>SMUZ01048207.1_pt1 | contig 22257 bp, 20 predicted proteins | sample 2456421 | NCBI WGS metagenome assembly SMUZ01 (sample SAMN11095932, study PRJNA526329) | marine sediment metagenome | biome: Marine sediment; feature: Surficial sediment; material: Deep marine sediment; isolation source: Hadal surficial sediment | place: Pacific Ocean | collected 2014-11 | depth... | reverse complement strand
GTGAAAGTACGTATTGTAGGGCGTGTCTTCCCTCAGGTGCTTGCGGCTCAAGTTGCCATCGTAACGCTCACCAAGGCCATAGATCACACTCGGATCCGTCTGCAGATACATGCCCAGCTGGAGCCTTGTGGCGAACACCTGGCTGATGTGTATGCGATCACTCTCCCGACCCGTCTCCTTCTCAATGAGCGAAGCCACCACCAAAGCTTCATACGCTGATTGATAAGGCAGACCGGCAGACCTCGTTTGCCAGGCCTGTTGCAATTCTTCACGCATCTTTCCGTAAGCACGGCGCAAAATATCTGCATCGCTGTCGCCGCGAACAAATCGATACGTGTCCGGGAAAAATAACCCTTCAGCACGTCCATCAGGTAAGCCGAGGGCGGCCAGTAGCGACGCTTCGTTCACCCCAGCCAGCTCTTGGCGGAGCACATCGTTGTGCGCTAAAGCGTTGACAGCCTGCATCACGGTCCAACCTTCGATGATCTGAACCCTGTAGCTGACAACTCGGCCCTGCACCACCTGCTGGAGCAATCCGGCTGGAGTGACCCCTTTGTCGATGGCGTATTCGCCCGCTTGAGCACGGCGCGCGTGTCCCAACAATCTAGCCGTCCAGGTGAGTATCTGCGGTCTGTCGATGATCCCGTCGGCTTGCAAACGGGTCACAAAACCCGCGAACGCTTCACCTTGGCGCAACTCGACGATGGTGCCTTGCGGGGCTTTGAGCGGGGTGTGCATCCAGCGGTAGGCATATCCAGCCAATCCCCCACCCAACACCAGAAGACAGGTTGTTGCAACGAGGCTGTTTTTGATCCATCGCTTCAAGGTCTAGTGCCAACCGGTGCAACGGCAATTCAGACCTGCTGGAAGATCAGGGTGCCATTGGTTCCCCCGAACCCGAAAGAGTTGCTCAAGCCCACGCGCACTCGAGACTCGCGGGCTGTGTTGGGAACGTAATCCAGATCGCATCCTTCGCCGGGATTGTCCAGATTGATGGTGGGCGGAAGGACCTGATGCTTGATGGCGAGGATGGTAAATATGGCTTCGACAGAACCGGCAGCACCGAGCAGGTGGCCAATCATGGATTTTGACGAGCTGATGGCAACCTTGGTGTCATCGCCAAAAATCTGCTTGATGCCTTTGGTCTCGGATACATCACCAAGCGGCGTGGACGTGCCATGCGCATTGATGTAGTCCACCTCCTCGGTGTTGATTCCCGCATCTGCCAGGGCATTGGCCATAGAAGCTGCGCCACCCACCCCCTCATCAGTGGGGCTCGTGATGTGAAAGGCATCACCACTCATGCCAAAACCCACTACCTCACAGTAAATGTTCGCACCGCGAGCTTTCGCGCGCTCGTACTCCTCGAGCACCAGTACACCCGCACCGTCGCCAAGCACGAAACCGTCTCGGTCGGCGTCCCAGGGGCGGCTTGCGCGCTCTGGGTCATCGTTGCGAACCGACAGTGCCTTCATCGTTCCAAACGCAGCGACGGTAATCGGTGAGGTCGCAAACTCCGCCCCACCAACGATCATTACGTCCGCATCACCATACTGAATCATTCTCGCACCGAAGCCGATATTGTGAGTTCCCGTGGTGCAAGCAGTAACCACGGCGAGATTCGGTCCGGTGAAGCCAAAACGAATCGAAAGATTTCCGGCGATCATGTTGATCACGCTGCCGGGTACAAAAAACGGTGACACGCGGCGTGGGCCGCTTTTCAGCAGGATTGAATGGGTGGTTTCGATCGTGTTGATGCCGCCGATACCGGAGCCGATGGAAATTCCGTAGCGATGAGCATCAACCGGATGTGCACTTAAACCCGCATCCTGAATTGCCTGGATACCGGCAGCCAACCCATATTGTATGAACAGATCCAGTCGCCGGGCTTCTTTACGATCCATGTAAATGGTGGCATCGAAGTCCTTCACCGAGGTGCTGATCTTGACGCTGTAATCTTCGGTATCGAAGTGCTCGATCAGCGCCGCGCCGCTCTTACCCTCCAGGGCATTGCGCCAGGAACTCGCAACATCATTACCAATCGGGGTAAGCATCCCGATACCGGTCACCATAATACGTCGTTTGGTCATAATATCAGCGTCCTACTGCTTGCCCGATCCTGATTTGACACCTCCTCCTCAATAGGCGTTCCCAACCCGGGTTCCCCAACAGGAAGCCTCGACGGGACAAAACTCCATACTCCACATTCCAGATACGCAAAAGCCGCACCACTTTAGTAGATGCGGCTCCGCACTTAAATACAAGGGGTTATCGGGCTATTGGTGAGCCAGGATGTAGGCGATGGCGTCTTTTACTGTGGTGATCTTTTCCGCTTCCTCATCTGGAATCTCTGTCTCAAACTCCTCTTCAAGGGCCATTACCAGTTCTACGGTATCCAGCGAATCTGCGCCTAGATCTTCGACGAAAGATGCCTCGTCTTTGACCTCGTCTTCTTTGACACCGAGCTGTTCACAAATCAGCTTTTTTACTCGTTCGTCGACACTGCTCATGTTAAAGCGATCTCCCGATCAGGTTCCTGGGGTGCAGGGCGAGCGCATTCTATATACCGCGCATATCCAATTCAAGTTAGCCGATTCCCGCCCAAATATTGGTATTCCCGGAAACACAGCAAAATGGTTCAGCTCATATGTAAACCCCCATTTACGCTCAGAGTCACCCCAGTAATGTATGAAGCCTGGTCACTAACAAGAAAGGACACGGCATGTGCGACCTCGAGTGTTGTTCCCATACGCTGCAAGGGAATACGTGCGAGCATCTGTTGAACCTGATCGTCGGTTAATTTAGCCGTCATGTCAGTTTCGATGAACCCTGGTGCGATGGCGTTTACCGTAATGTTGCGAGAAGCAACTTCCTGAGCAAGAGCGCGGGTAAACCCCTCGATACCCGCCTTACTTGCAACGTAGTTGCTTTGCCCCGGGTTGCCCATCTGTGCCACAACCGAGCTGACGTTAACAAGGCGACCCCAACGAGCTTTAATCATTGACCGGAGAGCCGGTTTAACAATTCGATATAAACCGTTGAGATTTGTATCCACCACGGACAACCATTCTTCTTCCTTCATCCGGAGCAATAGATTATCTCGTGTGATACCGGCGTTGTTCACGACAACCAACGGCATATTATGTGTATCCGCCATCCATTCGTATGCGGTTTTGACCGACACATCGTCATCGATCCGCATGACTATCCCGGTCCCGTTTTCACCAAGCAATTCAGAAATAGCAGCCGCGCCAGCGTCTGTGGTTGCCGTGCCTACGACAAAAAATTCGTCAGCTAAGCGCTGCGCAATGGTGCTGCCAATTCCTCGCGAGGCGCCTGTTACCAATGCCGTCTTTTTTTCATTCACCGTCTGACGCCCTATCATTTTTGCCTGCCAGAACATCTTTCGAGAGAGCCTGGTTCAGGCCGTCGAGCGTTCCGAGGTTTACGACGCTTAGCGATCGATCGATTCGTTTAAAGAGTCCAGCCAAAACCTTGCCGGGCCCACATTCGATCATCGAATCGACACCTTCCGCCATCATCGTTTTTACGCAAGTGATCCACTGTACCGGTTCAGCGAGCTGGGCGAGAAGTTTGTTGCGCACGTCTGCTTCATCGACGGCTACCTTCCCGTCGACGTTGTGTACGACCGGAATCGAAGGCATACGAATTTGTACGTCCTTCAGCACGGCAGCAAAGTCATCCTCCGCTGGCTTCATCAACGCACAGTGAAATGGTCCGCTTACATTGAGCAGCACCGCTCGGCGAGCACCCGCGTTCTGACAGTTCTCAACAGCAGCCTGTACCGACTCGGCAGTGCCTGCTATCACGATCTGTCCCGGTGCATTGAAGTTTGCAGGAGACACGATACCGGGAACTTCAGCGCAGCATGATATGACGTCGGCCTCATCCAGACCGAGTATCGCTGCCATCGCCCCTTCACCCTGAGGTACTGCTTCACGCATGAACTTGCCTCGCTGGTGGACCAGGCGTACCGCATCGGTGAATTCAATCGCACCTGCACAGACAAGCGCTGAATATTCTCCGAGGCTGTGGCCAGCCATGAATGCCGGGGCCCGACCACCCTGGGACTGCCAGAGCACCCATAATGCCACGCCTGCTGTGAGCAAGGCTGGTTGCGTCACCTCGGTGCGCGCAAGTAGCTCCTCAGGTCCCTCGCAGACGATCTGCCACAAACCTACGTCGATTGTTTTCCCGGCCTGTTCGAAATGCTCACGCACCAACGGAAACTCCGCGGCAATGTCAGCGAGCATACCGACGCTTTGCGAACCCTGTCCCGGAAACACGATTCCCAAACTCATGAAGACTCCCCTTGAAACAGAACAGCGAGCCGTTCTGGTATGCTGTTTTGGATCTCCAGCACAGCTTCCCTCAGCGCGCTCTGAAATCCAATCGTATCCGCACCGCCGTGACTCTTAACCACCACACCATTGAGCCCGACAAAGCTTGCCCCGTTATATCGTTGCGGATTGAACTCGTCGCGTAATTCCTGCAAGGTCTTGCGTACGAGCCCCATCGTTAACCTGCGGATACCACGCATACTGCTTAATTTACGCTCGAGCAGGTGCCCCGCCATGTGCGCCGCACCTTCCATGGACTTAAGCGCAATATTCCCGGAAAAACCGTCACACACCACAACGTCCGCGTAGTTGAGGAACAATCGATCAGCTTCGATGAAGCCCACATATTCGAGTTCCGGATCGCCTGCCAGAGACTCCGCCGCTCGTTGCAAAATTTCCGGTCCTTTACGTCGTTCCGTACCGATGTTCAGTAGCGCTACTCGGGGTCGCGCCCCACCACCGAGGCTACATGCCACTAGCGCCCCTATTTGCGCGAACTGGAGCAATTGCTCCGCACTACAGTCTAGGTTCGCACCTAGATCGAGCATCCAGAAGTTGTCGGATACACCTTCAATCTGTTTGAGGATCGCAGGTCTTTCAATACCAGGGATCATGTGCAACTGCTGCCGAGCCAGCGCCATGAGTGCACCGGTGTCACCACCGCTGACAACGCCATCAACGTGCCCCTCCGCGTGTAACCGCAGAGCCTGGCGCATCGAGGAATCCGGTTTATGACGCAATACGTCCGCCAAGGTATCTGCCGGGGTCACCACCTCCCCCGCATGTTGAACGTCAATACTGTCGTTATCGATAGTTAGCGCCGCCTGAATCTCCGGGGCGTCACCAACAAGGGTCAGATCTGCGAGAGACGCAAATCTGACAGCAGCTGCTACGGTCGTCGCAACGCCGCCATCACCACCCATAGCGTCGATCGCTATGCGAGGTCGTCTAGTCTTCCGGTTCAATTACCTTTTTGCCCCGGTAGAATCCGTCCGCCGTAACATGATGCCGGCGGTGGGTTTCACCCGTGGTGGGGTCTATGGACAACGTGGGTTTACTCAGTGCATCGTGGGAACGTCGACTGCCCCGCCGTGCCCTGGTTCCCTTACTCTTTTGAACGGCCATTTCGCCTCCAAACTACAATTCTCGATTCTGTGTTGTTAGATCCGCCAGGATGCTGAAGGGATTGGCTTCGTTATCCTGCTCGGAATCTCGCTGGTCACTGTGCGCCGGGTAGTTGAACCCTGGCGTCAGCTCACAAGGATCATTTTCGCATAGACGTTCTGGCAGACCGAGGATCAACTCATCCTCGATGATTTCAGCTACGCTAACTTCCGTCCCATCAGTGACCAGAACCTCCTGATGAGCCCCCAACGCTGTTGCCAGCTGCTCGTCCGCAACCAGGCACGCCGCGATCTGCACGCGTATGGTTCGTCTCAGCGTTGCCGAACATCGATGACAAACCATACCGGCTTCAACCTCAGCATAGCCGGTTACTTGTGGGTGGCCGTTATCATCGAAAGCGAACGCCAACTCAACTTCGGCTGCGCCTGCTAAGTCGACCAGTTGCGAAAAGCGAGGTAATTCAGACCCGTCCAGCCGGCGGGTCACCCGCGCTTGCTGCTTCGCTAGATCCACGTAGGACAAGCGCTCATGCTCGCGGGTATTCATAGCGGGCGCATCATAGGTATCCGTCTGTGACCTGTAAAGTACCCGCCCGGGGAAATCAATTGCTGCAGCTACGGTAAGCATCGATTGTTCCTATGCTTTTTACGATACGATCACAACCGTGACCATCCTCATACTTGCCTCGTCATCACAATATCGCAGCCGGCTGCTGGAGAAGCTCGGCTTACCGTTTCAGCGGGTAACCCCGGCAGTTGATGAGTCACCCGAGACCGGCGAGACACCCGTGCAACTCGTTGAACGTTTAGCCCAACTCAAAGCTCAGGCGGTAACAGCGTCACACCCCAATGCCGTGATTATCGGTTCAGACCAGGTAGCAGTGTGCGCAGCGAACGTGCTCGGCAAACCACTGAGCGAACCCCGGGCACGGGCCCAGCTTGCGCAACTTTCCGGTCAGCGGGTAACCTTTCTGACGAGCCTGTGTGTCCTCAACAGCGCAAGTGGTAACCAGCAGCTCGAAGTGGTGAGCACACCAGTGGAGTTCCGCGAACTAAGCGAAATCGAGATTGCCAACTATGTCGCGCGCGAACAACCCCTGGATTGCGCCGGAGCCTTCAAGTCCGAGGGTCTCGGCATCGCGCTATTCAAAACCATCGGCGGCAGCGACCCCAACGCGTTGGTCGGGTTGCCGCTCATTTCTCTGTGCAGGATGTTACGGGTTGAAGGAATCGAGGTGCTGGGCTAAGTAGTTTTGGTTGATCCGTTAGGGGTTGTTGGCTGATCCATGGAAATCGAGGGCGTGGTAGGGAGGGTGTTTTTCTTAAGACGCCAGTAAGACTCGTCCCTGAGGGATGGCGAGAGCAAGCCCTCAGGGACGAGTCTTACCGGCGTCTCTGAACAACACCTCCCGCCTCGCTCCTCGTTGAATACACTTCTTTAAAACGCCCGAACAAAGCGAAGATCAAGAGCGATGAGCACCGAACGAGTCCCATGCGGATTGGAAGTCTATGGGAATCGGGCATTCGAAGCGCAATGTGGTATTACGAAACGGCAATATGATTTGTTCGGCGTGCAGGCAAAGTCGGCGGATCTTGAGCTGTTCCGCCAGCTTGCGGTTTTCAGGTAGTCCGTATTTGTCATCTCCAACCACACCGTGGCCAGAGGCAAAGGTATGTACTCGGATCTGATGAGTGCGCCCGGTGAAAAGGTGCGCGTTGATCCAGGTAGCCTGCTCCCGCTGAGCGACGACCTGCACATCGGTGCGGCTCGGTTTTCCTGCCGCGGCAACCCTTACCCTGCGTTCACCCGAGGCGACTACATAACGATGCAAGGGCAGGCGTATGGTGCGCAATCGTTTCGGCCACGTCCCGAAAACCAGCACCGCATAGCGCTTACGCACGGTTCGATCTCGTAAAGCCTGGTGCAGTTCGAGCAGCACCTCACGAGATTTCGCAACCATCAAGCAACCTGAGGTATCCCGGTCCAACCGGTGAACCAACTCTAAACGTTCGGTTGGTCGCAGCCGGCGCAGGGCTTCGATGACGCCAAAACTTATCCCACTGCCCCCGTGCACCGCCATACCCGCGGGCTTATCGAGAACTATGAGCGCATCGTCTTCAAAAGTGATGGCGCGCTCTACCCGACTGAGCGCAGCGTCGGGCAAATTACCGGCGCCAGGAGAGACCGGGGTGACGAACACAGGTGGAATACGCACAACGTCCCCAACCCGGAGTCGGTAGGTCGGCTTGACCCTGCCCCCGTTGACCCTTACTTCACCACGCCGGAGCATCCGGTACACGCGGCTCCGGGGCACTTTCTTGAGTTCCCGTTTGAGGAAATTGTCAATCCTCTGTCCCGCATCGGCCTGAATGTCGACATGCCTGACCGGAATGCGGGTTGGGGGTGTGCTGAGGGTCATTTAGCGGTTTCTGCTGTGTTTATTTTCTTTAACAGTTTGAAGCACTTAGCAATGACTGTTAAGCTCCACGCGCCCAATTCGGGGCAGCATCCACAATTCGGGCCAATTGCCCGGGATGCACGTTGGCGGTTGCGGTTTTACCTCCTGTTTTTTAAGAGAATTCACCGCGCCGCTACAACGATTGAATTTGTTAGCGAGTTAAGCCAACGGCAACGCTAATTGCAATGGGATCTCACCGGATCGGCATTTCCGATTCGTAGCGTCACTAACACAAAGAGTGCGCGCGACAGCCAAGAGCCTGACGGTAACCGGGCTGATGAGAGAAAAGCCAGATGTTCTTAGACATCTGGCAATAGACGTAAACGAACACGATTGGCGACGAATTGCTGCGACGCCAACGCCCGCACAAGACGGGCAATACCATCCGGTCGTGAAGATAACGAGCGGACAACTGGAAACGATGAGCAACGCAAGCACCACCAAGGTGATTGTCCGAGCGGCATGCCCGATGGGTTAGACCGCGGTTCGTTCTTGCTTGCACATCATCGGGTTGCAACCGTGTTTCGAGTGCTCTATCCCGCAATGCGTCCCCAAACCGCTTAACGAGCGCCATACGGCGCTTTAGAAGGGATACGCAAGTATGAAACGCATGCTCATCAACGCAACGCAACCAGAAGAGGTTCGCGTTGCACTCGTCGACGGTCAAAAAATGTATGACCTCGATATCGAAAGTCGTGGTAGAGAACAGAAAAAAGCCAGTATTTACAAAGCCAGAATCACTCGTGTCGAACCAAGTCTCGAAGCTGCATTCGTCGACTTCGGGGCGGACCGACACGGTTTCCTCCCGCTGAAAGACATCTCTCGCCAGTATTTCAAAAAGAAGCCTGGCGACGGCGGCAAGCTGTTGATCAGCGAACTGGTGGAGGAAAAGCAGGAAATCCTCGTCCAGGTCGATAAGGAAGAGCGGGGTACGAAAGGGGCAGCCCTCACCACTTTCATCAGTCTGGCTGGACGCTACCTGGTACTGATGCCCAACAATCCCCGGGCCGGAGGTATTTCACGGCGCATCGAAGGCGCGGAACGAGACGAATTGCGCGAAGCCCTGAGCCATCTCGACATTCCCCAGGGAATGGGCGTGATCGTCCGTACGGCTGGCGTGGGTCGGAGTGCTGAAGAGTTGCAGTGGGATCTCGAATACCTCGTTCAGCTTTGGGAAGCCGTAAGCAAGGCCGAGGGGGAGGAGAAGGCTCCGAAGCTCCTGTATCAAGAAAACAACGTCATCTTGCGGGCGATTCGCGACAACCTGCGTAAAGACATCGGTGAGGTGCTCATCGACGGCAAAGAAGCGTACACGGAGGCTAAAGAATTCATAGACCAGGTGATGCCCAGCTACCACGACCGTGTGAAGTTTTACGAAGATCCAATACCCCTGTTTATCCGTTACCAGATCGAAAGCCAGATAGAGACGGCGTTTCAACATCTGGTGAAGCTGCCTTCGGGTGGTAGCCTGGTCATCGACCCCACCGAAGCGTTGGTGTCTATCGATATCAACTCGGCACGCGCGACGAAAGGAGCCGATATCGAAGAAACGGCTCTGAACACCAACCTGGAAGCTGCCGAGGAAATATGCCGTCAGCTACGCCTACGCGACATGGGTGGCTTGATCGTAATCGATTTCATCGACATGACGTCGGTCAAGAACCAGCGCGCCGTCGAAACCAAGATGCGCGATTCCCTGGAAGCCGACCGTGCACGGGTGCAGGTCGGTCGAATATCCCGCTTTGGCCTTATGGAGATGTCTCGTCAGCGGTTGCGTCCATCTCTCGAAGAACTGACCACGGAACTCTGTCCACGCTGTACCGGCCAGGGGCGAATCCGGGACGTAAAATCCCTTGCATTGGCGATTCTCAGGATCATGGAGGAAGAATCGCTGAAAGAACGAAGTTCCATGGTACGTGCGCTGGTGCCGTTGAACATCGCCTCATACCTGCTCAACGAGAAACGTCAAGACGTCATCGACATCGAACGGCGCACGAGTACTCATATCGTGATCGTGCCCAATGTGAATATGGAAACGCCACAATACGAAGTACAGCGCATCCGGGATGACCACGTAGTTCAAGAAGGCGGCGTGCCGAGCTACGAACTGACCGACATCGCGAGTATTCTGCCAGAACCAGCCGTGCGCGATGCTCCATCAGCCAAGACAGAAGAGGCTGTGGTGAAGAGCATCCAACAGAAACAAGCCCCCACCAGGGTGACTCCTCAGGCGCAAAAAAGTCCCAAACCGGGGTTTTTCAAACGTCTGCTAGCTACGCTATTCTCGGAAGGCCAGACGACAACTCCTGCCGAAAAGCCAGCTGCCAGACAACAGCATCCTGAGAAGAAAACCCGTGAACAGAGCCGGAATAGAACATCTGCCAACCGTGGGGAACGCAGGGACGACGGCCGATCGCGTAAACCTCGCAGCAGTCAACGCCGTAACGAGTCGAATGATAGTCAGCCTCGCAAAGCCGAACGCAAGCCCCGTCCGGAACACGTTGCTCGGGACGATGATGGTAAAACCCGCAACGAGCGCTCCGCAACACGGGAAAACAAAGGCGATAACCGCAAAGAGAATGAGACAACTGCAAACAACCGCCAGAAACCACGAGGCAACAGACCGACGGCCGCCGAGAGAAAACCTTCGGAGGAGAAGCTGGCAGCCAGCAGACGCAAACCGAAACGGGATCGATCCCAGCTCGCTGACGAATCAACGCAGAAACCTGCAGGGCCACCGCAAGCCGCTGAACCGGTTGTGCCTGTTCGTCCTGTCGGCGAGACGACTTCCGCGACCGAGCAGGAATCATCCGGCCCGAAAACACAGATTGATTCGACCACGCCGGTAGCAACTCAGGCGAGCCAGGCAGAAAACCGCAGCGATTCCGCCGAAGTAGCCAAGGAAAACAGTCCTCGACAGCGTGCGCTGAACGATCCACGTAACCGGTCCACAGAGCAAACAACTGCTGTCGAGATAACTTCCACAGGACCAGACACGGCAACCGAATACGAAGAAGTTGCATCTGAACCTGTCGTGACTACTTCGCAACCAACTCTGCCCACCGCGGAAGCCAAGCCCGTGCCTGACGAACCGAAAACCGCAATTCAAGAGGACGTCACCGGCAACGTCGAAGGCACAAGTCCCGCTTCATCCGATCCAGAATCACCCATTCAACCGGAATCGGTTGACCCCGATACGTCACAAGAGACCACCCCCGTCGTCTCTCAGCAACGTCCCCCACGAGCCTTTAACGATCCCCGGGAAGTACGTCGCAAGCAGCGGGAAGCGGAGCTTAGAGCAGAAGGCGTGTTGCCAAAAAACCGGGAATAACAGCGCTTCAGCGATAGGTGAGGGACAGTCCGATTTCAGTGAGCAAACTGGCTGATCGGACTGTTCCGATACGGAACTATGACTCGCCTAATACGCGCGGTTCTATTTGCAGAGAAACTTCGAATCGGTCGAGTACCGCCTGCTGCACTTCTTCGGCAAGTGTGAGGAAATCTTCCCCTGTTGCCATTCCCAGATTAACGAAAACCAATGGTTGACGCTGCCAGACACCAACCGGCCCGCGCTGTGCCCCCTTGAATCCACAACGGTCAATCAACTGCGCAGCCGACAACTTCACAATACGTTTACCCGCAGGACGAACATGCAAGTCCGGCTCACGACACCGCAGCTCGCGAGCAAATACCTCGTCAACCAGCGGATTTTTAAAGAAGCTGCCAACATTACCGCAACTTGCGGGATCGGGTAGCTTACGCCGGCGAACGCGGACTACTGCTTCTGCAACCTGCGTCGGAGTCGCCCGGGTATGTCCGAGATGAGCCAACTCTCGCTGAATATCAGGATAGCTGAGCACGGGGTGCGCTTGCAGCGAGAGTGACAAAGTGACGTCGAGTATTATGTAGCGGTCTACTTCACTCGAAGTTTCTTGCGAATTCTCGTCTTCCTTAAAGAGGCTGTCTCGATAACCAAATCGACAACCGGCGCGATCGAATTCGCGCACGGATGCGTCACGCCGATCCATAGCGCGCAGAGAAACGAACCGCTCGGCGAGTTCGACACCGTAAGCGCCAATATTCTGTATGGGTGCGGCGCCTACCGTTCCAGGAATGAGCGCGAGGTTCTCAAGACCATACCAACCACGCCCCAGGGAATACCGCACTAGATGATGCCAGACTTCACCGGCTGCGGCGGTCAGGCGAATTTCTTCTGATTTACCCGGGCGCGCGCTCAAGCCTTTCAGCGCCAGCACGATAACAAGCCCACGCAAGCGTTTGTGCAGCACGACGTTCGTACCACCACCTAACACAGTTAACGGGACACCCGTTGCAGACGCTCGAACAACCAATTCTCTTAGTTCATCTTCGCTGGTGACCACATGAAGCTCATCGGCTGTACAAGAGACCCCCAGACTGTTGTAGTTAATAAGCTCTCCAGTCATGCGCCTATCACATGCCGGAACGTCAGGTTGATACGCTCGCCTAGCTTGCGTTTTGTTTTTGGCAAAGCGTGGGTGATCTTGCGGTCGAGCAAGAGTAACGAGCCATGTTCGAGATCGATCCGCTGCGTCCTGGCGTTGCGCCCTTCGCGAATGTGGAATCGACGGGTCGCCCCGAGGCTCAACGACGCCACAGGTCCACTCAACTCAGGTTCGTCATCGGTGTGCCAACCCATCGAATCAGTTCCGTCACGGTAGCGGTTCAGCAGCACAAAGTTACTTCTCAGAGAAAACGTAGTCTTCACCCCGTCACAGAGCTCAGCAAGAACTTGCGGCCAGCCTGTGGTCCTGTGCGTGATACCGGAGTAGCTATAACTCAAACCTGGGTCGCCATACCAAGCTACCAAACGTGGAGCTTTGACAATTCGTCCGAACATCTGATGTTTTTCCTGGTGCCACAGGACTTTTTCTTCCAACCATGCAAGAAGTTCATCCGCATTAGATTGATCTAGATATTCAGGAATATAGCGATACATATGGCTGGGCTTTACAGCGGGTCTGGGTCGGGCTACGGCCGAGATGGTAATCAACAACGGCGGCAAAGTCGCTATCTGCGGATGTCTGCAAGTTTGGGGTCAGCAGAAAGTTACCCTGACCCCAAAGCACGCCGCGCATGATCCAGATCCTCGGGCGTGTCCACGCCGCCGGGAACGGACTCCGATGCCTCATCCACGTGGATCGCTATGCCATGCTCGAGCATGCGCAGTTGTTCCAAAGCCTCAACGCTCTCCAGCCTGCCAACGGATAACTCGACGAAACGACGCAAAGCGGCGATCCGAAAGCCGTAGATCCCAATATGTCGCCACCACTGCGCCTGGGCCGGTAGCACTGCAGACTCCGGTTCCGAAGTGGAAAAGTGTCCACGCGCAAAAGGAATCGGCGCCCGCGAAAAGTACAACGCCATGCCGTCAGAACCGAATACCACCTTCACCACATTAGGATCGAAGACGGAGTGTTTATCGTGAATCGGTTCGCATAACGTCGCAACATCGAGCGCTGGGTGGGATTCCAGAATCCCTGCTACCTGGCGAATAACCGCCGGAGGAATGAGTGGTTCGTCGCCCTGCACATTGATGACGATTGCATCGTCCGGCCATCCACGCGTCTCGACAACTTCCATGACTCGATCCGATCCAGAGGGATGATTCGGGTCGGTGAGCATCACCTCGAGACCGGCTTCGGCAACCACCTCAACGACCCGCTCATCGTCCGTGGCGACGATCACATCCAGCGGCTTTGCGCGATGCGCCTGCTGTGCGGTGCGCACGATCATCGGTGTGCCGCAGATGTCCGCCAGGGGTTTGCCCGGCAGACGGACCGATTGATAACGCGCCGGTATCACCACATGGCACTGTACGCCCATCAGCGCCCAATACCATGTTTGCGCATCAGCGCTGCAAGCCGTTCACTGCTGCCGGTTGGGAGTTCGACCTCTATCTCCAGATACCAGCAATTATCCGGAATCTCCGCGAGCCTGCTTATCTTGATCGCGTCCTTCTCGGTGCAGACCACGGGCCACTTGTTATCGAAAACGAGTTCAGAACCATCGAAACGATGGTGATCGTCATAGCCGTGTAATAGCGGGACGAGGCTCAACTCGCGCAACGTTTGTGCAAAACGTGCCGGGTTACCGACTCCGGCGATGGCATGGACATCGTGATAACGGAGAACAAATTCCTCGCAAGACAAGCGTTCGCTGCCGTCTGTGTACGGCACGCCCTTTCGGCTTGACACAATTTTGACAAATGCCGTCGGCACTACGCGCATGATCGATTCATCTTCCGTGAGGCCAGTGGCGCGACCGTTGCTGATAACCCAATCGACTTCCGTCAGCCTTGACACCGGTTCCCGCAGTGGGCCGGCCGGCAGGTGTCGGCCGTTGCCGATACCGCGATGGCCGTCGAGCACCACAATTTCCAAATCGCGTGCGAGCGCGTAGTGCTGCAATCCGTCATCGGAAACGACGATATCGGGGCTGTGATGTTCAAGTAGAAAACGCGTCGCCGCTACTCGATTTTTGCAGATCACTACCGGGCAGCCGGTACGCGCCGCGAGCATCGGCGCCTCATCACCGACGACTTCCGGATCGTCATCTGGAAGTACTTGCATCGGCGAGCGGTTACCGTCTCCACCGTGACCCCTGGAAACGATCCCGGGGCTATACCCTTGGCTTTCAAGCCAATTCACCAACCAGATGACAAACGGAGTTTTCCCGGTTCCACCAGCCGTAATGTTACCTACCACTAACACGGGAACGCCGGCGCGCCAGGGGCTCTTCTTACCCGTCATGTAGGCCCATCGTCTACGTGCCGCAACACGCGCGAATATCCATGAGAACGGAGTGAGCAAACGTGTCCAGGCCGCGCCGGAATACCAGGCTTTCGTCAATGGTCCAAAGGTACGTTCGACGTAACGTACCGGCGTCTTCGCGACGGGGATTCGTGCCGCAAAAGGCACTTCCCCCGCTGGACTCTCCTCTGCAAATTGTGCGTTGTATAACGACGCGTACGAACCCTGTTTGTCGAGTAACTCCTGATGTCGACCTGATTCGACAATGCGTCCGTTCTCCATCACCAGAATAACGTCCGCATTCTCAATGGTTGACAAACGGTGTGCGATCACCAGCGTAGTGCGGTTGCGCATCACCTCTTCCAGCGCCGCTTGAATATGGCGTTCGGATTCGGTATCCAACGCAGAAGTTGCCTCATCAAGAATGAGAATGGGGGCATCCTTGAGCAGCGCACGGGCAATGGCAATGCGTTGTCGCTGGCCGCCAGACAAAAGCACTCCGTCGTCCCCAACCATGGTCTCCAAGCCGGCGGGTAACGCGTCGATGAAAGCATCCGCATGAGCCCTTTCTATCGCCTGGCGAACCTCCTTGGCACTCGCGTCTACCAAGCCCCCGTACGCAATGTTGTTGCCAAGCGTGTCGTTGAACAGCGTAACTTGCTGGGTGACCACGGCGATTTGTTTGCGCAAGGCTTGCAACCGGTAACTGGAAACCGGGATACCGTCGAGCAGAATTTCACCAGCGTCCGGATCGTAGAACCTCGCAATCATGCTCGCGAGCGTCGATTTTCCACTACCGGATTTACCGACCAGGGCAACTGTCTGGCCAGGCTCAATCGTCAGATTCAGCTTCTTCAACACCGCACCCGATCCTTGCCGATAGGTGAAGCAGACATTCTTGAATTCGATGCGCCCCGCGAGACGTTCCACATCCACCGTACCGTCATCGATTTCCGCGGACTGATCCATCTGGCCGAAAATGTCTTCCGCGGCCGCCAATCCTCGCTGCAGGCGCGCATTTACATTCGAGAGTTTCTGGATGGGGCGGATCAACATGGCAGATAGACCAAGGAAGGTGAGGATTTCGCTCGGATCCAGTTCCCCTGCAATCTGCGGCAGCAACGAAATGAGCAATGCGATAGTCGCCACCACGAAGATGAGAATGATCTGAGTGCTGGCAACCTTGGTGGCCACCATCTTCAGGTTCTGGCGACGATTGACCTGGCTCGCCTTGTGGAAGCGCCCGCTCTCGTATCCCTCGCCGCCGAATATGCGCACCACTCGATAACCGGACACCGTCTCGGACGCCACATGCGTAACATCGCCCATGGATAATTGAATGCGTGTGCTGATACGCCTAAACCGACGACTGGTGTAAACCACTACGAGCGCCACGACGGGCGCAATAGCGGCAAACAAAAGCGTCAGCTGCCAGCTGATCCACAACATCCAGCCCAGAAAAATAATGACTTTGGCGCCATCTTGAATAATGGACTTGAGTGCATCGGTGCCCGTATCGCGCAATTGCGCGACGTTGTAGGTAATGCGGGACACCAGGTGACCTTGAGAGCTGGCATCGAAGTAGGCACTCGGCATCATCAACAATTGATCGAATAGCTGCGTGCGCACGTTGTGTACGACGCTGAACGAGATCTTGCTCAGCAACATCTCGCCGACGATTTCGCCTACCGCACGGGCAAAGGCCAGTGCGAGCAGCAGCAGCGGAATAAGCCCCACTGCATCACTAGGCTCTTCACCCCATGCTTCGATAAAATCGGCGAAGATCGAGACAAAATAGGCTTCAGCACCGCCACCAAGGGTGAAGCCCAGGATTGAGAGCACGAACAACACCCAGTAGGGGCGGATGTAACCGAGCAGGCGGCGATAGGTGGACCAGCCACCCGTTGCCTTGGCTTTTACCTCAACCGGTGGATCCGACGTCAGTGCTGAGTTCCCATCTGTTGCGTCGTCCCTGTTCAGGCGTGGCACGCTGCTAGCCACGATCTATTACCAAAACTGCCCAGAAATCAGTCATGCCGAGGCCCAGTGCAGCTCGCCTAAGCATAATTAAGCGACTGATTTTTAACATAAAAGCATCGCGGCTCAAAAACACCCCTAAGCGGCTCAATCTTCGTCTGCAGGTTGTTGCGTGGTGATGCTGATATGCGTCAACCCTACCCTGCCCGCGGCATCCATGGCCCGCACAACCGCCTGGTAGGCCACGTTAGCATCCGCGGTAATGATAAGACGGTCACTCAAGCCTACTTCCGCGAGCGTCTTCTCGAGCGCTCGTACTAACGTACGCATCTCCTTGTTGACCAGCAACCTGTCGTTGACCGCATATTCTCCGTGTCGGTCGACCGTCAACTCGATCGTGTCTTTCTCAATCTCAAGCAATTCGCCACTAGATTCAGGAAGGTCGATCTTGAGCTGCGTTTCGCGAATGAATGTGGTGGATACCATGAAAAAGATGAGTAGCAGGAATACGACATCGATGAGCGGCGTCATTTCTACGGTCGCTTCTTCCACTCCACGTCTAGCGATTTTCATAGGCGCGGATCTTCCGAATCTCCGCCGTGCATGATGTCGACAAGTTTGCTCGCTTCCTGCTCCATGTTGATGACCAACTCATCCACCCGACGCATGAAAAAGCGGTGAAAAATCAGTGCAGGAATTGCGACAGAAAGTCCGGCAGCCGTGGTGATCAAGGCCTGAGAAATACCGCCTGCAAGCACATTGGCATTTCCCGCTCCTTCCAACATCAGCGCGGTGAACACCTTGATCATACCGACAACCGTGCCCAACAGGCCCAGCAGCGGTGAAACCGAGGCAATGATGCCGAGAGAAGTCAAATATCGCTCCAGGCTATGGCTGACCTGACCAGCCGCCTCCTCCATGGCCTCCTTCATGATATCTCGACCGCGTTTTGCGTTGCTGATGCCCGCTGCAAACACCTGTCCCAAGGGGCTGGCAGCGCGTAGCTCGCGCAGCCGTTGAGAATCTACGTCGTCTGTTTTTATTGCACCCCATACCTGAGCCAAAAGGTTTTTTGGGGTGATGCGCGATCTTTGCAGTGTCCATAAACGTTCCACGCTGATCGCCGCGGCAACGATGCTGCAAAGGAGGATCGGCACCATCAACCAACCACCCGATTGAACGATTTCTAACACTTCATACTCCTCGCGAAATTTCTCGCGCGCTCACCAGGAACATCCCCTGGCCGCGATTGGCCAGAAACTGTGCACCAGCCCATCGTTGCAAACCCAATACACATCATGCAGGTTAACCGTTGGATCGCAGTGCGGCGTGATGAATTGCTGTATACCACCGAGCACCGGTTCCTGCGTACCCTCCTTGAGAATAACAATTCCATGTTCGTCACCACCAAAACGAAACTTGCTCCCGGCGATAGTCATTGGCTCGGGGTTCACTGTATCGGAAGCGAACGCCTTGTAGCCGCCATCAACCGTAATCGCACCTGTAACGGGCTGGCTGATCGCAGTGGTGACAACCGAAAGTGATACCTCAAAATCGTCGAACAAGTCGCCTTCCTCACCACCGATCAGACGGTACTCTTGATCCATGAATATGTAACTTCCTGTCTGCAAATCGGTTATTTCGGCGACACCACAATCAATGTTGTAGGTTCCTGTACCGGCACCAGTGACGATTTCAGGCGCCAACCCCCGACTACCTAACATCTCACAAATTTCACCGATGCGTTGCCATAACTCGAGCGACTTCTCGCGACGCTTGGCGAATCCTGCTACGTGCATCAGGTGACCGGCATAGTGTTGAATACCGCAATATCGGAGGTTCCGTGAATTTGCACACTGCTCCGCAAGTTTGATAATTTGCTTCTCGTCTCGGGTCCCGGTCCGCCCCATGGAAACGTCGACATCCACAATCACCCCGAGGCACGACCCTTCCGGCACGTGACGCAGCAGCAATTCCAGTCCTTGATCGCTGTCTACGACCACAGTTAACTGATCTGTCCTTCGGCACAGTTCACCAACAATCTCCGCCTTGCCTTCCGACAGTATCGCGGAGGTGATCAACACCGTATCGACTCCGCTGTTTACGAGTACGACCGCCTCAGATACTTTCGCCGCACAAACACCAACTGCGCCAAGGGAAAGCTGGCGTTGCGCAATCACCGGGCACTTGTGGGTTTTCGCGTGTGGGCGTAACCCTTTGCCTTTTTCAGCAAGGAACTCCGCCATTCGTTTTAGGTTGCGGTCCAGTGCCGCCTCATCGATCAGCAACGCAGGCGTCGGCAGCTCGGCGATGGGAACAGGTTCTGCCAGCTCCACAGGTTGCCAGTCACGCTCGGTGAGCCGCTTGACGGCTTGGCTGTATGGCATCGGTGCTTGTGTCCTACTCAATCGATTGTTGTTTACAGGGATTGCGGGAAAGTGCCAGTGCGAGCTTAAATCTTCACTTCCACCGCAAATCCGCGGAGCAATTTTAGGCATATTGGCAAGGGACGCAACGATGAACTGGTGTGGAGCGATACTTACCGCTCTCAGGGGGTGGACAGGAGACTTGTCAACAATTCATGAGAATCGTCGTTCAACAAGCGCCTAATCGTCTTTTAAGTATTTCTGCTCGTAGCAAAAATTCGTTGCTGCCACGTACCCGGCAACCGAACCGCAATCGAAGCGTCGACCCTTGAACTTATAGGCAATCACGCATCCTGATTTGGATTGCTGCAACAAGGCGTCTGTGATCTGCACCTCTCCGTTTTTGCCCGGTTCTGTTTGCTCCAGAATCTCAAAAATATCAGGCGTCAACACATAACGCCCGATAATTGCCAGATTAGAGGGTGCATCTTGCGGGGCAGGCTTCTCTACCATGTCGGTAACTCGAAAAATGTTGTCACTAATGGCTTCCCCGACAATCACTCCGTAGTTATGAGTCTGGTCTCTCGGCACCTCTTCAATGGCAATCACGCTACAGCGAAACTGATTGAACAGTCTCACCATCTGTCCCAACACACCTTCCCCCTCCCCGAAACAAAGATCATCGGCAAGTACAACGCCGAAAGGCTCATCACCGATCACCGTCCGCCCGGTCAGGATTGCATGCCCGAGGCCCTTCATCTCAATTTGTCTGGTATAAGAAAACGTACACCGCTCGATCAGTTCACGAATGCCTTCAAGCGCCTTCTCTTTACCGGTGCCGGCAATCTGGTGTTCGAGCTCATAACTGACATCAAAGTGATCTTCTATCGCGCGTTTGCCTCGGCCTGTTACGAAGCCGATATTGGTCAACCCTGCCGCCAGCGCCTCCTCGACACCATATTGCACCAGGGGTTTGTTGAGTATTGGCAAAATTTCCTTGGGCATTGCCTTGGTCGCCGGCAGGAACCGCGTGCCGTATCCGGCTACGGGAAACAGGCATTTCGTAATCATGGAGTACTGCTCTCACTCAACGGAGCCGTGATGATAAGTTGGCCTTCACCGCACTCCCAGTAAAGGTTTCACAAATTGAACAATATCTCAGGGCCGGTGAACAACCTCAGCTGTGGGCTCCTCGGCTGCTTCTTGTAACAAAGCAATGAGGTGGCGGCAAATAGCCTGCCCGGTCCGAGTCTGTTCTGCGGAGTGGTCTGGGAGCCTGCGCACGACTCTGGAGAGGCGGCGGGCCGCGCTGAGATGGGGGTTTAGCGAACGATCGCGAACGGTACGTTTACAGTCGCGTGGCGGTTCGAGTTCCCTGAATAACGGCAGTGATTCGGAAATGTTGTGCATGTCTGGCGCTCTTTATCCGAACTTCTTGTTCGAGCTCTTTGTTCGAGCTCCCTACGCTATCCGAGCCCTCGATCCTATGGCTCAGCTGCAAATTAAGGCTGCTGAATCCAACCAGAATTTTAATTGATACTGTATATATATACAATAGTTTTCAAGCGCGCTTTTTGAACACGAAACGCCCATCGAGCACGTCTACTTCTATGACATCGCCGCCGGAAAACTCGCCTGACAACAGCCTGCTTGCCAACGGATTCTCGATGCGTTTACGAATTGCCCGCTTTAACGGCCGTGCACCATAGACGGGGTCGTATCCTTCCTCGACAAGGTCCTTGACCGCCCGATCGGTCAACTCAATGCCAAGCTCCTGATCCTTGAGGCGCTCACGTAGTATTGCTAACTGAATCTCGGCGATTTGGTGCACATCATCTTTGGACAACGGATGAAACACCACGATATCGTCCACTCGATTAATGAACTCAGGTCTGAAGTGCTGCCCGACTACACCCATAACCGTGTCCTTGATCGCTTGAATATCACCTGCTTCAGTTAGTGCTTGAATAGCTTCCGAGCCGAGGTTGGAAGTCATCACCAACACGGTGTTGCGAAAATCGACTGTGCGCCCATGGCCATCGGTTAAACGCCCATCGTCCATTACTTGTAACAGAATGTTGAACACATCGGCATGCGCTTTCTCGATCTCGTCGAGGAGAATTAACGAATAGGGCTTGCGGCGGATCTTTTCGGTCAGGTAGCCACCCTCTTCGTAGCCTATGTATCCAGGCGGAGCACCGATGAGTCGGGCCACGGAATGTTTCTCCATGAATTCCGACATGTCGATGCGTACCAACGCATCACTACTGTCGAAGAGCACTTCGGAAAGAGCTTTGCACAACTCGGTTTTGCCGACGCCCGTCGGACCAAGAAACATAAAGGTACCGTTCGGACGATTGGGATCGGAGAGGCCTGCGCGCGACCGGCGAACGGCATCGGCGACAACCCCGACAGCCTCATGTTGACCCACCACGCGTTTATGCAGTTCGTCCTCGAGGCGCAGGAGTTTCTCTTTCTCGGCTTCGAGCAGCTTGGTGATCGGGATTCCCGTCCACTTCGAAACGACTTCGCCGATCTCCTCTTCGGTGACGTTGTTGCGCAACAGTTGACGTGGGGCGAGGGCTCCGTCATTTGCGCTCGCCAGCAGCTTCTCCAACTCCGGCATTCGTCCGTACTGGAGCTCTGACATGCGCGCCAGATCTCCGGCACGACGCGCCGTTTCAAATTCGCTTCGCGCAGCATCCAGTTCTTCCTTCAGGTCCTGGGCACCGCGCAGCGAAGCTTTCTCTGAATTCCAGATTTCCTCCAGGTCAGCGTACTCTTTCTCCAACTCAGCAATGGCATCCTGCAGATCCTGCAAGCGTTTTTTGCTCGCCTCGTCGGATTCCTGCTTGAGTGCTTCGCGCTCCATCTTGAGTTGAATCAAGCGACGTTCCAATCGATCCATAGATTCGGGTTTGGAGTCCATCTCCATGCGGATACGACTGGCCGCTTCATCAATCAGATCGATTGCCTTGTCAGGTAACTGACGATCGGTAATGTAGCGATGGGAAAGCCGCGCTGCGGCCACTATCGCAGGGTCAGTGATATCTACCGCATGGTGAAGCTCATAACGTTCTTTCAATCCGCGTAAGATAGCGATGGTATCTTCCACACTCGGCTCATCCACCAACACCTTCTGAAACCGCCTCTCCAGAGCCGCGTCTTTCTCGATGTAT
>SMUZ01021235.1_pt1 | contig 22346 bp, 19 predicted proteins | sample 2456421 | NCBI WGS metagenome assembly SMUZ01 (sample SAMN11095932, study PRJNA526329) | marine sediment metagenome | biome: Marine sediment; feature: Surficial sediment; material: Deep marine sediment; isolation source: Hadal surficial sediment | place: Pacific Ocean | collected 2014-11 | depth... | reverse complement strand
GACTGGCGTCGTAAATTGACGTCCACTTCTGCGACCGGTGAACGTAATCAACATTAAACTTCCGCTCCAGAAAAAATGTATCCGTGACTTGAGCAGAAATCGAACAATCGGGTTGATAATTGCGAATAATGGCTCCGGAATTTTCATGGCTAACTCGTCAAATCTGCCGACGCAGGTAGTTCAATACGTCCGAGCGCGTGATCAGGCCCAGAAACTCATCACCGTCCAGAATAGCCGCATAAGGCTGCACGCGCAGCATCGCGACGAGGTTGTTGACACTCTCTGACTTGTCGAGTTTGATGAATGCAGACTCCATCGCATCCCTGACCGGCGCGTTCATTAGATCCGGCTTGCCATAGACAAACTGAATAATCGCATCTTCGGTGATAATGCCGACCAGACCGCCTTCTTCCATTACGGGCAACTGCGAAAACCCGGCGTTACGAAGACGATTGTGGGCGGTCGTCAACACATCGGTTGGGCCAATGGTGATGGTCGCGCGTTCACCGTGCAGCCGTCCTATGAGGTCGCGCAAGTCTCCGAACTTCTTGCGCTCGATAAATCCCTGATCCTCCATCCAGAAATCGTTGTACAGTTTGGACAGGTACTTATTGCCCGTATCGGCAGCAAAAGTAACGACCGTCTTGGCTTCGGTCTGCTCGCGACAATACTTCAGTGCCGCCGACAGCATCGTGCCCGTCGACGATCCGGCAAGGATTCCCTCTTGTCTTAGTAACTCTCGAGCCGCGGCGAAAGATTCAGCGTCGCTGATTGCATAGGCTTTCGTGACTTTGTCGAAGTTTGCGATCGCCGGAATAAAATCTTCGCCTATCCCTTCCACCAGCCAGCTGCTGCTTTTTTCGCCGAGTTCACCTTTGTTTATGTAGTCCGTCAGCACGGATCCAACAGGGTCCGCCAGAATCATCTCAACGTTCGGCGCATGTTCCTCAAGGTACTTGCCGATACCGGTCACGGTTCCACTTGAGCCAACACCCAATACAATCGTATCCAACGAACCACCCATCTGTTCGAGGATTTCGGGAGCGGTGGTGGACTCGTGGGCCAACGGGTTGTCGGGATTGCCAAACTGGTTGATGAAATAGGCGCCCTTTTCCTTCGCGATACGCTTGCCCAGGTCCTGGTAATACTCAGGATGGCCACGGCTCACGTCCGATCGCGTGAGAACAACGTCGGCACCCATAGCGCGAAGATTGAAGATCTTTTCCTGGCTCATCTTGTCCGGCAGCACGAGAATCATGCGATAGCCCTTTTGTGAGGCAACGAGCGCCAAACCCAGCCCGGTGTTACCCGCCGTCGCTTCGACCAGCGTGTCGCCAGGTTTGATATCGCCACGTTTCTCAGCCGCCTCTATCATTGAGATGCCGATACGATCCTTGATCGAACCAGCCGGATTCATGAGTTCGAGCTTCAGGAACAAGCGACAGGGACCGGTATCAATATGCGTGATTTCGAGCATGGGCGTCTTGCCAACCATGTCGAGGATGTTGGAATACACGTTCATGGGCACATCAGTTACATTAGAATTTTGGGCGAGTGTACTCCATCATGAGACTTGACGCTGCTGTCGCCGAAGCCACGGAACGCCTGTCGACCAACAGTGATTCGGCAAGACTCGACGCCGAGATCTTGCTGTGCCAATGCATCAACATGGACCGCAGCTACTTGTTCGCGCACCCTGAAGATGTACTCGACGACCTGGCCATTTCTCGCTTCGAGAAACTGTTGCAGCGACGCATTGCCGGCGAGCCCATCGCATACATCATGGGCGCAAAAGAATTCTGGTCGCAAGATTTTCTTGTCAGCCCTGCAACCCTCGTACCGCGCCCTGAAACCGAGTTACTGGTCGAACTCGCCTTGCGCGAAATTCCACGTAAAGCAGACTGGCAGGTGCTGGATCTCGGTACCGGTTGCGGTGCAATCGCAATCGCAATCGCCGCGGAGCGACAAATGTGTGACGTCACTGCCACAGACATCAGCACCGACGCGTTGGCCATCGCAAAACAAAACGTTCGTCAGGCGAGCTTTGGAAACGTGACCTGCATCGAAGGCAACTGGACCGAGCCCGTTGCCGGGCAGCGATTCCGCGTCATCGTGTGCAATCCACCCTACGTGCGCGCCGACGACAACAGGTTGCAGGCTCTGAAGTACGAGCCGCTGTTGGCCCTGGTGTCTGGCGAGGATGGCCTGGATGCTATCCGCGTTCTTGCACGGGACTGCGGTGCCCTGCTCGAAGAAGAAGGTCTGCTATTGGTTGAACACGGCGCCGAGCAGTCGGACGCTGTGGCGTCAATTTTCGCGGCAGCAGGTTGGGGTGATATTGCATGCCATAATGATCTCGCCGGCATCCCGCGCGTGACAGCGGCACGCTGGGATGGTAAATAACGGCCCCTACATTCAACGGCACTCAAAGCGGAACAAGGCATTATGATTACGATCAAGACCAGTCACGGCAATATCAACATAGAATTGTTCGACGAGAAGGCACCCATTTCCTGCGAAAATTTCCGTCAGTATGCAAAGGACGGGCACTTCAGCGAGACGATTTTTCATCGGGTGATGCCAAAATTCATGATTCAGGGCGGCGGTATGGATCAAAAAATGAGTCCCAAACCGACGCGCGACGCAATCAAGAACGAGGCTGACAATGGCGAGACCAACGTGCGCGGAACGCTGGCGATGGCGCGCACCGGTGCCGTCGATAGCGCAACCTCGCAATTCTTCATCAACCTTCGTGACAATGACTTCCTGAATCATGGCGATCGCGACTTCGGATACGCTGTATTCGGCCAGGTAACCGATGGGATGGACGTGGTTGATGCGATCGCAGCCGTTGAAACCGCCAAACAGGGCGGACATTCCGATGTGCCGGTCGAGCCTGTAACCATCCTCGAAGTCACGATCGACGAATAGTCGAACGTAAACAGGAACGCTGATGTCTTCCGACGCGCTGAGTCGTGACGCCCGCCACCTGGCATTAGCCCAGGTCGGTCCTGCAGGCCAGCAAAGCATCGCCGACGGCGCGGCGCTGTTGATTGGCGTTGGTGGCATCGGCTGTGCAGCGGCGACTTACCTGGCATCCAGCGGCGTCGGACATATTCTGATCTGTGATTTTGATACGGTTGACGCCACGAACCTGGGTCGGCAGGTGTTATACCGGCCTGCGGATATCGGCGCGCTAAAAGCCGAGATTGCGGTGGCGCGACTTTCTGAACTCAATCCGGATATTCGTGTTACCGCTATGACGGAGCGGCTCAGCGATGACGCATTGTCCGAAGTCGTTGCACAAGTCGATGTCGTACTCGATGGTTGCGACAATTTCGCGACACGCTTTCAGGTTAACGATGCCTGCGTCGCCGCACGCCGATACCTGATCTCGGGAGCGGCAATTCGCCTGGAAGGCCAACTTGCGGTATTCGGTCCGGACTATGACACGTCGCCGTGTTATCGATGTCTGTACGCCGAAGCGGACGAGTCGCTTGAGAATTGCGCCGGCAACGGTGTGCTCGCGCCGGTACCGGGCGTTATCGGCACGATGATGGCTGTGGAAGCGCTCAAATACCTCGCCAACAATACTGCCGGCGATGCAAGATTACAGCTCTATGACGCAGCGGCAATGGAATTTCGATCGCTGAAAATCAAGAAACGGACAAACTGTCCCTCGTGCGCGAGCAGCAGCGAAAAATAAATCTCAAAAAGATCTGCATCCAACCACCTGCCGTTGCTCGCCACGCCAGAGTCGTAACGAGCAACGATCCACAATGCGCTTCATGCGCGTGTGCCTTTCTCCCGAATCTTGAACAGCTTTGTTTCCTGGCGATCGTTGACTGCGCAGGTCGTCGCATACTCGCGAATCACTTCTTCCCCGTCGACGCCGTAAACCGTCGTATTGATCTTCAGGATATGCCCGGAGATGCGACGCTGGCGTGACTCGACTTCATGTCGAACCCGCGTTGCGTTGTCGTAGTTCGCGTGATCCGCGATCAGGGCGACACAGAAATCGATTGTGCTTTGCGGCGCATCCTCGGTGAAACCGGGCATCGCCTGTATGCTCGCGGAAATGAACAGGCCCGCTGCGGCCAGTGTGGTCGTAATGACGTGCTTTCTGATTTTCATGGTCTTGCTCCTGTGGTTTACTCAAAAACAGAATACTCATTCTGTTTAACTCAAAAAAAGTCAATCCTTAAATGCGGCCAACGTGTTATCCACGATGCCAATGAGCGTGTCGCGTGGAAAACCGACGCGGCCAAGCACCGCCAGTCCTAACATCGTGCTGGTCAGCATTTCACCCGCTGCCGATACATCCAGGTCTGCCCGGACCTCACCCTTCGTCTGTGCGGATTCGAGCCCGACGGCGAATGCCTTGGACATGCGCTTCATGAATTTTTGCAGTACCGCTCGCAGATCGTCGTCTTTGGGTGCCAGAGCCATGGCCGTATGGATAAACAGGCAACCTTTGTGCTCTTCGGTGCAGCATATGGCTTCTGTGCGTTCTTCGAAAATGGACCGAATGTGGGCCAGCGACGCTTCGGGCTCCAGCAAGCGCAAGAAAGACTGCTTGCCCATGCCTTCGGCATAGCGCTCCAGCGCCTGCTCGAATAGCTCGCGCTTGGTGCCGAACGTGCCGTAAAGCCCATAACGGCTGACACCTGTGGCTCGCACGAGATCCTCCATCGAGGTTTCTGAGTACCCCTTGGATGAAAACAGATCGACTGCCGTTGTCAGCGCTGTCGATGGATCGAATGTGCGTGTCCTGACCATGCAAATCAGAATAGTCGTTCTGTTTTGAGTTGTCAAGCCTGCTTTTGAACGTCTGGGAGGAGCACGACCAGGCATTTATGCCGCGTTTGCTTCGTCCGGGTCATATCCCAGGTTCGGTGCCAGCCACTTCTCGGCTTCGACAAGACTCATACCCTTGCGCTTCGCATAAGAAACCACCTGGTCCCGATCAACCTTGCCTACTGCAAAGTAACGCGCGTCCGGATGGGCAAAGAAAAACCCACTCACCGCTGCGGTCGGATACATTGCGTAGGATTCTGTCAGCCTGAGTCCAATGCCAGCCTCAACGTCGAGTAAATCCCACAGCGTCGCTTTTTCGGTGTGGTCCGGACACGCGGGATAACCCGGCGCCGGACGGATACCACGGTATTTTTCTGCGATCAGGTCAACGTTAGACAAACTCTCGTCCGGCACGTACGCCCAGAATTCCGTTCGCACGCGCTCGTGCAGATATTCGGTCAGCGCTTCGGCCAGTCGATCAGCCAACGCCTTCAAAATAATCGCGCTGTAGTCGTCATGCGCCTTTTCAAACCGCTCGACGTGCTCGTCAATTCCGATGCCTGCGGTTACGGCAAAGGCACCGATGAAGTCGGACAAGCCACTATCCATTGGCGCCATGAAATCTGCGAGACAGCTTTGCGACTGGCCTGCGGCTTTCGCGCGCTGTTGGCGCAAATGGCACAAACGATATGACGTGTTGCTGCGATCCTCCTCCTCAAAAATAACGATGTCGTCATGATCGTCCGTGTTGGCCGGAAAAAAGCCAAGAATTGCGCGGGCCTGCAACCATCGCTCTTCGATGATCTTCTCGAGCATGGCAGTCGCATCGTCAAATAAAGAACTCGCGGCTTCGCCAACGATGTCGTCGCTTAGCAGTTGTGGAAACTTACCGTGAAATTCCCAGGCGTTGAAGAACGGCATCCAGTCGATGTAGTCGCGCAAGAGATTCAGATCTATGTCATCGAATACTTTCGTGCCGGTAAATGTTGGTTTCGGCGGAATATAAATACTCCAGTCACACTGATGCTTGCGCCCACGCGCCTGCTGCAACGACAGCTGCGGCGCCAGACGCTTCTTGTTGGCATGATTGTCACGGCGTCGCGCGTTGTCCTTGCGCGTTTTTTCTATGAGAGCGCCCCGTGTAGCAGGCTGGATCAACGCCTGTGCGACACCGACTGCACGTGATGCATCTTTGACGTAAATAACCGGCCCTTCATAGCGCGGCTCAATCTTGACGGCGGTATGTGCAGGTGACGTCGTCGCGCCACCAATCAGCAACGGCAGTTCGTAGCCGAGCCGCTGCATTTCGGCGGCGACGTTACACATCTCGTCCAGAGACGGCGTGATCAGGCCAGACAGGCCAATGATACTGGCTTGCTCACGTTTCGCGGCCTCAAGAATCTTGTCGCAGGAAACCATGACACCAAGATCGATCACTTCGAAGTTATTGCATTGCAAAACAACACCGACAATGTTCTTGCCAATATCGTGTACATCGCCCTTGACTGTCGCCATCACGATTTTGCCGTTGGAGCTCGGCTTGCCGTCTTTGGCTTCTTCGATGAAAGGCACCAGGTGGCTGACCGCCTTTTTCATAACGCGCGCTGACTTTACGACCTGCGGCAAAAACATTTTGCCGTCGCCGAACAGATCACCGACGACATTCATGCCGTTCATCAGCGGGCCCTCGATCACGTCCAGTGGCCTGTCGGTGGCAAGACGGGCTTCCTCCGTGTCATCGATAACGAATTCATCCAGGCCATTGACCAGCGCATACTCAAGTCGTTTGTCTACAGTGAATTTACGCCACGACAGATCCTGCCCCTTCGCGGCCACACCGCCTTTCTTTCCCCTGTATCTTTCGGCAACGGCGAGCAGTTTTTCCGTGCCATCAGGATCGCGATTCAGTACGACATCCTCAACCGCATCGCGCAAGTCCCTGGGCAGATCCTCATAGATCGCCAGCTGCCCGGCATTGACGATGCCCATGTCCATACCGGCACGAATCGCGTGATACAAGAAGGCCGAATGGATTGCTTCGCGAACGATGTTGTTGCCACGAAAAGAAAACGACACGTTGCTCACTCCGCCGCTAATCAATACGTGCGGCAACGCTGCCTTGATCTCGCGCGTGGCCTCGATGAAAGCCAGACCGTAGTTGGCATGCTCTTCGATACCGGTCGCGATCGCGAAAATATTGGGGTCGAAAATAATATCGGCCGGGTCCATACCGACTTTCTCGGTCAGTATGCTGTAGCAGCGTTTGCAGATTTGAACTTTGCGTTCGACCGTATCGGCCTGCCCGGATTCATCAAACGCCATGACGATGACGGCTGCGCCGTAGTCTTGCACAAGTTGCGCCTGCTTGATGAACGACTCTTCACCTTCTTTCAGACTAATCGAATTGACGATGGCTTTGCCCTGCACACACTTGAGGCCAGCCTCGATGACCGTCCACTTTGATGAATCGATCATGATGGGCAGGCGCGCGATGTCGGGTTCGGAGGCGATCAACTTCAGGAAGACGTCCATCGCCATTTCGGAGTCGAGCATGCCCTCGTCCATGTTGACGTCGATGATCTGCGCGCCGTTATCGACTTGTTGGCGCGCAACTTTGACTGCGGCGGCATAGTCATCAGCCTCAATCAGGCGCCGAAAAACGGCCGAACCCGTAACGTTGCAGCGCTCGCCGACATTCGCAAAAAGATCATCGGGCCCAAGATTAAAGGGCTCGAGACCTGCAAGGCGAAGGCGCACCGGTATATCCGGCACTGTCCGTGGTGCAACACCATCCACGACATGACGAAGCGCGCGGATGTGATCCGGTCGGGTACCGCAGCAGCCGCCGACCAGATTCACAAGACCGCTGCTCGCGAACTCACCAATTACCTCAGCCATTTCCTCAGGGGTTTCATCGTACTCACCAAACTCATTCGGCAGCCCGGCATTTGGGTGCGCGCAGACACGGGTGTCAGCGATGCGCGAAAGCTCGGCAACGTACTGGCGCAGATCGGCGGCACCGAGTGCGCAATTCAACCCAATCATGAATGGCTTGATGTGGCGAACTGAATTCCAGAACGCCTCTGTCGTCTGACCTGACAATGTGCGACCCGACGCATCGGTGATGGTCCCGGAAATCATCACGGGTAACTCAATGCCCGTCGCACGGAAGCTGCGTTTGATGCCGATGATCGCCGCCTTCGCATTCAGCGTGTCAAAAATCGTCTCTACCATCAGGAAGTCGACACCACCATCGATCAGCGCTGTCGCCGACAGCTCGTAAGTCGCGGCCAGTTCGTCGAACTGAATATTTCGAAACCCCGGGTCGTTAACGTCCGGCGAGATGGATGCTGTGCGGTTGGTCGGTCCCAGTACCCCTGACACATATCGTGGTCTGCCGGTCTTGCTGGCGTATGCGTCAGCACATTCCCGCGCATTGCGCGCCGCCGTCAAATTGAGTTCTGCGACGAACTCTTCCATGCCGTAATCGGCCATCGAAGGCGCATTCGAATTAAACGTGTTGGTCTCGATAATGTCCGCACCAACCTCAAGAAAGCTGTTGTGTATGTCGCGGATGATTTCGGGGCGAGAGAGAGTCAACAGGTCGTTGTTACCTTTGAGATCGCGTCCCCAGTCGGCGAAGCGCTCACCTCGATATTCGTCTTCGCTCAACCCGAAGCCCTGGATCATCGTCCCCATTGCACCGTCGAGCAGCAGAATGCGCTCGTCGAGCGCCCGCATCAGGGAGGCAATGCGACTATCGCGTGTCATCGTCTGTGCCTCACGCCGCTGCCTGGCTGTGGCGCACGCCCAACGCATGACATATCGCAACCGTCAGTTCGGAGCGGTTCAGAGTGTAAAAGTGAAACTCATCGATGCCGTTCGACTGCAGCTGCCGCACCTGTTCGATTGCAACGCTTGCGGCGATCATCTGCCGCGTTTCAGCATCGTCCTCCAGGCCGGCGAATCTTTGCCGTAGCCAGTCCGGCACGCTGGCGCCACACATTGCGGCAAAACGTTCGAGTTGCGGGAACCGTGTAATTGGCAATATGCCTGGCACGATGGATGACTCTATACCGGCCCTGGCACAGCGATCACGAAAGCGCAAAAAAACGTCTGCATCGAAAAAAAACTGGCTTATCGCGCGCGTCGCGCCCGCGTCAAGCTTGCGTTTGAGATTATCCAGATCGAACGCCGCATCCGGAGCCTCAGGGTGCACCTCCGGGTACGCAGCAACTGAGATGTCGAAGTCGGCGACTTGTTTCAGCCCGGCGACCAGGTCCGTCGCATAGGCATAGCCATCGGCCTGCGCAACACTGCTGCCCAATCCCTTTGTTGCATCCCCGCGCAAGGCCACAAGATGACGCACGCCCATATCCCAATATTCGCGGGCGATGTCGTCGATCTCGCCGCGACTCGCGCCAATACAGGTAAGGTGCGGAGCAGGCGTCAGTTGCGTCGCGCTAATGATGCGCGCCACCGCCGCATGCGTGCGCTCACGTGTCGAGCCGTCCGCACCGTAGGTAACCGATACGAATTGTGGCTCCAGCCCGGCGAGACGCTCAATGGATTGCCATAGCGTGGCCTCCATTTTCTCCGTATGTGGCGGGAAAAACTCGAAAGAAACTGCAGGCGCGATTTTGGTGTTCATGTCGCGACGGCAAGCAACCAGTCGGGGTTCTTGCCGGGGATGGCGCGCGGCGGCGCCAGGCGCAGATTTGCAGCGGCCGCCCATTGCGCCAACTTGCCCTTGATTTCGCCGACATCGGCGTCGCCTACTGATGCCAGGAATAGTAAACGCCCTCCCGGACGCAATAATCGCAGAGCTTCAACCAGAGCCGCAACAGGATCCTCAGCGCTGGTCAGCACATCGTCGAGAATCACTGTGTCGAAATCGTCGTCCTGGAAATTCAGGTCATACATGTCGCCGTGCCGCAGTGTCGTGTTCGGTGTTCCCGCCAACAACAACTCGGCGCGCGCCAGCCGGCGCGCATCGGAGTCGATATCAATTCCGACGGCACGATGCGCACGCGATGCCAGCAGCTTGAGGATGCGGCCCTGGCCACAGCCAATATCCAGAAGGTCGCCAAGCGGCCGGGCAACCGTTAGTTCGACAAGCGCCTGATGCAACGATCGGTCAGCGCTGCTCGTGGGGGGTATTGTCGGGTAGTTGTCTGCTCGAATTTTGCGCAACTTCGCAACGTCATGTTCGAACTGCGGTTCATCCGCAGGAAGCATCGCCAGCAAGCGGCGGCGCACAGTCGAGTCCGGCCTTGATGTGGGGACTCGGTAGTAGACGAAATGACCATCCCGGAAACCCTCCAGCAAATCGGCCGCGCAACACTGCTTCAGGTGTTGCGATATCCGTGGCTGGCTTTGCCCCGTCACACGAGTGAGCTCGGAAACACTGCACTCGACGACGCCACAGAGCGCCACGAGCCTGGCCCGGACAGGGTCGGCCAGTGCCTTGAATTGAGCCAGCAGAGTCTCGGTGGAAGCTTTCATATAAATATATAACGATTCTTTTATATTATATCCGCATAGTATACACAAGAGATAGGGGGACAGTGACCCTAACTGAGAATTCAGTAATTTCTGAACCGACAGTTAGGGTCACTGTCCCCCCTAGCGGCCGCCCTTGGCTATTTGCTGAGTTTGTCTTTCAGGATCTGATTGACCTGGCCCGGGTTGGCCTGGCCTTGCGTTTCTTTCATGACCTGGCCAACGAAAAAGCCGATCAACTTGTCTTTGCCCGCCCTGTATTCCGCGGCCTGGCCCGGGTTCGCGTCTATGACCTTGTCGACGACGGCCTCGATCGCGGCACTGTCGGTGATCTGTCGTAATCCTTGCGCTGCGATAATCTCGTCTGCAGATCCCTCGCCTGCCCACATGGCCTCGAAGACCTGCTTCGCAATCTTGCCGGAGATCGTGTTGTCGTGAATGCGATTTAACAGACCCGCCAGTGCGTCGGCCGCGACCTTGCTGTTATCGATTTCCAGGCCATCGCGATTCAGCGCCGCAGACAATTCACCGATGACCCAATTCGCTGCAAGCTGCGTCTTGGCGTCACTGGCTGCAACCACCGCCTCGAAGTAATCTGCTGTCGCGCGACTCGCGGTCAAAATCCCGGCGTCCTCGCTTTTCAGCCCGTAATCGGTCTCAAATCGCTGTTGCTTGGCATCGGGCAGCTCGGGCAATGTTGCGCGCGTGGCCGCAATGAACTCTGCGCTGATCTCAATCGGCAACAAGTCCGGATCGGGGAAGTAGCGATAATCGTTCGCTTCCTCCTTGGAACGCATCGAACGCGTCTCGTTTTTGTCGGAATCGTAGAGACGCGTCTCCTGGGCAACCTTGCCGCCATCCTCGATCAATTCGATCTGGCGTTCGACTTCGAAGTTGATGGCCTTCTCAATAAAACGAAATGAGTTCAGGTTCTTGAGCTCAGCACGTGTGCCCAATTCTTCCTGCCCAAGCGGGCGCACGGAGACGTTCGCATCACAGCGGAACGAGCCTTCCTGCATGTTGCCGTCGGAGATGCCGAGATAACGCACGATCGTGTGAATCTTCTTCATGAAGGCGATTGCCTCTTTGGCCGACGACAGGTCCGGCTCCGAAACGATCTCCAGCAATGGCGTGCCGGCGCGATTCAGATCGATGCCCGATGACCCATCGAGGCCCTCGTGTATCGACTTGCCGGCATCTTCCTCAAGATGCGCCCGCGTAATGCGGATGCGCTTCTCCTTGCCTTCGGCATCGGTAATAAACAGCTCGCCGTGCTCGACAATGGGCAGCTCGTACTGGCTGATCTGGTAACCCTTGGGCAGATCGGGGTAAAAATAGTTCTTGCGCGCAAAAACTGAACGCGGCGCAATTGTCGCATTGACGGCGAGGCCGAATAGAGTCGCCATCCTGATTACCTCTACGTTGAGCACCGGCAACACGCCCGGATAACCAAGATCAACAAGGCAAGCCTGTGTGTTGGCTTCAGCTCCATAAGCCGTTGATGCGCCTGAGAAAATCTTGCTCTTCGTCGCAAGCTGCGTATGAATCTCAAGGCCGATAACGACTTCCCAGGCTGAAACACTCATGCAAAGCCCTGCGGACAAGCCAGGTGCCAGTCAGTCTGTAGTTGGTATTGGTGTGCGCAACGCAACAGGGTTTCTTCGCCGAAATGCGTGCCAACCAGGTGCAGGCCGACAGGCAGGTCGTTTACGAAACCGCACGGCACCGATATGCCAGGCAGTCCAGCCAGGTTGGCGCCGATGGTGTAAATGTCATTCAGGTACATCGTGATCGGATCATCAACCTTTTCGCCCAATTTGAAGGCCGGCGTCGGCGCAGTCGGACCGGCAATCACGTCAACGTCGGCAAATGCCTTCTTGAAGTCATCACTGATCAGCTGACGTACTTGTTGCGCTTTGAGGTAATAGGCGTCGTAGTAGCCGGCGGACAGCACGTAGGTGCCTGTCATGATGCGGCGCTTGACCTCATCGCCGAAACCTTCGCCGCGACTGCGACAGTACAGATCCAGCAAGTCCACGGCGCCTTCAGCACGATACCCAAAGCGAACGCCATCGAAACGCGACAGGTTCGAGGAACACTCGGCCGGTGCTACGACATAGTACGTGGGGACGGACAAATCGAGGTTGGGCAGATCGACCTCTACGGTTGTCGCACCTAGCGACTCGAGCACAGCTATCGCATCCTTGACTCGCGCGCCGCACTGCTCGTCCAGCCCCTCGTCGAAGTGTTGCCGAACGACTCCGACGCGCAGGCCGGAAATGGAATCGCCAAGGCTCGCAATATAGTCCGGCACCGGCGTGTCAATCGAAGTTGAATCACGCTCGTCAAAGCCGGCCATCACGCCCAGCATGCGCGCGGCGTCTTCGGCTGAGCGAGTAATGACGCCTGCCTGATCGAGGCTGGAGGCGAACGCGACCATGCCGTAACGCGAGACGCGGCCATAGGTCGGCTTCAGGCCCACCGTGCCCGTCAAGGCCGCAGGCTGGCGAATAGAGCCGCCAGTGTCCGTGCCTGTCGCGGCCGGCGCAAGCCGCGCGGCGACTGCCGCGGACGAGCCACCCGATGAGCCTCCGGGCGAGCAGTCGAGATTCCAGGGGTTTCTGACTGGCCCGTAATAGCTTGTCTCACACGACGAGCCCATCGCGAACTCGTCCATATTCGTCTTGCCCAGAACCACGGCACCCGCGTCGGCGAGTCGCTCAACGACAGTCGCATCATAAGGCGAGACGAAATTATCCAGCATTTTGGAGCCACACGACGTCTTGACCCCGCGCGTGCAGAAAATGTCCTTGTGCAGAATCGGCAGCCCGTTAAGCACCCCTGCATTTCCAGCGCTGCGCGCGGCGTCAGCACGTGCGGCGGTCGCGAGCGCTTGCTCTGCGGTGACGGTGATAAAGGCATTGAGTTTGTCGTTGTGCACGGCGATACGATCAAGCAAGGCCTGGGTCAGCTCGACAGACGAGAACTCACCGTTCTCCAGACCGACCGCAAGCTCGGTCAGTGTTTGCGAGTACAAGCTCATCAATCGAGAACTTTCGGTACCAGGTACAGGCCGTCCGACACTTCCGCGGCATTTTCCTGGTAGCGATCGCGCTCATTGACCTCGATCACGGCATCCGCGCGCAGTCTCTGCGCTGTCTCGAGTGGATGCGCCATCGGCAATACACCCTGAGTGTCCACCTGCGACAGCTGAGCGACGAATTCGACGATTCTGGAGAGCTTTTCGACGCTCTCGGCGCATTCCTCAGCAGAGAGTTTCAGCCTCGCCAGCGTCGCAATGTGTTGGACCTGATCTTTGTCGAGTGACACGCGAGAATTCCGAGGGTTTTGTGATTGCCAATCGCGCCGATAATTGACGCCATCGCGCCAACATTCGGTGCCACCGCACCGCGTATCACCGCGGACGCAATAATACACGCCGCCTTGTGGAATGTCCTGCGCATTGATAGATTACCCCGTTGATCCCGTTGCGAGACTGCGCCACCCATGTTCAAGAATATTCTGGGCTACTTTTCCAGTGATTTGTCGATCGACCTCGGCACTGCCAACACCCTGATTTACTCGCGGGGGCATGGCATCGTGCTCGACGAACCGTCGGTGGTGGCAATTCGTGAGAACGCGGGTGGTGGCCGCGTCGTGGAGGCCGTTGGCCAGGAAGCCAAGAACATGCTGGGCCGCACACCGGGCCACATTACGGCGATTCGGCCGTTAAAGGACGGCGTCATCGCCGACTTCACGGTCACGGAGAAGATGCTGCAACACTTCATCCGCAAGGTGAATAAGTCGCGTTATTTCCGGCCGAGCCCGAGAGTCCTTATCTGTGTCCCGTATGGCTCGACCCAGGTTGAGCGGCGCGCGATTCGTGAATCCGCGGAGGGCGCAGGCGCGCGCAAGGTACACCTTATAGACGAACCAATGGCCGCGGCGATCGGCGCAGGTCTGCCCGTCCATGAGGCACGCGGCTCCATGGTGCTCGATATTGGCGGCGGTACTTCGGAAGTCGCCGTCATCTCATTGAATGGCATTGTCTACGCTGCCTCCGTGCGCATTGGCGGCGATCGTTTCGACGAGGCCATTACCAGCTACGTGCGCCGCAACTATGGCATTCTCATCGGTGAAGCGACGGCGGAGCGCATCACCCACCAAATCGGTTCTGCGTTCCCGGGTCAGGAAGTCCTCGAGATCTCCGTGAAGGGCCGCAACCTGTCCGAAGGCGTGCCGCGCAGCTTCACACTGAACAGCAACGAAATTCTCGAGGCTCTGCAGGAGCCGCTGCAAGGAATTGTCGGTGCGGTCAAGGAAGCGCTGGAGCAAACCCCGCCGGAACTGGGTGCCGATGTCGCCGAGCGTGGCATCGTCCTGACAGGTGGCGGCGCATTGCTGCGCGGTATCGACAAGTTGTTGATGGAAGAAACCGGATTGCCGGTCGTCATTGCTGACGATCCGCTGACCTGCGTCGCGCGTGGCGGCGGCCGCGTGATCGAATTGATCGACGAACATGGCCCCGCGGTGTTCGGCCTCGAATAACCCAGGGTCGAGTCGACCGGCCACAGGCAGCTAAAATCGCGATGGTCACGTTCCGGCAAGAAAACATTAATCCCACGCGCAGCCCGGCACTGGGCCTGCGCCTACTCGCACTGATATTTCTCAGTATCGTGCTGATGTATGTGGACAACCGCGACAACCACCTCAATTCAGTTCGCAAAGCCATAGGTGTGGCGGTTTACCCGTTGCGAGTCGCTGTTGACGCGCCGGTGCGCTTCTGGTCGTGGCTCTCTGACGCCACAACGTCACACAACGAGCTGGAACTTGAATTGGGACGACTCCGGGTCGAGCGACTGTTGACCAAAGCACGCCTGCAAAGATTCAACGCGCTGGAGGCCGAAAACGCCCGTTTGCGTGCCTTACTCGATGCCCGCAGCCGGGTGCGCGATACGGTTCGTGTCGCTGAGATCATGTCGGTCGATGCGAACCCGTTTAGTCACAGTCTGGTCATCAACGTCGGTAGTCGCGACGGCGTATTTGACGGCCAGGCACTGGTCGACGCCGATGGCGTCGTTGGCCAGGTCATCAAGACTGGTTTGTTGACGTCGCAGGCGATGCTGATTAGTGATACCGATCACGCGTTGCCCGTTGAGGTCAACCGCAACGGCCTGCGTACCATAGCCGTGGGCACAGGCCAGATCGGCAGCCTCAAATTGCCGTTCGTCGTCAACAGCGCTGATATTCGCGCCGGCGACCTGCTCGTCACTTCCGGTCTCGGCGGAGTGTTTCCGGCCGGCTACCCGGTTGCCGTTGTTGCATCGGTCACCCGCATTCCGCACGAACCCTATGCCAACGTTAGCGCGACGCCGGTCGCAGCACTGGGACAGGTGCGTGAGGTCATGCTGATCTGGTCGGCTGGCGCGCAAGGTAACCCGGCAGAGAACTCACCCACTGCGGGACAGGCCGAATGATTCAGCACAACGCCATACCACGCAGAACGGTCATCGTAACGCTGATAGTCGGCCTGCTGCTCACAATCATGCCGCTGCCCGAGTCACTCGACCCATTTCGGCCTGATTGGCTGGCTCTGTTGGTGATCTTCTGGGCGATGCAATTGCCGCGCACCTGGAGTATTGGCACCGCGTGGATTATCGGGCTTATTCTTGACGTATCACAAGGCACTCTGCTCGGTCAGCACTCCCTCGCCTTCTGCGTCATCGTTTTCATTACGGTGCGGTTCCACCTGTTGATGCGTGTATTCCCATTGCCGCAATTGACCGCGACCGTTTTCGGACTTCTGGCCGTGTATCAGTTCCTGCTGTTCTGGACCAACGGTGTCGCAGGAACACATGCCGCGTCAACAGTCTATTGGGGACCGGTAATTACCGGCGCATTGATCTGGCCGCTGCTCGTCATGATCCTCTCAGGAGTGCGCTACCAAGACCGGTCAGGAAATTAATTTGAGTCTGCTGTCACCGATCAAAGACCATTTTGCCGAGCGTCGCCTGTTTGTCGGCCGCGTCGTTGTCTCTATTTTTGTCTCGATTATCCTGCTTGGCTTCGTAGTCGGGCGACTGGTGCAGCTACAGGTTTTCGACCATGAGCAGTTCGCCGAGAAGTCGCAGGGAAACCGCATCCGCATTGAAACTGTGCCCCCTATTCGCGGACTGGTGTTTGATCGCAAAGGGCGAGTCATTGCGGAAAACCTGCCAGCCTATCAACTGGAACTGATTCCCGAGCAGGTAAACGATATTGATGACACGCTCAGGCGCCTGGCCGCGATCGACCTGATCGAAACCAGCGATATTGCGCGTATAAAGGAACTGAGTCTTAGCGGTCAGCGCTTCAAGCCGGTCACGCTTAAATTCCGGCTGACGGATGAAGAACTCGCGAATTTCGCGATCCAGCGGCCACGATTCCCGGGCGTTGATTTCCAACCTCGCCTGGTGCGCCATTATCCGCACCCGGAACTTTTTGCGCATGCGGTCGGCTATGTGGGTGCGATAACCAGCAGTGATCTGCAGCGGCTGGACTCGGCGCGCTATGCGGGTACCTCGCACACGGGCAAAACAGGTGTCGAAAGCAGTTATGAGACCGACCTGCACGGCGAGGCGGGCTACCGCCATGTAATCACCAATGCACGTGGGCGACAGGTGCCGGCAAGCACTAACGAATTGCTGGACGCTTTGCCTGCGGACAAAACCCCGGGACCGGGGTCGAATCTGTATTTGAGCATCGATCTTGATCTGCAGCGACTCGCCAGCAAAGCGTTGGCGGGCCGGCGCGGGGCTGTCGTGGCGATGGACCCGTGGAGCGGCGAGATTCTCGCTCTCGTCAGCGCGCCGTCATTTGACGCAAATTTGTTTGCCGTCGGAATGAGTACGGCGCAATTCAGCGAACTGCAAAATAACCCCGATCGACCGCTGTTCAATCGTGCGGTCAGCGGCACTTACCCACCCGGGTCGACGATCAAGCCAATGCTGGCATTGGCGGCCCTGGAGATTGGCGCAACCAATCTGACACGCAAGAACGTTTGTATTGGATATTTCACATTGCCCGACAGCACACATCGCTACCGCGACTGGAAGCGCGAGGGACATGGAGCGGTCGACATTCATGACGCGATCGAGCAATCGTGCGACGTTTACTTCTACGAGATCAGCCAGGACCTCGGCATCGACAATATGCACGATTATCTCACCCGTTTCGGACTGGGCAGCAAGGCCAGGTTGGACATTGCCGGCGAACATACCGGTCTCGTACCGTCTCGCGAATGGAAGCGTGCGAATTTCAGTGACCGCGACAATCAGCGCTGGTACAACGGTGAGACCGTCATCGCGTCGATCGGCCAGGGCTTCATGCTGGCCACGCCATTGCAACTCGCCGCTGTTGCCGCCGCTATCGCAACCCGTGGTATCCGCTTCAGACCGCATCTCGTCACTGCGATAGAGGATCCGCTTAGCGGAGAACGTTACCTGACATTACCGGAGCTGCTCGACGATGTAGAAATCAGCAATGATTTCTACTGGGACACCATCATTAATGCAATGCACGACGTAATGCAGGGATCAAAAGGTACCGCGCGTGCCGTTGGCACAGGCGCGCCTTATGAAATGGCCGGCAAGAGTGGCACATCCCAGGTGATCTCCATCGCACAGGACGAGGAATACAACGAGGAGGAAATTGACGAACGGCTGCGCGATCACGCGCTGTTCATTGCCTTTGCCCCACTCGACAAACCACGTATCGCGGTCGCCGTGGTGGTCGAGAATGGCAGCAGTGGCAGCCGCGTCGCCGCACCGATTGCAAGAGCAATCATGGACGAATATTTAGGGTTCGGCGGCAATGCGTCTGACTGACTCACTCCACCTGTTGGCAAGCAGAGAAGCGCCGTTGTCGGACGTAACCGGCACCATACGCCGGCTCAATATTGACGGGCCATTGTTTGTCGGCCTGTTGCTGATCTGTATTCTCGGACTCTTCGTCCTGTACAGCGCCGTCGGCGAGAACAATCGCCTGTTGCTAAATCAGATCATTCGCCCCAGCGTCGCGATAGTCGCAATGCTGATGGTCGCGCAGCTACCGCCGGATTTCCTGCGGCGCTGGACACCCTGGGCCTATCTCGCCGGTCTGGCCCTGCTGCTGCTGGTACTCGCCAAAGGCGATATCGGGCAGGGCGCACGACGCTGGCTCAATCTGGGTATCCGCTTTCAACCGTCCGAGGCAATGAAGCTGGCAGTGCCGATGATGACTGCCTGGTTTTTGCACGACCGTCAGCTCCCGCCCAGGGCCAGCGACCTTCTGATCATCGCGCTATTGATAGCCGTCCCGACCTATCTCATCGCGCGTCAGCCGGATCTCGGCACGTCGCTATTGATTGCCGCATCCGGCGTGATTGTCATCGTGCTCGCAGGCATATCATTCCGGCTCATCGCGGGTTTGGGTGCACTCGCCATTCCCGGTGCGCTGGTGTTGTGGAATTTCATGCAGGACTACCAGAAACAGCGCGTACTGACGCTGTTCAATCCCGACAGCGATCCGCTTGGCGCCGGCTACAACATTATCCAGTCCAAGATTGCCATCGGCTCCGGCGGCCTGTTTGGCAAGGGCTGGACGAATGGCTCGCAGTCGCATCTCGAGTTCCTGCCCGAACGCGATACCGACTTCATCTTTGCCGTGCTCGGCGAGGAGTTCGGCCTGTTCGGCGTCCTCACGCTGCTCACGCTTTACATGTTTGTCATCGGTCGCGGCCTGTATATCGCCGCGCAGGCCCGCGATACGTATTCGCGGTTGCTCGCCGGCTCCATCAGCCTGACCTTCCTGGTCTACGTTTTTGTCAACACCGCCATGGTGACGGGCCTGGTGCCTGTTGTAGGCGTGCCGCTACCGCTTGTGAGCTTCGGCGGAACTTCAATGGTGACGCTGATGGCCGGATTCGGTATTCTGATGTCGATCCATTCCCACCGGAAACTTCTACCTCACTAATGAAATCCCCATGACCGAATTCCGACCATTGGCTGGCGTAATCGCCCTGATGATATCTGCTACCGCTGCGCCCGCAGCCAATAATGACCAAGCGGTCTACCTGGATCTCGAACAAGCGAATGTCATCGCTTTTATCGACGAAATGGTAACGCAACACGAATTCGACCGTGAATCGTTGCGTAGTGTCCTCGCGCAAGCAGAGATCAAGGCGTCAACCATTGACAAAATATCTTCGCCGGCTGAGCGCACATTGAACTGGGGTGAATACAGGAAGATTTTCATAACACGCGAACGCGTTGCTGCCGGTGTAAAATTCTGGCGTGAAAACCAGGCCATGCTCGAACGTATCGAGCTGGAAACCGGCGTTCCGGTTGCGAAGTTAGTGGGCATTATCGGTGTCGAAACCTACTTCGGCAGAGTCACTGGTTCTGACCGCGTCATCGACACGCTGGCAACGCTGGCATTTGACTATCCACCACGCTCGAAATTTTTTCGCAGCGAGCTCGTACAATTTCTGATACTCGCCCGCGAAGAGGAACTCGACGCGACCGTACCCCTGGGCTCTTACGCCGGTGCGATGGGCCGGGCGCAGTTCATGCCATCAAGCTTTCGCGCCTATGCCGTCGACTCAACGGGCGACGGAAAACGCGATATCTGGAATAACTGGGCCGATGTCGCTGGCAGCATCGCCAACTACTTTCTGCGACATGGCTGGAGAAGCGGCGAGGAAGTTCTGTCGCAGGCAACATTGAGCAGTCGTTGGCAGGGAAACGCGCCACAGCCGAAGAATTCTCTCAAGGCTGAAGACACCATCGCTTCGCTCAGCAAGATGGGCGTGGTATTCGCTACCGACCTGAGCATGGACAGCAAGGGCCAGCTGCTGACATACGAGGGCGATCACGGCACTGAATACTGGGTTGGCTTTCATAACTTCTTTGTGATCACAAAATACAACCATAGTGTGATGTATGCGTTGGCCGTTCACCAACTGGGTCAGCAAATCGCGATGCAAGCGAATACCGAGAATACCGCTGGGCCGCAGGTAACTGCCGATGCATCCTAGGGCGGCGCGTCTCGCTGCCGTGCTGGTCACCGTATCGCTCGCGGCATGCGGTGGCACTGATACCCGACACGACAGCGCGCCGGGAAGCACACGGATACCCGATCTGCCCGGCGACGCAATACCAAAACCGGAAGCACGCAGCCGCTATGGCAATGGCCCCGAGTATGAGGTATTCGGTAAGCAGTACACTGTCTTGAGCAGCAGCGCCGGTTATCAGGAACGTGGTGTGGCGTCGTGGTATGGCACAAAATTTCACGGCAACCGGACATCCAACGGCGAAACCTACGACATGTACCAGATGACAGCAGCGCATAAGACCCTGCCGCTGCCGACATTCGTTCGTGTCCGCAATTTACAAAACAACAAGACCATCATCGTGCGCGTCAACGACCGCGGCCCGTTCGTGCACAATCGAGTCATTGACCTGTCGTATGTGGCTGCACTGAAACTCGATATGGTCCGCAGCGGCACCAGTCTGGTTGAAGTAACGGCGATCAGTTTCGACGCGCCCGCTGGCAACCGGCCAACCCGGCATGTCATTGAATCACCCCCACCTGCAATCCCGGCATCGGCATCAACGACAGCGAGTGAGCGGATATACGTGCAGGTTGGCGCTTTTGGTGAATCGGTTAATGCCGAGAGGCGGCTGAGACTCCTGGCGTCGGCCGGCATCGCCGGCGGATTGATTTACACGGATCAAACCGTGTCACCAACCCTGTACCGCGTGCGCATCGGGCCGATTGCCGACGTTGTCCAGTTCGATGTACTTGTCGAGGAACTTGAAACCCTCGGCATCAGCGATCCTTACCTAATTACAGAATAGCCGCGTACAATACGCGCCGACCCTAGCTGACCAGCAGAGGCATTATGTCCCCACGCCACTATTTTGCGTTCTTGCTCGTAATCATTATCTGTGCATCCGATGCTCGCGCTGCCGCGCCCCTGCCGATCCCGGCCCCACCCATCATCGGGGCCAAGAGTTACCTGATCATCGACAGCACATCGGGTCGTGAAATTGCAGCGATGAATGCGGACATGCAACTCGCGCCGGCTAGTTTGACGAAGATAATGACGACGTACGTCGTTTTCAGTGCCTTGCAACGGGGAACCATCAGTCTCGACGATGAAGTGACTGTCAGCGAGATCGCCTGGCGATCCCCTGGCTCCAGAATGTTCATAGAAGTGGGTAGTCAGGTAAGCGTGTACGACCTGCTGCTCGGCATGATCGTTCAGTCCGGCAACGACGCGAGCGTCGCGCTTGCCGAGCACGTTGCCGGAACCGAAAGCGTATTTGCCGAAATGATGAATCAGTACGCATCGAGACTCGGCATGCATGCCAGCTATTTCCGCAATGCCACCGGCCTGCCGGCCGAAGGCCATGTCAGCAGCGCACGCGACCTGGCGGTGCTGGCGCGAGCGATCATTGCGGACTTTCCTGAATTTTATGAGTGGCATGCGGTCCGTGAGTTCACCTACAACAACATTAAACAGAGTAATCGCAACGCACTCTTGTGGCGCGACGACTCTGTCGACGGTCTCAAGACCGGGCATACCGAGGCTGCAGGATATTGTCTGGTTGCATCGGCCAAACGCGGCGATATGCGTCTCATCTCGGTTGTGCTCGGTACATCAAGCAAAAAAACGCGTACGGACGGCAGCCAGGCATTGCTCAACTACGGCTTTCGTTTCTTCGAAACGCGATTGCTGTTCAAGGCCGGCGAAGTCATTTCAACGGCGAGGATCTGGAAGTCTGCCAACGAATTCTCTGAACTCGGCGTTCTCGAGGACTTATATATAACGATTCGTCGTGGCTCGTATGACGACCTGAAATCGACGCTGGATATTCCGGCCATCCTGCTCGCGCCGGTTTCAGCCGGGCAACCTCTCGCCGAACTCAAGATCAGCCTGGACGATGAACAGCTGGTCAGTGCACCGCTACGCGCGCTCGCTGACAATCCCGAAGGCTCATTCTGGCAGAGTACGAAAGACAACG
>SMUZ01002235.1_pt1 | contig 22411 bp, 21 predicted proteins | sample 2456421 | NCBI WGS metagenome assembly SMUZ01 (sample SAMN11095932, study PRJNA526329) | marine sediment metagenome | biome: Marine sediment; feature: Surficial sediment; material: Deep marine sediment; isolation source: Hadal surficial sediment | place: Pacific Ocean | collected 2014-11 | depth... | reverse complement strand
TTTTCAAAGCCCCGGGATCGCGAAGTTGTTTGCCATGCGAGCGCCTGGGGTCTCGACGGTGGCAACGACCTGCGTATCAAGATGTGCATCAAACAAACCTATGACGAACTGCGCGTGATTTATCACGAACTCGGTCACAATTATTACCAGGCCGCATATAAGAACCAGGAGCCTTTATTCCAGGGCGGCGCACACTCCGGTTTCCATGAAGCAATCGGCGACACCATCACCTTGTCGATGACGCCGCAATACCTGCAGGAGGTCGGCCTCATTAGCTCCGCCGCGGAAAGCGAGAAAGCTGTCATCAACCGACAAATGATGATGGCGCTCGACAAGATCGCATTTTTGCCCTTCGGCAAGCTGATCGACGAATGGCGCTGGCGTGTGTTCTCGGGCGAAATTTCGCCGGACGACTACAACAAGGCATGGTGGGAAATGCGCTTGAACTACCAGGGCATCGCTCCACCGGTTGCTCGCTCTGAGGCAGACTTCGACCCGGGTGCGAAATATCATATCCCCAGCAACGTTTCGTACACGCGTTATTTCCTCGCTCGAATCCTGCAGTTTCAGTTCCAGCGCTCGCTTTGCCAGATTGCAGGACATGAAGGCGATCTGGCGTCATGTTCCATTTTCGGCAATACCGAGGCGGGTGAACGTTTTCACGCAATGATGGCTTCGGGTCAAAGCGAGCCGTGGCAAGACGCTCTGGAGAAACTCACGGGCACACGCGAGATGGACGCGACGGCGATAATCGACTACTTCGCGCCGCTCATGGCTTACCTCAAGGAACAGAATGAAGGCCGCACCTGTGGCTGGTAGCAGGGGCGCGACCGGCGGCTTTCTCGGCACGGTAGAGCGCGTAGGCAACAAGCTTCCCGACCCGGCAGTGTTGTTCATAGCGCTGCTGTTCTTCGTCTGGATCCTGTCGTGGCTGCTGTCCTACATGACGTTCGACGTCATCGATCCCCGCTCCGGCGAAGCCCTGGTCATCATGAACCTGCTGTCGGGCTCGGCGATCACCGAGTTTCTCTCGGTCATGGTCACCAACTTCTCTCACTTTCATCCGGTCGGTGTTGTCCTGGTTGCGATGCTGGGAATCGGCGTTGCCGAACACACCGGCTTTATCAACTCCGCGCTGCGAGCTTTGCTCAATGTAACCGCAGATCGGCTGTTGACGCCTATGATCATCGTCGTCGGCATTGTCAGCCATACCGCTGCCGACGCAGGCTATGTGCTCGTTATTCCATTGGGCGGCGTCATTTTCTATGCTGCCGGCCGTCATCCGCTGGCCGGCATCGCGGCGGCATTTGCCGGCGTCTCCGGCGGCTTTTCGGCGAGCTTCGTGCCGTCATCGATCGATCCGCTGTTGCAGGGACTGACCCAGGCGGGCGCACAGATTCTTGACCCGGCCATTGTCATTAATCCACTCAACAATTATTTCTTCACAACGGCATCGTCAATTCTGATTATCGGACTCGGCTGGTACATCACCGACAAGCTCATTGAACCGCGATTGCAGGCAACGGAAATCGATGGTGACGCTGACGACCTCCCGGAAATGCACGATCTTGATGAGCGAGAACGCAAGGGGCTACGTTGGGCGCTGGTATCGATGGTGCTCTGCATTGCCTTGCTTATCGCAACGGCATACCCGTCCGGTTCGCCCTGGAGAGATGCGTCTGGCGAGATTTCCAGTTTCGGGGCGCCGATAATGCGCTCGATCGTGTCGTTGATCTTCCTGTTGTTTCTGATACCGGGCATCGTTTATGGCGTCGTCGCCGGCACCATAAGCAGCTCCAGGGATGTGATTGTCGGCATGACCAAATCGATGAACATGATGGCTTACTACCTGGTCATCATGTTCTTTATCGCGCAATTCGTTTACGCCTTTGGACAGTCCAATCTCGGTGTGCTGCTTGCGTTGCAGGGCGCTGCATTACTCAAGGCCCTGGCGATGCCTGCCGCGGTAACGATCGTCGGCATCATCTTCCTGACGGCCTTCGTCAATATTTTTGTCGGTTCCGCAAGCGGCAAGTGGGGATTGCTTGCGCCGATTTTTGTGCCGATGTTGATGTCACTCGGGATTTCACCTGACTTTACGCAAGCTGCCTACCGTGTTGGCGATTCGAGCACGAATATCATTACGCCCCTGATGCCGTATTTTCCGCTCGTGGTGGTTTACTGCCAGCGTTATGTAAAGTCGACGGGCATCGGCACACTGACCGCAATGATGCTTCCGTATTCACTTGCATTTCTCGGTGCGTGGACTGTCTTCCTGCTGGTCTACTTCTGGATAGGCCTGCCCCTGGGAATTCAAGCGAGCTACACCTACCCGTAGCGACACGAACGCCTGCCAGTCAGTCTCCGCTGCACGCTCCTGCGTACACTTTCTGTACACCGGCATTGTCGATCTGACATTCGTTGTCATAAGTCACGCCGTTCATGCCGCACACCGGTAGATAGTCGTTAGGGCAATTTTCGCCGAGGCTGTCGCAGACTCCGGCGTACTCAATGGACACGCCAAGACGCTCAGCGTAGCAAGCGTTGCCGTAGGTCATGGAATCGGCGCCGCAAACCGGTATAAACAGGCGTGGGCAAGACCGAACATTACAGCTTCCTTCTGTAAAATTTGTTTGACCGGCTTTCTCGCCCAGACAGGCGTTGTTGTAAGTTTTCCCATCTTCACCGCAGACCGGGGCAATCACCTGCGGACAATTGTCCGTATCGCATTGACCCTTACGCTGCACCAATATTCGTTCGGCATTTGCCTCGCATCGGTTGATGAATGTGCGGCCATTCATTCCGCAGACCGGCTCTACAATGCTCGGACAACCATTGGGCGTGCAAGCACCAAGCCCAGCGATCTCGGCCAGCGATTTCGCTGCAAAACATTCGTTTATGTAAGTATTGCCGTCGGTACCACAGACCGGATCGAACGTCTCCGGGCAGCCATTCGACGTACCCTCCGCGCAGATTCCCTGGCTGACAATCTCGACACCCGCGACACCCGCAACACACTCATTGCTATACGTCTGCCCGTCCGCGCCACACACGGGGTCGTATTGCATAGTGCAGGCAACTTCCTGCGCCGCCAGCCCGCCCGCTGAAACAAGTAACAGCAAGAATATTAAAAAATGAATTCGCAAATAACAGTTCATAGTGATCCGGTTTTACTTCGCACGCCTAATTAGAGCCCTGATGCCTGCCGCGGTTCAACGTATTGTTGCAGCACCCCAGTAATTGTAGCTGAGTGCTTTGATACCGGGAATGTACATACGGTTATCGTCTTCAACCCTGAAGCCGGCCGTGGCGAGAATTTTTAGAATATCTTTTTTCATGCTGCAGCCGCCGGCCACCTTCTGCCACGTCGGATCGCATCGATCCTGCCATTTGCAGACATCTTTGTCCGGCGCCCGACCATGCTCGCAGAACAGCAGCTGCCCATTTGGTTTGAGCACCCGCCGCATTCCGGCAAGAGCTGTTGCAGTATCCGCAATAGTGCATAGCGTATAAGTAACCAATACCGTGTCGACACTGTTGTCGTCCAAAGGAATTTCCTCGCCCGGCAGGTCGATGAGTTCAACGTCCAGATCAGACTCACTAATTGGCCTTTGCGCCAGCCGCCGCATGCCCTCGGACGGCTCAAGTCCCCAGACATGACGCACCGCGTTACGATCATAGAACGGCAGGTTTGCTCCGCCGCCAAAGCCGATCTCCAGAACGTCGCCTGTCGCACGCGGTACGATTTTTTCGCGTTGTTTCGTTACCGGTCTCACACCGCAGGCCAGGATGAGCAGACGCGGAAGGATTCGTTCTGCGTAAAAACTCATTGCGACCCAAGCAGTACGCTAATTGCGACCAATTCGAGGCCTTCGGCCTCGAGCTTCGGCAATTCCCGCTCCAGGAACTCCAGCGTCGCGGGGTAGGGATGTCCGATCGCCACGGCAAACCCACGCTCACGCGCCAGTTGCTTCATACGCTCGAATTCCCTGGCGACAGTCCCGGGCAGACGGTCCGGGTCAAGGAACACATCCCGCCGCATCGCCCGAATCCCCGATTCTCTTGCAAGCTGCAGTGCAACGCTCTTGTGTGTCGTGTAACTGTCAATAAAAAACAGGTCATCGCGTGCCTGTAATTCTTCCATCAACCATTGCATATGTCCGGGGTGTCGTGTGAGCAAGCTGCCGCGATGGCCATTGACTCCAATCGCATGCGGAACGGAGGCAAAGGCCGCCTCGAAAGTAGCGCCGAATTCCTGGCGACTCATGTCCAGATTGATACCGCCAGGTTCCTGCGCCGAGTCTTCTGGGTAAGCTTGCAAGGGCAAATGCAACAGGACCTCTTTACCGTTTTCGTGAGCGTTGTTCGCTAGTATCGCGGTGCGCGGCGCACCCGGCAGAACAGCATAGGTAACGGGGCCCGGCAGTGCGATCGCGCGCCGCCCCGCGTCCAGTGCGTAACCAAGATCATCAATGATGATAGCGACCCGGGGCGGGCCAGCGACGACCAGCCCGGCCGCCAGCATCAGTAACACCGCAATACAGGTCTTGATCGCGGCCGTCATTGTGCGTTGCTGTGCATTACCGCCCGCGACTGCAGTTGTTGCATCGCCTCGGCCAACTGCGCGTCGGCTTCGCGGCCTATCAATCCTGACAGGCTCAAGTCCGGGAATCCCGGCGTGCCCTCAATATAAACATCAGGGACAATGCCCACCTCGTGTATTGAGTCTCCCGAGGGTGTGTAATAACGCGACGTCGTCAATTTGATTGCGCGTCCGCGAGACAACGGCATGACTGTTTGCACCAGGCCTTTACCGAAAGTGGTCGTGCCTACGATTGTCGCCCGATTGTGGTCCTGCAATGCGCCGGCAACAATTTCGGACGCTGAAGCAGAACCACTGTTCACAATGACGATCAATGCAGCGCCGTCAAGGATATCGCCACGGTGCGCCGAGCGTGTAAATTTCGCATCCGCTGCGCGTCCGTCCGCCGTTACGATGATGCCCGAATCCAGGAACAAGTCGGACACATCCACTGCCGCGTCGAGGACGCCGCCCGGATTATTGCGCAGGTCCAGGACCAGGCCATCCAGTAGCCCGCCATTGGCATCCTGCAGCTCGTCGACCGCTCGAGCCAGCTCGCGCGCAGTATTCTCCCTGAACTGACTGACGCGTACATAGCCATACGATGGACTCAGCATTTCCTGGTGGACGCTGGCGACACGAATCACCTGACGCCGAATTTCATGGTCTATCGCGATGCTGTCGCGCCGCACCGTAACGATTACTTTCGAACCGGCGTGGCCACGCAAACGACCCAGCGTGTCCTGTAAATGCCGGCTGCTTACGGGCACCCCGTCTACAGCGATGATTTCGTCGCCGCTGCGAATGCCGGCCAGCGCTGCGGGCGACCCGGCGAGCGGCGTAATCACCAGGATGGCACCATCAACTTCGGCAACTTCGATTCCTACCCCGGTGTAGCTGCCCGTCGTGCTAATGCGGATGTCTCGATACTCACCCGCATCGAGATATTGTGAGTGTGCATCGAGGTCACGAACCATGCCGCGAATAGCGCTTTCGAGTAACACTGAATCGTCTACTGGTTCTACATAGTCGCGTTTGACGCGCTCCAGTACCTCTGCGAATAACTGTGCTTGCTCCCATGCCATTTCTGCACTGGCCGGTGGCTTGTTATCACCCAGGAGACCGCCTCCGATGGACAGGCTCAGGCCCATTACGACACCGATGACGATGACTAAAATTGCACGAACTTTCAATGACATACGACTTTTCCGGCACCCCGGCCAATGGCCCTCACGACTCGAGCTTCGACCTTAGCACAGTGTCCCAACAGGACCTAGACACGGGGCTGACGCTTCAGCTGCCCGGCCGGCGCGTAATCCAGCGTCGTGGGTCGACCGGGCGGGTGCCGCGGCGTAGCTCAAAGTACAACCCGGTTTGTTGCTGGCCACCACTGTCGCCAACGGTCGCAATAACGTCTCCCGGCGCTACCCAGTCGCCGGTGTTCTTGAGAACCGTTTCGTTGTAACCGTATAACGTCATGTAACCCTCACCGTGATCAATAATCACTATCAAGCCCACACCCGCCAGCCAATCGGCAAATGCGATGCGACCATGATAAACAGCACGCACTTCCTGTCCACGCGGCGCAGCCAGTACGACACCATTCCACTTTAGCTTGCCGCCAGCACGCGGCTGTCCGAAATCGTGTAGCAGCGTTCCGGCGACCGGCCAGGTGAGGCGGCCCTTGTATTCGCTGAACGGTTGCTCCGAGCTGATCGGGTAATCAGACAGGATGCTCGACAGCTCGGCAATTAGCTTCGTCAGATCCTGTTCTTGCAATGCAAGGCGTTCTACCTCCTGACCTTCGCTGGTAATTCGTTTTCGCAGCGCCGCCAGCAGACTCTGGCGGCTCTCCTGCGATGCATTCAGACGGGTCAGTACTGCGTAACGGTTGCGTGCGAGCTCTGCCAGACGTGCCTCTTCGGCAGCAATCTGACGGCGCAGCTCGTCCAGTCGCCGAATCTGCTCCATAACAGCGCGGATATTTTCGGCGCGATAGTCGTTCAAATATCGATAGTAGGCCATTACCCTGCCTAGAGTGGCGGGGTCGCGCTGATTCAACAGTAATTTGATTTTCTCCTGATTGCCGCTCATGTACGCGGCGCGCACTTGCGCGGCGAGCTGTGTGGATTGTTCGTCGAGATGCGCTTCACGCTCAGCGAGGTCGTCGTCCAGTTGCTGCTTTTTTTGCTCGCCGTAGCGTCGCTCGCGCTCGATCTCCTTGATGCGCATGCGCTGTTCCGCAATGGCTATCTCGATATCCTGCAGCTCGGCTGTCAGCCGGTCGCGCTCAGCCACGCCCTTGTCGATGCTCTGCTTCAGGTCGCTGATGCGTTCGCGGACTTCTTCCAATTCACGCTCTTTGACGTCCGACAGCTCCGCACCGTACTCCTGGGCCGCGGCGGCGGGGCCGCAGGCCATCATTACGATAAGCGAAATCAGTTGCCACTTCATGGCCGCAGAGTGTAGAAGCTTCAGCAGGGTATTTCCTCCCGTCCAAACAGGTATAATCCCGCCCTTTACAATCTTCTGGGCGCGCTTTCTCGCGTCTGAGTGACTCATGGACAGACTATTGGAGTTCACGAGCAACCATACGTTGCTGGTGTTTGCATTAATGATCAGCTTTTTCGTGGTCGTTTTCACGGAATTACGCCGTAAGGCCAGCGGTCTGATTAATGTCGAGGCCATCGCCGCGGTACAGCTGATCAATAACGACGCTGTGGTCATCGACCTGCGTAGCACGGAGGCCTTCTCCCGCGGCCATATCGTTAACGCAAGAAACATTCCCGCAGATGAGCTGGACGGAAAACTGAATCAATTGCAGCAATTCAAGTCGCGACCCATCATTGCGGTTTGCGAAGCAGGGACAACGTCGGCGAAGACTGTCGACAAATTGCGCGCCTCCGGATTCGAAAGTGTGTACGGGCTCAAGGGCGGCATGGCCGGATGGGGCCAGGCCGGACTACCAGTGGTAACCGGAAAGAAAACCAAGGTCAAGAGATCCAGAAACAAGAAATAAACCAATCATCAGCCACAGGCAGGAAAGACAATGGCAAAAAAGAAGAAAACGGAAAAAGAGGAAAAAAGCGAACCGCAGGAACAGCAGAAACCGCAGGAACAAGTGGCCGAGAGGCGCCTGTATATTGGCAAGATCTACGTGAAGGACTTTTCGTTCGAGTCCCCACAGGCACCGCAGGTATTCAACAAGACTGACTGGAAGCCACAGATGGATCTGAATTTTCGCAGCAATTATGCGGCGCTTGATAACGAGCATCACGAGATCGTGTTGACAATTACCATTGAAGCGAAGGCAGAAGACAAGACTCTTTTCCTTTTGGAACTGCAACAAGCCGGTATCTTCGAGATCGTTGGTTACGGGGGCGAAGAACTTGGCGCAATTATTGGCAGTTACTGCCCGAACATTCTATTTCCATATGCTCGCGAGTCCATCGCGTCATTAATCCAGAAAGGTGGGTTTCCCGAGTTCGTTCTGCAGCCAATCAATTTTGACGCCCTGTACGCGCAGAGCAAACAAAAACAGGCCGCAGCTCAAGCCGAAACCGCGGAGAAACACTGATAAACGACGCCGCGCCACAGACATTCGCGGTTGTCGGCGCCGGTTCCTGGGGCACGGCGCTGGCGCTTCAATTTGCGCGTTGCGGGCACAATGTACGACTTGGCGGAATACGCGAGATTGACTTGCTTGAAGTCATGGTGGCTGACCGTGAAAATGCTCGTTACCTTCCGGGTATCAGCTTCCCCACCAACCTGATTGCGTGTCCCGACCTTGCGGAATGCCTCGGCGATGCACGCGACATTCTTCTCGCGGTACCGAGTCACGGCCTCCGCGAGACGCTAATGGCCATTCACCCATTGCTGGACTCACAGTCCCGAATCTGCTGGGCGACGAAGGGCTTCGAACTGCACAGCGGCAAACTGCCACACCAGGTCGCTGCAGAAGTACTCGGTTCCGACCGGCCCGTGGCCGTGCTATCCGGGCCAACATTCGCGAAGGAGGTTGGTGCCGGACTGCCAACGGCAATGACGGTTGCCGCCAATGATGAGGATTTCGCGCAGTCGCTCGCCGTTGCTTTGTCTGGCGACAAGTTTCGCGCCTATACCTCCGACGACATGATCGGCGTCGAAGTCGGTGGCGCGGTAAAGAACGTGCTCGCCATCGGCGCCGGCATATCGGACGGTCTCGGCTTCGGCGCAAACACGCGCGTCGCCCTGATTACCCGCGGCCTGGTCGAGATGACCCGCCTCGGCGTTGCGCTGGGCGCCGACCAAAAAACATTTATGGGCCTCGCGGGAATGGGCGATCTCGTCTTGACCTGCACCGACAACCTGTCGCGAAACCGCCGCATGGGCCTGGCGCTTGCGGGCGGTAAGACGATTGAAGCGGCCCAGGAAGAAATAGGACAAGTCGTCGAGGGCGTACTCGCCGCCGAGGCAGTCAAAGAGGTGGCCGATGAGCTGCAGATCGAGATGCCGATTTGTCAGCAGCTTTATCGAATCCTTTACGAAGACGCGTCGCCGCGGGAGGCTGTTGGTGCATTAATGGGGCGTGAACTCAGGTCCGAATAAAACACCAGAGGCCACTCGAATGAGACTACTGACCTACGCGGTGTTCGCCGCATTGCTTCTCCCTTGCGCTGCCGCAAACGCACAACGCAGTTTTGAGGTCGATATTCTCAGAGATACTTTTGGTTTCGACGAGTCAACGAAGATGTCCGTCGATCTCGGCATGCTTAATCAGGGCTGCTCGGCCCGCGATTGCATTCCGTCCATCGACAATCCCAAGTACGTCTCTGCCGAGGAGGCCGGCCACGTAGCAGATGACGCGGTCGTCATCACGCTCTCCTACAAAGGCGAGTATCGGGCTTATCCCGCACGTATCCTTGATCATCACGAAATCATAAACGACACCATTGCGGGCGATCCGATTGCCATTACCTGGTGTCCGCTTTGCGGCTCGGCCGTTGGTATACACCGTGAGGTTGGCGGTGAAATTACCGAGTTTGGCGTATCTGGCATCCTCTACAACAGCGATCTTGTGCTCTATGACCGGGCGACCGAAACGCTCTGGGACCAGATCGAAGCGCGGGGCATCGTTGGGCCGCTGACGGGTGTACAGCTAGCCCTATTTCCCGTTTCTATGGCGAAATGGGCCCGCTGGCGAGCGGCGCATCCTGACACACTGATTTTGTCATCCGACACCGGGTTCGACTACGACTATACGCAAGACCACTACGCCAAGTACCGCAGTTCGAACAGCCTGATGTTTCCGGTTAGAAAGACTGATGAGCGCATTTCTGCGAAGACCGTCGTTTTCGGGTTTGACCTGGAGTCCGGGGCCGTCGCCTATCCGGAATCACTGCTGTCAAAACACGGAACCTATCGACATGAGCTTGGCGGAACAGAAATCTCGGTGACGCTGCACGAGGACGGTTCCGTGTCGATGCAAAGGAACGGTCAGCTGCACGCACCCATCCGGCTGTTCTGGTTCGCCTGGTTCACCTTTCACCCGGAAACCGAGTTAATACGCTAGAATAGCGAGAAATCAAAACAACAAATCTCATGGGGGATAAACATGGATCGTCGTAAATTCTGCAAGTCTGCCGTCGCCGCGGGAGTCGCGGCCTCATACCCATTACTAAGCGGCTGTGGGCGCTCGGAAACGCCCGTTGCCACGTCTGCTAACACAAGCATTCGCGGTATCTCACTTGACGGCGCCGAAATCGAGCTCGAGAAAGCAGCCATCAAGGAGCTTGGTGAAAGCATGACTGGCCCGGTTCTGTTATCCGGCCATCCCGATTATGACAGCGCTCGTACCATTTGGAACGGCATGCACGACAAGCGGCCGGCATTAATCGCGCGCTGCATGAACAGCGAGGATGTCAGCAACGCCGTAACGTTCGCCAGAGAACGCGAACTGCTGACGGCGGTGCGTGGTGGTGGCCACAGTTGGCCCGGCAAATCTATTTGCGACGACGGCCTGATGATCGACCTGTCGCAAATGAATGCCGTTACCGTCGATGCCGAGGCAAAGCGGGCTCACGCTCAGGGCGGCGCGCTGCTGAACGCGCTTGATGCAAACGCACTTGAACATGGCCTTGTCACTACAGCGGGTGTTATTTCGCACACCGGGGTTGGCGGTTTCACGCTCGGCGCCGGCTTCGGTCGACTCAATCGCAAATACGGATTGGCTGTCGACAATCTCCGTTCAGCCGAAATAGTCACTGCCGACGGTAAGATTCGCAGGGCCAGCGAAGAAGAAAATGCTGACCTGTTCTGGGCCATTCGCGGCGGCGGCGGTAACTTTGGCGTTGTCACGAGTTTCGAATTCCAGCTGCATCCCTTCGAACGCAACATTTTCTCCGGAAGTATCGTCTGGCCGGTCGAGCAGGCAAGAGATGTACTCGAGTACTACGCTGAGCATGCTGCGAGCCTGTCCGACGAGATGTACATGGGACCAACATTATTGACCACACCCGATGGCGCTGGCCTGATAGCGATGGATATCGTCTATAACGGCGATCCTGTTGCCGGAGAGAAAGAACTCGAAGCACTACGCAAGATCGGGACGCCCATTGACGATGGCGTCAAAATGCAAGACTACATGGTCATGCAAACGAATCAAGATGTCGCATTTGGGCATGGCGTTCGTTCCTACGCCAAGAACGCCATAATCAAAGAATGGTCGCAAGGGCTGGTCGACGCAATGCTTGATGCTTACAACGGGGTTCCGCGCATCTTTATTACCAACCACGTCGCCGGCGGCGCAGTTAAACGTGTCGGTGAACTGGACCCGGCATTTCCGCATCGTAATGCAGAGATCATGCTCGTCATTGTCAGCGGCTGGATGGATCCGGCGCAAGACGACGAGGCCATCGCGGCAACGCGCGAGGTGTACGCAAAGCTCGATCCGTTCACGGGCGGTTACTACAGCAACATAGATACTGATCGCGCCAAAGTTACCGGCAACTATGGGCCAGCCTTTGAGCGCTTGCATGCCGCCAAAGTTCAGTACGATCCGGGTAACTTGTTCAGGCTGAACAGCAACATCAAGCCAACCTGAGACTAACCACCGCCAGCGAAGCCCAGCTGGCGCCATGCCTCGTAGACAACGACCGCAGCCGAATTCGAAAGATTCAGGCTGCGGCTGTTGTCTTTCATGGGCAGCCGCAATCGCTGTCCGGCGGGTACTGACTCCAGCACATCCTGCGGCAGGCCGCGCGTTTCCGGTCCGAACAGGAATGCGTCTCCCTCCTTGTACTGCGGCCGGTCATGCCGCGTACTGCCGCGTGTGCTCATCGCGAACACCCGGGGACTACCGAGCGATTGCAGGCACGCTGCTAACGACGCGTGGGTTTGCACGGTTGCAAACTCGCGATAATCGAGGCCGGCACGTTTCAGACGTGGCTCGTCGAGCTCGAAACCCAGCGGTTCGACAAGATGCAACTGCACACCGGTGTTCGCACACAGACGAATAATGTTGCCCGTGTTGGGCGGAATTTCGGGCTCGTAGAGGATAAGGCTAAACATAAGAAACCCTGTAGAATGCGCCTCCGATGACTAGCGAAGCATTACACACTGAATTCTGCGGTATTTCGATGGTGTCGCCCATTGTGCTGCTCTCCGGCTGTGTCGGGTTTGGTGAGGAATACACACGTATCGAAGGTTACTCGAACAGCGATGTTGGTGCCGTTGTTCTCAAAGGGACGACTGGCGACGCGCGTCTCGGCAACCCGGCGCCGCGCGTTTTTGAAACACCAATGGGAATGCTCAATTCCATCGGCTTGCAAAACCCGGGCGTCGACAAAGTCGTCGATGACATTCTTGCCGGTCTCGATTTTTCCGAGACGCGCTTTTTTGCAAATGTTTCCGGCTCGACCATTGAAGAATACGAACGCGTGACTAAACGCTTCGACGATTCGGACATTGATGCAATCGAGATCAACATCTCCTGCCCAAACGTCAAAGAGGGTGGCGTCGCTTTCGGTAACGATCCGGAAATGTCTGCCCGCGTCGTCGCTGCTTGCCGGGCGAATACATCAAAACCCATCATCACCAAGTTATCGCCCAACCAGACGGACATACAGGAGAATGCGCGCCTGTGCATCGAGGCCGGAACGGATGGTTTCGCCGTAATCAATACGGTTATGGGCATGGCCATCGACAGCGAGACGCGCAAGCCCGTCATTGGCAACCTGCGCGGCGGCTTATCGGGGCCTGCCATCAAGCCAATCGCTTTGTTCAAGGTGCACCAGGTTTACGAAGTTTCGAAGAAACACGATGTGCCCATAATCGGCCAGGGCGGTATAGCTTCGGCGAAGGATGCCATAGAGTTCATGATCGCTGGGGCGGCAACCGTTGGCGTCGGCACGGCATTGTTCTATGACCCGCTGATATGCAAAGAAATTAACTCCGGCATCGCCGAATACCTGCAACGTCATGGCTTCGATTCTGTGTCGGCTTTGGTCGGGTCTCTAGTTCAGGTGTAAGGCTTTCATCTTGCGTGCCAGCGTGTTCCTCCCCCAGCCCAACAACTTTGCTGCTTCCTGACGGTGCCCGTTGGTTCGCGACATGGCGATCGAGATTAAGGTTTTCTCGAATTCCGGCAGCGCCGTTGCAAGTAATGGTGCCTCACTATCGTTGAGTTGTCGCTGCGCCCATGTCGCCAGAGTGTTCGTCCATTCTTTGGCTCCGCGCTGGGGTGGCTCGATGCCGCCGAGATCGCCTGCTATGTCCTGCGCCGTAATGACTCTTCCGGGAGCAGTAACCGTGAGGCGCCGTGTCACGTTGACGAGTTGCCGGACATTACCTGGCCAGCCGTAGTCCTGCAATGCTTCAATTGCGTCGGCATCGATTGATTTCGCGGCTGCGCCCAACTCCCTGGCCGCTTCGGCAAGGTAATGATTAAGCAACAGTGGTATGTCATCGCGTCGTTGTCGCAAAGGCGGTGTATTGATGCGAATGACGTTTAGCCGATGAAACAGATCTTCGCGGAAGCGCGATTCTTTCACCGCCCGCGGCAGGTCCTGATTGGTTGCCGCAATAACACGCACATCTACCTTGATCGGCGTCTGCCCACCCACGCGGTAGAACTCGCTTTCAGCCAGCACGCGCAATAGTCGTGTTTGCAGGGCGGGCGACATGTCGCCAATTTCATCAAGGAATAAGGTGCCGCCGTTTGCCTGCTCGAAGCGACCAATGCGGCGCACATCAGCACCCGTAAAAGCGCCTTTCTCGTGCCCGAACAACTCGGTCTCGAGCAAGTCTTCCGCGATGGCCGCCGTGTTCAGTGCGACGAACGTCTTGCCGGCCCTGGGGCTATGGTCGTGCAGCGCCCGCGCAACGAGTTCTTTGCCGGTTCCCGACTCGCCCGTGATCAGAACCGTCATGCTGGAACCTGCGAGACGGCCAATGGCGCGAAATACATCCTGCATTGCGGGCGCCTGACCAATCATCGACTCCATCGAATCCGGCCGCGCGGTGTCCTCAATACTTTCGGCACCATCGACCCGCGCAGCTTTGTGAACCAGCGCCACCGCTTCGTCTATGTCAAACGGCTTCGGCAAATACTCGAACGCGCCGCCTTTGTATGCTGCAACAGCGTTCTCCAGGTCCGTGTACGCCGTAATCACGATGACAGGGAGGTTTGGTTGCGAACTGCGCAGTCGCTCCAGCAATGCCAGGCCGCTCATGCCAGGCATGCGAACGTCAGTAATCAGGACATCGGGCGACTCACTGCCTGGCACTTCATCGATAGCCTTGAGCAAGTGTTCGGCGCGTTCAAAGCAGCGAGTTTCCATGCTCGCCTGTTTGAACGCCTTTTCAAGCACCCAGCGCACCGATTGATCGTCGTCAACAATCCAGACCCTGAGAGGACGCTTAGCCATCGTCGGGTTCCACCGGCTGGCCGAGTGGTATGCGCACAAAGAACACGGTTCGTCCCGGGCGGCTTTCGAATTCGATCAGGCCGCCGTGACGACTGAGCAGCTCTTGCGCGACCGGCAGGCCGAGGCCCGTCCCGTCGGGTCGGCCCGTAACCAGCGGGTAAAAAACCGAGTCCTGCATTTCCGGTGGTATGCCCGGGCCGTCGTCTTCCACTTCAATTGACGCGATCACCCGATGCCGAACGTCGCCAATTGTATAGTTCATCACCGCACGGCTGCGCAGCGTCAGCGTACCTTGACCATCCAGCGCGGCCGCCGCATTGCGCACAAGATTCAGAAACGCCTGGATCATATGGTCGCGGTCGAGGTCCATGAGGGGCAAACCCGGATCGTACTCGCGCCGAATGGTCGGTTGTTTTTGCTCCTCCGCCGCCCAGATTCGAATAACGTATTCCAGTATCTCGTGAATGTTGACAGGTTGTTTGTTCGGCGGACCGCCGGGGCCAAGCAAGGTGTCAGCCAACGCGGCCAGCCTGTCGGCTTCGCTGATCACAACAGCCGTGTATTCCTTTAGCCCTTTGTCCTTGAGCTGGCGCTCCAGCAGTTGCGCCGCGCCACGAATGCCGCCCAGTGGATTTTTGATCTCATGTGCCAGCTGCCGAACCATCTGACGCCCGGCCCCATGCTGAATCATCAACGCGTTCTCTCGACTGATCTGCGCGCGCCGGGTGACATCGGTTATCTCCACCAGCAAACAGGCATCTTCAGTATTAAGCGGAGACACGCGGCAATCGACAACACGTTCGTTACTGTTTGCCTCGCTTGGTGCGAGACGCATTTCATTCGCATAGTGGTCGCCGGTGGCGACTACACGACTCAGGATGTCACGCATTTCCGGCTCGTCATCGACAAGTTGCAAGAGTGGCTGTCCGTGTGCGCGACGTTGACTGATGCCGAGAATGTTTTCAGCCGCCGGATTCAATCCAACGATCAGCAGATGTTCATCGAGCAATATGACGCCTGAACTTAGCGCATCGAGAATACTTGGGGAATTACGGTGAATCGATCCGTCATCACCAGAGCCGGATCTGCCGCGCTTGGGCGGCGTGCCTAAAACACGTTGTTCTGTTGCACGTAAAATCGACTCGGACGACTGCGAATCATCAGCTTGCCCGTCTCGTCGATGACTTCCACCTGGATGTTGTGCACCCCGCGATAAACGTCCTCGAGCTGAAAACTTGCCGTCCTGACCAACTGCGGCGTGCCATCGAAGTACACTCGTACCTGGTGACCGGGTCGCAACGACGGTCTTAGCGTCAAGGACACGCTTAGTGTGCCCTCTATGTTCCACAGCGTCTCTTCCGCGGCGGGGCTTTCGACCTCAATAATTTCGTAGCTGAATGGCGCAAGTGTCTCGGCTTCATCCGCGCCAGCAGCAGCGTTGGCCCCTGATCGCGCCGTGCTGCTGCGGTTCCGCGCCGGCGCACGCCCTCCCGGGTTGGACGCCGGCAATTCGACCTTCTCTGCGCCGGCCTGTGGCCTGTCGGAATAATGCACGACACCCTCTTCGTCAGTCCATTTATAGGCGTCGGCCAGCACACCATCGGCTGCCAGTAATCCAAGCAGGATAAAAATCGGTCGCTTTTCCATACAGTTAGCATAGCAGCGTCAATAGGATCCCGGCTAGTGACCAGGCGGCAAAATGCCGCCCGGGTCACACTTTTAGCCTGTTAAAGGCTGTAATACATGTCAAATTCAACCGGATGTGTCGTCATTCTCAGTCGAGTAACGTCATCCAGCTTCAGGTCGATGTAGGCATCGATCAGGTCGTCACTGAAAACGCCGCCCGCTTTAAGAAATTCCCGGTCACCGTCCAGCTCGGCCAATGCCTCGTCCAGCGAGAACGCAACCAATTTAAGTTTCTTTTCTTCCTCCGGCGGCAGGTCGTAAAGATCCTTGTCCATGGCATCGCCCGGATGGACCTTGTTCTGGACGCCATCGAGGCCCGCCATCAGCATCGCTGCAAAGACGAGGTACGGATTTGCCATTGAGTCGGGGAAACGAACTTCAACGCGCCGCCCCTTCGGGTTTGCATCATAGGGAATGCGAATCGAGGCTGACCGGTTACGCGCCGAATAGGCGAGAATCGTTGGCGCTTCGAAGCCCGGCACGAGACGCTTGTAACTGTTCGTTGCGGGATTGGCGAAAGCGTTGATTGCCTTCGCGTGCTTGATGATGCCGCCTATATAGTAGAGCGCCATTTCCGAGAGGCCGCCATAGCCATCGCCCGAGAACAGGTTCTTGCCTTTTTTAAACAACGACTGGTGAACATGCATGCCATTGCCGTTGTCGTTAACCAGCGGCTTCGGCATAAATGTCGCTGTCTTACCGTATGCATGTGCAACATTGTGCACAGCATATTTCATGATCTGCACCTCATCCGCCTTGCGCACCAAGGTGTTGAATTTCGTACCAATTTCGCACTGTCCGGCCGTGGCAACTTCGTGGTGATGAACCTCTGTTTCAACGCCCATCTCCTCGATTGCCAAACACATTGCCGAACGCAGGTCGTGTAGAGAATCAACAGGTGGGACCGGGAAATATCCTCCCTTTACCGTTGGGCGGTGTCCCGTATTGCCGTTATCAAAGCTGGCGCCCGAGTTCCATGCGCCTTCGTCCGAGTCGACCACGTAAAATGCGCCCTGCATGTTGTCGTCCCATGCGACATGATCGAATACGAAGAACTCGTTCTCAGGCCCGAAAAATGCCTGATCGGCGATACCGGTTGACTGCAGATATGCTTCGGCCCTACCGGCCAGCGCGCGCGGGCAACGATCGTAACCTTGCATCGTTGCGGGTTCGACGATCTGACAGCGAAGATTCAATGTCGTTTCGTCTGTGAAAACATCAAGCACTGCCGACGCTGGATCCGGCATCAGGATCATGTCCGATTCATTGATCCCCTTCCATCCCGATATCGACGAGCCGTCAAACATCTTGCCGTCTTCAAACAGGTCGTCATCAACGGTATGGGCGGGTACCGTTACATGGTGTTCTTTGCCGATCGTATCGGTGAATCGAAAATCGACAAATTTAACGTCTGCATCTTTAATGAGGGCGCGTACCTCTGCGGGCTTCATGGTTCTTTCTCCTGGTGATGGTTGCCGTACAAGGCTCTATCGCACGATGCATGCCAACAGAGCGTTCATGATAAGTTATTGTTTATAAAGACGATTTTGATATGGTCGCCGCTGCCGTCGCACCAATATAGTGCGCCTGATAATTAGCTTGCGTCATTTTAGTGCAAAGTGCGGGGGTTTGCACCCTTGCGGGCTCTCGAATGTGCGTAACGGCACGCTTTCAGCGCCCGCCGTCGCCAGGAGCACTTTTGCACCTGAAGCCGTTATACTTCGCGCCTTCGACCCTGTGTGACACCTGAATGAGCAGCCAGATACCGCCCACACCGTTAAGTTTTCAGGACCTGATTATCAAACTGCAGCAGTACTGGGCTGAGTGCGGCTGCGTAATCATGCAGCCCTACGACAAAGAGATGGGTGCTGGAACCTTTCACCCGGCGACATTTCTGCGCGCCATAGGACCCGAACCGTGGAGCGCTGCTTATGTGCAACCGAGCCGCAGACCGACCGATGGTCGCTACGGTAACAACCCGTTCCGCCTGCAGCACTACTACCAGTACCAGGTGGTATTGAAGCCTTCCCCGGACGATATCCAGGAGATGTACCTCGAATCGCTGCGCGCCATTGGTATTGATTCGGCTGTGCATGATATCCGCTTTGTTGAGGATAACTGGGAGTCGCCAACACTCGGCGCCTGGGGGCTCGGCTGGGAAGTCTGGTTGAACGGTATGGAGATTACTCAATTCACCTATTTTCAACAGGTCGGCGGACTGGAGTGTCGGCCTGTGACGGGTGAAATTTCATACGGCCTGGAGCGTCTGGCCATGTATTTGCAAGACGTCGAGAGTATTTTCGACTTGCTGTGGACGGATGGCCCGCTGGGCCGAATCAGTTACGGCGACGTTTACCATCAAAACGAAGTCGAACAGTCAAAGTACAACTTCGAGCTGGCGGATGTTGAGGCGCTGTTTAATACCTTCGATCACGCGGAGCACGACGCGCAGCGGCTCATAGACCTCAACCTCGCCTTGCCTGCCTACGAGCAAATGCTGAGCGCCTCGCATACTTTTAACTTGCTTGATGCACGGCAGGCTATTTCGGTGACCGAACGACAGCGTTTCATCTTAAGAATTCGGGCAATGTCTCAGTCAATTTGTGAAACATACTTCGCCAGCCGTGAGGCACTTGGCTTTCCCATGCTCGATTCAAGAGTGCAGGGGCAGCCGTCAAAATGAGCAAGGCTGACTTCCTTGTAGAAATCGGTACCGAGGAGCTGCCACCTAAAGCGTTGCGCTCGCTAATGACGGCTTTTGCCGAGAACCTGGCGAAAGCGATTGATGAGGCGCGACTGGAGCATGGCGCGGTGCACGCTTATGCGAGCCCGCGGCGGCTCGCCGTCCTGGTAGAGAAACTGGGACTGCAACAAGACGACCGCACCGTTCAGCAACAAGGCCCACCCGTCAAAATCGCCTTTGGCGACGATGGCAAACCAACACCGGCGGCCACAGCATTCGCCAGGAAGTGCGGGGTCCCCGTTGGCGAGCTCGGCCGTAGCAAGACATCCAAAGGCGAGTGGCTGGCATTTGAGGTTGTTGAAAAGGGCAGGGCCGCAGCGGAGATTCTGCCAGGGCTGGTTGAGCAAGCGCTCACGTCATTACCCATTCCGCGTCGTATGCGCTGGGGTGATGGGGACATCGAATTCGTGCGGCCCGTGCACTGGGTTGTCCTGCTTCACGGCAGGAAAACGATCAAGGCTCCAATACTGGGAATTACCGCCGGCAACCAGTCTCGCGGGCATCGTGTTCACTCCTCTGGCGATCTTACGATAAGTTCGCCGGGCAGCTATCTGGATACGCTTGAAAAAGACGGTTACGTCATTGCCGACTTCGAGCGCCGCCGCGCATTAATTATCAGTGGCGTTACGGCGGCGGCAACCGAGTCCGGGGGCAGCATCGTTGACGGCGAGTCACTCTACGACGAGGTTGCTGCGCTGGTCGAGTGGCCGGTGCCGTTGCTGGGCGATTTCGACAGCAAGTATCTCAGTCTGCCACGCGAAGTTGTGATCTCCACATTGACCAGCCATCAACGTTACTTCCCAATAGCCGACGCCGAAGGCAATTTGTTGCCACACTTCGTCACCGTTGCAAATCTCGACAGCAAGGATCCCGGGCAAGTCCGCAGCGGCAACGAGCGTGTCATTCGCTCGCGGCTCGCCGACGCAGCGTTTTTCTGGGACACCGATCGACGCAACGTCCTCGCCAGTCGTCAGGATGCACTCAATGAAGTCGTTTATCAGCACGGTCTTGGCAGTCTGTTCGACAGAACACAGCGCATAGGGACATTGGCTACATGGCTGGCCACGAAACTCAATATGGACAGCGACGACGTTGACCGCGCAGCTGCTCTTGCGAAATGTGATTTGCTTACCGGTATGGTCGGCGAGTTTCCTGAGCTGCAGGGAATAATGGGGCGTTACTACGCGACAGCAGACGGCGAAACGGACACCGTCGCATGCGCAATCGAGGAGCATTATCTGCCACGCTACGCTGGCGACAAGTTACCGGCGTCAAAGGAGGGCCAGGTACTTGCTGTGGCCGACAGACTGGACACGCTTGCCGGAATTTTTTCGCTTGGCAAGCGAGCGAGCGGCAATCGCGATCCCTTCGGATTGCGCAGAGCCGCGCTGGGCGTTGTTCGAATTTTTATTGAATGTGGGTTGGACATCGACCTCAAAGCACTGATCGCGAAGGCCTTCGCGATTCAACCATCAAGCAAGGCTGTCGACGCCGACATTGCTGACGAACTGTACGTGTTTGTGACCGACAGACTGCGTCGTTACTTCCTGGACCGCGACCCTGGCCTTAGCATGGAAACCTTCGACGCCGTTATGGTCCGCCAACCTGCCTCACTGCTTGATTTTGATCGGCGCCTGGTCGCAGTGCAGACCTTTGCGCGCCTCGAACAGGCGGAAAGTCTCGCTGCCGCGAATAAACGCATAGCGAACATTTTACAAAAGGCTGACAACCCGGACGGACTGAGCATTAATCAGAAATTGCTGCAGGAAGAAGCGGAGCAGGCCTTATTCTCTTCCCTGGTCAATGCGCAGCGTAAAGTACGGCCTTTGCTTGCAGCGCGCAGCTACGCCGAAGTACTCAACGAGCTGGCTGACCTCCGCGACCCTATCGACCGGTTTTTTGACAATGTCATGGTTATGGTTGATGACGATAAAGTGAAAACCAATCGTCTCGCTTTGCTGGGAGAGTTACGCGCGCTGTTTCTCGATGTGGCCGATATATCCCGCATGTCGATCGGTTAGAGATGCCCGTTCGCCTTGCGAAAAAGGGCCTGATCATTCTCGACCGCGATGGCGTGATCAATCGCGATTCCGCGGCCTTCGTAAAATCGGCGGCTGAGTGGATACCGTTGCCCGGCGCAATCGCGGCAATCGCCACGCTGGGCCGGGCTGGATACACCGTCACCGTAGCAAGCAATCAGTCGGGTCTTGCCAGGGGGCTCTTCGAGCGCGACGCGCTACTGGCTATGCATCGCAAGCTGAGAAAACTGGTTGCCGCCGACGGGGGCTCGGTAGCACGCATAGTTGTCTGCCCGCATGGGCCGAATGCCAACTGTAACTGCCGCAAGCCAAAGCCCGGGCTGCTGCTACGGCTGGCGCGGCATTACAACACCGCGTTAGCCGGTGTTCCGGTTATCGGCGATTCTCTGCGCGACATGCAGGCCGCCCTTGCCGTTGGCGCCAGACCAATACTCGTGCGTACGGGCAACGGTGTAAACACGGAATCGTCTTTACCCGCAGACGACGACAGGATCGAAATATTCGATGATCTCGCAGCGGCGACTGCTGCCCTGACACAGGAATAGGTGCACGATGCGCACGCTCAGATCGATCGTTTTCATCGCATTCGGTTCCACGACAGCCGTAATTGCGTCGGTCCTTGTGTTGTTGTTGTTCTGGGCGCCCGAGCGCTGTCGCTGGGCTACCGTCGTAGCCTATTGTCGCCTTACGCTGCTGGCCGGCGAGTTTTTTTGCGGCCTCAAGGTGGTTGTGGAAGGGCTGGAGCACCTGCCAAAGACCGCCAGCGTTCTCATGATCAAACATACAACAGTGCTTGAGACCTACGGCCACGTGCCGCTGTTCCCGCGCACTACCTGGGTAGTGAAACGCGAGCTGTTGTGGGTGCCGGTAATCGGCTGGGCGCTGGCGCTGGTGATTCGGCCCATCGCCATTAATCGCAGCGCCGGGCCCTCGGCGATAAAGCAGGTGATTCAGCAAGGCAAGAAAAAACTCGACGCTGGGATCTGGGTCACCGTTTTTCCGGAGGGGACGCGCGTACCGCCGGGTGAAACCCGTAAGTACGGCGCGAGCGGCGCGGCGCTGGCCAAAGAAGCCGGTGTCCAACTCGTTCCTGTCGCTCACAACGCCGGCGATTTCTGGCGACGCCGGGAACTGACGAAGCGACCAGGCATCGTGCGCTTTTGTATTGGCCCGCCCATCGATGCGACGGCCCAATCGCCCAGGGAAACGAATCTCATTGTACAAGAGTGGATCGAAAACAAGATGCGCGAGATCAGTACCGAGTACCAGCGCGGAAACACTGACAAATGAGCGCGATTGTCTCGCCGCAGGAAACGGCGAGTCTTTACTAGCGCTTCATCTTCGCGAACAGATCCACTAATTCGCCAAACTTCTTGCGCTGTTCCTCTTCCACGCCGGATGCGATCGCCGTTTCCACGCAGGTCGCAGCATGGTCTTTGAGAATGGCATCTTCAAC
>SMUZ01000503.1_pt1 | contig 22431 bp, 22 predicted proteins | sample 2456421 | NCBI WGS metagenome assembly SMUZ01 (sample SAMN11095932, study PRJNA526329) | marine sediment metagenome | biome: Marine sediment; feature: Surficial sediment; material: Deep marine sediment; isolation source: Hadal surficial sediment | place: Pacific Ocean | collected 2014-11 | depth... | reverse complement strand
TGCCGAGGTGGACCGGCATGACCTCGAGGCGATGGCGAGTAGCCGGTCGCTCGGCGAGCGAGGCGGAGCCTCGCTAGAGCGACAGCCCTGCGTGCCCGGTCGGGACACTCGGTGCGAAGCGCCGCTCGATCACGTTGGCGATCTGGCCGTACGGTATAAGAGTTGATGTGACTATCGAGAACATCGCGCGGACGACGACGGAGGGGATCCCCGTCGAGTTCGCGAGTGAACGGAGAATCCGCTACCGCAACAAACTCCACTACCGGTTGTCCCACTGGCCGATCTGGATCTTCGTCTTCTTCATCATGCCGGGGCCGCTCGTCTTCGATCTCTTCGATCACGGCTTCGACCGGCGGATGGTGCTCTGGCTCGGCGTGGTCCTGGTCGGGACCGGGATCGCCGGGCTTCGGGGTCGGCTGCCCGGGTGCGAGCTGCGACCCTACATCATCAGGTTTACCGAGGACCGGCCCAACCCGTTCTATCGTCGGGTCTGTTACACGTGCGCCTGGAGCGGGGTCGTGTCGTTCGGGGTGCTCAACATTGCCGGGCTCGTCATGGCGGTCCTCACCGGCGTGTGGCACCAGCGTCAGATCTACGAGGTCGGCTATTTTCCGCTGGCGATCGCGGTCTGGGTACTTGGGGCGGCCGGCTGGTTGCCGCGGGTGAAGCCGTCGACCCAGGGCGAGGGGGTCGAGCGGCGCTATTTCTACGGCATGTCTTGGGCGATGTGCAGCGCGCAGCCGATCGTGTGGGTCCTGTGGAGCGTGTTGCCGTATGGGCGGGTGGGCGACGTGCTGAAGCTGGCGGTCTTCGTCGGCGTCCTCGCGTTCGTCGGCTGGCTGTCGTATCGCGGCAAGCTGCCTCGCACTCGTCCGATCGTTCCAGGTGAGCTGGCTGTGTCGGATTGATCCCCGATCCCGACAGGCCGAGGTGCGTCAGCGGGCTGCTAGGGCTGCAGTAGTACCTTCAGCTCCGACCGGGCCGCATTGAACGCCGTGCCGAACTCCTCGAGCGGGTACGTGCCGGCGAGCAGCGGGCCAATATGGACCTGGCCGCCGGTGAGCAATGCGATCGCGTCGGCGAACGGCCCGCACCGAGAGCCCACCAGCGTGACCTCGTCGACGATCGCGGGCCAGAGCGTAATCGGGGTCTCGCCGTGGAACGTCGACTTCATCACCACGGTGCCCCGAGGCCGGACCAGTTCCATCGCGCGGCTCAGACCGGCCGGCCGGCCGGTGACATCTACCGTGACGTCGAAGGTGGACGTCGGCACGTCGTCGGCTGACCGCTTCGCATCCAGACCAAGGTCCCGAGCCACCTGCAGCTTCCAGTCGTGCTTCCCGAACAGCGTCACATCGGCGCCGGTCGTGCGCAGCACCTGACCGACCAGCAGTGCCATCCGGCCGTCTCCGACCACCCCGACTCGGGCCCGCGGGCCGATGTCGACCTGCGTGAGAATCTCGCAGGCCGCCGCGGTCGGCTCGACCAGCACGGCGGCCTCGTCGTCCAGCGTGTCCGGCACGATGTGGAAGTTGCCGGCCGGCAGCGAGAGATGCGACGCGAACGCGCCGGCACGCCCGACGATGCCCAGGACGGTACGTGTGGGGCAGTGGTTGGCGGTGTCGGCTCGGCACCAGTCGCACGTGCCACAGCCGATGTTGATCTCCCCGACGACCCGCTTCCCGATCCAGTGACGATCTCCGTCGGGCGCCGTCTCTACGACGCCGACGAACTCGTGACCCGGCACGCCGGAGAACCCCGCGTACCCTTGCAGGATCTGGAGATCGGTGCCGCAGATGCCGGCCAGCGTGACGGCGACCCGGCACTCCCCGGCCCGGGTCTCGATATCGTGCTGCTCGACATACACGGCGTCGAGCGTGTCCGGGGTGTGCCGGTCGGCGTCGATGACGAGCGACTTCATGACCTCGACAGCTCCTGGTAGCGTGTGGTGAACGTCCTACGTCGCACTGCGGGTGGGGATGCGCCGGTCGAATGCAGCTGGACTGTCACTCTGGGCTGCGAGACCGCATCAGGTGCCACGCGTAGTGGAGGGTGACCACGATGATCGGGATGGCGACCAGCACCCACGTCCACTTCCAGGCCTCCGACCGCCAATAGCCATAGCCAATCACGGCCAGCAACAGGAGATTGAGCCCGACACCGATCGCGGTGTGCTTCGTCGCGCCTCCGGGCGCCGCGTCGTCAGGAGGTGGCTGTGCAGTCATTCCCGATTCTGGATTCTAGCAGCCCGTGGTGACCGTCCCCCGTCGCACCGAGACCCGTCGTGAGAGAAGCCGCAGCCGTCCTCTGCACGGCGCGACGAGGGAACAGACCGGCAGTGTGTGACCGAGAAGCCATGCCGTCAGCCGGGATGCAGCGCTTTTCGGCAGGCTCCGGGCGTCCCGAGTGCGTCGAGGGGCGCCGGTCGAATGCAGCGGGGCTGTCACCGCGGGCTGCTAGAATACCGCCATGACCCGCCCTCGACATCGGCGCATCGCCGGTCTGCCGGCCGCGCTGGCCGTGACGCTCGCCCTCGGCGGGCACACCGCCGGTCAGGCGCTGTTCGACTTCGACACCTTCTTTCGGGACAAGACGATGCGGGTGGACTATGTCCACTCGGGCGGGCTGGGCCAGGAGATCATCGGGCTGGATCAGGTGGTGTCGGACGGACCATGGGCGGGCAGCCGCACGCGGCTGGTGGACGACCTGAACCTGGGGAAATATCTGTTCGAAGTGATCGACCGGCGCACCAACCGGGTCCTGTACTCACGTGGTTTTGCGTCGATTTACGGCGAATGGGAGACCACCGCCGAATCGCAGGAGGTCTACCGGAGCTTTCGTGAGTCGCTACGGTTTCCCTGGCCGAAGGCGCCGGTCCAGGTCGTGCTGAAGACCCGCGATGCCGAGAACAGCTTCCACGAGATCTGGTCCACCGTGATCGACCCGGACTCGCGGTTCGTCAATCCGACCGACCTAGAGCCGATCGGCGAGGTCTGGTCGTTGTTCGAGAATGGCCCGCCGTCGGAGAAGGTCGACCTGCTGGTGATCGGCGAGGGCTACACCGCGGCCCAGATCCCCAAGTTTCATGCCGATGCGACCCGGCTCGTGAACGCGTTGTTCGAGGAGGAGCCGTTCCGGAGCCGGAAGGGCGACTTCAACGTGTGGGGGCTCGACCTGCCATCCGTCGCGTCCGGTGTCAGCCGGCCACGCGCGGGACAGTTCCGTCGGACGCCGCTGTCGGCCGAGTACAACATCTTCGACTCGGAGCGCTACCTCCTCACCTACGACAACCGCGCCCTCCGGGACGCGGCGTCGGCCGCCCCGTACGAGTTCCTCGAGATCCTCGTCAACGAGGAGCAGTATGGCGGCGGCGGGATCTTCAATTTCCAGGCGACGACGGCGGTCGACACGGGGTTCGCCGAGTACGTGTTCGTCCACGAATTCGGGCATCACTTCGCCGGCCTGGCCGACGAGTACTACACGTCGGACGTGGCCTATGAGACCGGCGCTCCCTATCACCCGGAGCCGTGGGAGCCGAACGTCACCGCGCTGCACGACCCCGCTGGCGTGAAATGGGGCGATCTGATCGAGCCGGACACCCCGTTGCCGACCCCGTGGGACAAAGCGCGCTTCGAGGCCGGGAGCGTCGCGGCCCAGCGCGAGCGTCGCGAGCTGCGGACCAACGGGGCCCCCGAAACGGTGATGGACAAGCTGTTCACCGAGCAGAGGGAGCGCGAAACCGCCTTGCTCGGCGGGATGGAGCATGCCGGCAAGGTCGGGGCGTTCGAAGGCGCCTCCTATGAATCGACCGGTTTGTATCGACCTGAGGCCGACTGCATCATGTTTACGCGCAACCCGGTCGGGTTCTGCCGCGTCTGCCGCCGGGCGATTGAGCACGTCATCGACCTGTACGCAAGACCTTGAAGACACGAAGAAGTCAGAAGGCAGAAGGCGCCGGAGGCTGACGCAATGTCGGTGGGCGCTCGGATTGAGATAGAAGTGATGCTGGCGAAGCCAACCAGTTGAATTCTGACTTCTGCCTGCGGACTTCTGCCTTCTTGGTGCTGTTATGGATGCCGTCTTCCTTGCCGAGCTCGAGCGGATTGTCGGACCGGACGGGTTGGTCCGGGACGCCGGCGACCTGCTGACCTACGAGTCGGACGCGCTCGTCCGTCTGCGAGAGCGGCCGGCGGCGGCGGTGCTGCCCGACACGGTGGACCAGGTGCAGCAGGTGGTCCGGCTCTGTCATCGGTCGAAGGTGCCGTTCGTGGCGCGTGGTTCGGGCACAGGGTTGTCGGGCGGGGCGTTGCCGCATCCCGACGGTGTGTTGATCGTCTTGACCCGGCTGAATCGGGTTCTCGACATCGACATCCCGAACCAGCGGATCACCGTCGAGCCCGGGGTGACGAACCTGGAGGTGACCCGGCGCGTGGCGTCCTTCGGCTACTACTACGCGCCGGATCCGTCCAGCCAGGTCATCTGCTCCATCGGGGGCAACGTCGCCGAGAACTCCGGGGGTGCCCATTGCCTCAAGTACGGGTTCACGGTCCATCATGTGCTCGGAGTCGAGGTGGTGTTGCCGGATGGCGAGCTGGCGCACTTGGGCGGCGAGGCGCTCGACAGCCCCGGGCTCGACCTACTGGGGGTGATCGTCGGGTCGGAGGGCACGCTGGCGGTCGTCACCAAGGTCACGCTGCGGCTGCTCCGCCGCCCCGAAGCGGTGCAGATGCTGCTGGTCGCGTTCGATTCGACCGATGCCGCCGGGAACGCGGTGTCCGACATCATCTCGGCCGGGATCATCCCGGCGGCGATTGAGATGATGGACCGCACGACGATCCGGGCCGCCGAGGCGGCGGTGCATCCTGGCTTCCCGGATGCCGAGGCGGTGCTGATCGTCGAGCTCGACGGACCGCGGAGCGAGGTGGTGGCCCTGTTCGCGCGGGTCGAGGCGGTGTGCGCACGGAACAACGGCTGGGGTGTGCAGGTGGCGCGCGACGAGGCGCAGCGCGGACGAATCTGGATGGGTCGTAAGGCGGCGTTCGCCGCGATGGGGCGGATCGCGCCGAACTACTACGTGCAGGACGGCGTCATCCCGCGGAGCAAGCTGCCGGAGGTGCTCCGGCGGATCCGTCAGCTCGAGATCGAGTCCGGGCTCACGATCGGCAACGTGTTCCACGCGGGTGACGGCAACCTGCACCCGCTCGTCTGTTACGACGCGGCGGTCGACGGTCAGGCCGACCTGGCCGAGCAGGTCGCCACGGAGATCCTGACCTACTGTCTCGATGTCGGGGGGTCGCTCACGGGCGAGCACGGCATCGGCGCCGACAAGGCGTGTCACATGCCCAAGATGTTCACCACCGCAGATCTCGAGACAATGCAGCTCGTGCGTGCCGCATTCGACCCCGACCAGATCTGCAACCCCGACAAGCTGTTTCCCACCCCCCGTCTGTGCGGCGAGGTCCCCGGGCCGTATCGCGCCCACCCTGCGGAGATCGCCGGTCTTATCGATCGCGTCTGAGAACCGCGTGCGGGACAAGTAAATGACGAGCCGGTCATCCTCGCTCGATGCCGTGGTCGCCGAAGTGGAGGCGCGGGCCGGGGCCGGGCTCGCGCGCCCGGGTGTGGCGGCCGACGCGATCGACGGCATCGTGCCCGGTATCGTGGCGCAGCCGCCAACGCCTGTCGCGCTCGCGACGACGCTCGCCTGGGCGACGGAGACCGGGCGCACCGTGGTCGTCCGGGGCGGCGGTACCAAGCTCGGCTGGGGGGCGTCACCCGGGTCGGTCGACCTCCTGTTGTCGACCACGGCGATGAACGCCGTGGTCGAGCATCGTCATGGCGACCTGACCGCCACGGTGCAGGCTGGCGCGACGCTCGCCGAGACGAACGCCGTGCTGCGCCGGCACCGCCAGTGGCTGCCGCTCGACCCGCCATGGAGTGACCGGGCCACGATCGGCGGGATCGTCGCCGCGAACGACAGCGGGCCGCGCCGCCAGCGTCACGGGACGCCGCGCGACCTGATCATCGGAATGACGCTGGCGCGGGCCGACGGCCTGATGGCGAAGACCGGCGGCATCGTGGTGAAGAACGTTGCGGGGTACGACCTGGCGCGGCTGCTGACCGGCTCGTTCGGGTGTCTCGGTGTCATCCTGACCGCCACCTTCAAGCTCGCGCCGCTGTCGGAGGCTTCGCGCACGGTGTCGGTGGCGTTTCCCGCGAGCGCGCGGTGCGGTCCGCTTGTCGCCGATCTGCTCGCGCACGCCTCCACGCCGAGTGCGCTGGAGCTGGCGACCCCGCCGGCGACGATGCTCATCCGGTTCGAGTCGGTCGAGGCGGTGGCGGTCGAGCAGGCGGAGCACGCCGCCACGCTGGCCCGGGACCACGGCGGCACACCGGTGGTCCTGACTGGTGAGGACGAGACCGCTGCGTGGCGCGGGCACGACGCCCGTGTGTTCGACCGGGAGGGGACGATCCTGAAGCTCACGATCATGCCGGCCGATCTGTCGTCAACGCTCGCCTGGTTGGACGACGTCGCGACAGCACGGCAGCTCGACTACGTGGTGACCGGCCGCGCCGGTCTCGGGGTGCTGTTTGTCGGACTGCATGGCGTGGTGTCGGAGCAGGCGACGTTCGTCACCGCGCTCCGCGAACGGCTGCCGGTCGGTCGCGGCAGCGCGACGATCCAGCGCGCCGACCCCGAGTTGAAGGCGCTGGTCGATGTCTGGGGCCCGGTCGGTGACGGACTCCGGATCATGCAGGAGGTCAAGCGCCGTTTCGACCCGACCGGCACGCTGAATCCCGGTCGTGGCCCGGGCGGGTTGTGAGAACCGACACGGCTTTGGGTGTCAGGCTATGGGCGCTCCAGTGTCGAGCTGCGCGAGCACGAGTATGAGGCGGCGCAGGGAGTCAGGGAATGGCACTATGGTACTGGTTGAAACGTCCTCGCGTCATAGTCCCGCGGGTGCGAGTGTGGGTATGGGAGCGCATGCACCCGGACATGCCGTGGCTGTGTCCGGGTACGGTCGCGTTCTGCCAGGCGACCCTCTCGCGGTCGATGACCGCCGTCGAGTTTGGCAGTGGCAGGAGTACTCGCTGGTTCTCGACCCTGGTCGGACACCTGACGAGCGTCGAGCACAACCCGGTGTGGTACGCGCAGGTCAAGCGGCAACTGGACAACGCCAATGTCACCAACGTGTCGTACCGACTCGTGCCGCTGAACCATCCCGAATCCGACCCGGAGCGGGCCGAGTACTCACTCACGCCGGAGTACGTGGCAGTGGCCGACGGCATCCCCGACAGGAGCCTCGGTTTCGCTGTCGTCGATGGGCACTACCGAACCCACTGCGTGCGGCACTTGGTACCGAAAATGGCGCCGGGCGGGTTCTTGCTGGTGGACGACGTGAACATCTAGCCGTCCATCGAATCGTTGCCGATACCCCCGAACTGGCGTATTGCGGACGACAGCACCAACGGCATCAAGCGTTGCGTGGTGTGGCAGGCCGCCGACCCAGGCGCTGGGCGCTTTTCCTGAGCGATGGCCCAACGCCGATCGTTTAGAGCGCAAGTGTCTGTCCCCGGATCGACGCATCCACCAGCTCCACCAGGTGGTAGGTGCGCATCGGTGTGCCCGCCTGCTCCAGCCGGCTGGCGATCTGCAGCAGGCAGCCCGGGTTGCTCGACACCACCGCCTCGGCGCCGGTCGTCAAGATGTGCCGGGCCTTCCGGTCACCGAGCTCGGCGGCGGTCTCCGGCTCGACCAGGTTGTAGACGCCGGCCGAGCCGCAGCAGATGCCCGCCTCCGGGATCTCGCACAGCTCCAGACCCGGAATCGTCTGCAGCACCCGTCTGGGCTCGGCGCTCACGCCTTGCGCGTGCTGCAGGTGGCAGGCGTCGTGGTAGGCGACCCGGAGCGGCACCGGGTGCCGCGGTGCCCGAGGCGCCAGCTCGTCGAGCAACTCCGAGATGTCGGTGCACTTGCCAGCCAGCGCGCGCGCCCGTTCGGCGTAGACCGGGTCGTCCCGGAGCAGATGACCGTACTCCTTCAGCGTCGACCCGCAGCCGGCGGCGTTGATGACGATGGTGTCGACGTCGGCCGCCTCCGCCTCGAACGCGTCGATGAAGCGTCGCGCCATCTGTGCCGCGTCCGCCTCGAGCCCGGCGTGCACCATCAACGCGCCGCAGCAGCCCTGGGACCGCGGGATGACGACCTCGCAACCCTCCGCCACCAGCACGCGGATGGTCGCCGCGTTCACCTCATCGAAGAAGACGCGCTGCACGCAGCCGAGCAGCAGACCGACGCGCCGGCGCCGCTCGCCGCTGGCCGGCACCCGGACGGGCGGGGTCGACCAGGCCCGGCGCAGCGACACGGCTGGCAGCACCGCCTCCATGGCGCGCAGCCGTGCCGGCAGCAGGCGCAACAGGCCGGTCGCCCGGACCAGCCGTTGCAGACCGAGCCGCTGATACGCCCACAGCTGCACGGCGGCGAGTCGTAGACGACCGGGGTACGGGAACAGTCCGAAGATGACCCGCCGGAACAGCCGGTCGGCCAGCGTCCGGTCGGCCCGCCGCTCGATCTGCGACCGGGTGGCCTCGATCAGCTTGTCGTATTGCACTCCGGATGGGCAGGCGGTCACACAGGCCATGCAGCCCAGACACGTGTCGAAATGGCGGACGAAGCGGTCCGTGATGGCCGTCTCGCCTTCGAGCCCACCCTTGATGAGCGCGATCCGGCCACGCGGCGAGTCGGTCTCCCGCCCCCACAGCAAGTAGGTCGGGCAGGCCGGCAGACAGAACCCGCAATGCACGCAATCGGCGACCAGCGCCGGGTCGGGTGGGTGGTGCGTGTCGAAGCCGGAACGTGTCATCACGTGACAGTGTGCCCAAACGCGCGCGTCTTGTCACTCTTGCGCGCGCCAAGAAGGCAGAAGTCAGAAGGCAGAGGTCAGAAAATCACCCCCGGTCCGCGGTTGAGGGGCGACCGGCCGCGCGGATATGATTCCGGAGCCCATCACGGTGTGGGGCCGGTACAGGCGACCAGGAGGCCGGAGCAGACACATGACGAGAGCGATCCGTATTCACGAGCATGGTGGACCCGAGGTGCTGCGCTGGGACGAGGTGGACCCCGGGACCCCGGACGCCGGTCAGGCGCTGATCCGGCAGACAGCGGCCGGACTGAATTTCATCGACGTGTATCACCGCACCGGGTTGTACCCGGTCCCGGCGATGCCGGCGATCATCGGTAGCGAAGGTGCCGGGGTGGTGGAGGCGGTGGGCGACGGGGTGTCGGAGGTGAGCGTCGGCGACCGGGTGGCCTATTGCATGAGCCTGGGCGGCTATGCCGAGCAGCGGGTGGTCGATGTGGCGCGGCTCGTCCGGGTCCCCGACGCCATCACCGACCAGCAGGCGGCCGCCATGATGCTCAAGGGGTGCACGGTGCAGTACCTCGTGCGGCGGATCTACCCGGTCAAGGCGGGGGACACCATTCTGCTGCACGCCGCCGCCGGCGGTGTCGGGCTCATCGCCTGTCAGTGGGCGAAGCATCTGGGCGCGACGGTCATCGGCACGGTCGGCAGCGACGAGAAGGCGGAGCTGGCGCGGGCGCACGGCTGCGACCACCCGATCGTTTACACCCGCGAGAACGTCGTCGAGCGGGTGAAGGCGCTCACCGACGGTGCGGGGGTGGCGGTGGTGTTCGACTCGGTCGGGCGGGACACCTTCATGGCGTCGCTCGACTGTCTGCAGCCCCGGGGGTTGATGGTCAGCTTTGGCAACGCGTCCGGCGCGGTGGAGCCGTTCAGCCCAGGGGTCCTGGCGGCGAAGGGCTCGCTGTTCCTGACCCGGCCGACGCTGGCCACCTATATCAGCACGCGCGCGGAGCTTGACGCGACCACGGCCGAGCTGTTCGACGTCGTGCAAAGCGGCGCCGTCACGGTGGAGGTGGGCCAGGTGTTCCCGCTCGAGGATGCGGCGCAGGCGCATCGCGACCTGGAAGCGCGGAAGACAACCGGCTCGACGGTCCTGATGATGGAGGGGTAGGATCCATGAGAGCGTTCCTCATCGTTGCGAGTCTTCTTGTGATGGCCATGGTGATGGTGGTCGCCGCCGGTGTGGTGGGTTGGTTTACTCGAACACGTGGAGAGTCGGGTGCACCTGAAGGGTCGCTTTCAGCACCGGCGCAGCTAGAGCGACCCGCGATCAATCTCCCGGGTCGCACCACCCAGGCGCCGTTCAGCGACGCCATCCTGGTGGGTGACACGCTCTATCTCTCCGGTCGGCTCGGCATGGACCCGGAGACCGGCCAACTTCCCGCCGAGCCGCAGCAGGAAGCCCGGAATGTGCTCGACCAGATCCGGTCGGTCCTCGAGGAGGCCGGGATGACGATGGACGATCTCGTCAGCGTCCAGGTGTTCTGTTCCGACGTGGCCTACTACGCCGATTTCAACGCGGTGTACACCAGCTACTTCACGCGCGACCCGCCGACCCGTGCGTTTGTCGGTGCCGGTACGCTGCTCCGTGGCGCGCGCTTCGAGGTGATGGGCATCGCGGTCAGACGCTCGTAGCCACGCAGTGCACGCTCATGGCGTCTCATTCCTCATCCGGACTCCCGAGAGGAGGACACCCTGATGTCGCAAGTCCAGACGGTCGTGGCAGGGCTCGTCGTCGCGCTCCTGGCGGGCGGCTGCTCCGGCGGCACAGCGGCGGTCGCCGAGGCCAACGACCCCGCGCCGGAGCTGAGCGCCGAGCCGATCACCGACGGGCTGATGGCGCACCGACCGGCGGTGCCGGGTGTCCACGGGCTGATCACCGCCGGTCATCCGCTTGCGTCGATGGCCGGTATGCGGATTCTGATGCAGGGCGGCACCGCGGCTGACGCCGCCGTGGCGGTGCTCGCGACGCTGAATCAGGTCGAGCCGATGATGTCGGGCGCCGGTGGCAACGGCTTCATGACGATCTATGACGCCGAGACCGACCGCGTGTACTCGTTGAATGCGACCGGCGCGGCGCCGAAGGGGCTCGACCCGGCCACGATCACGCCGGACGAGCTGCACCGCGGCATGACAGCCGGGGTGGTGCCAGGGCTGTTCGGCGGCTGGATCGCCATGCTGGAGCGGTTCGGCACGATGACACTCGGGCAGGTGCTCGAGCCGGCGATCGAGTACGCCGAGCGCGGCCATCCGCTGCACGCGTCCGTCGCCACCTCGATCACCCGTTCCCGAGAGCTGTTCGAGCGATATCCCTCGACCGCCGCTGTGTTTCTGCCGGACGGGGAGCCGCCGGTCGAGGGACAGCTCTTCAGATATCCGGATCTGGCCCGAACGTTCCACAAGCTGGTGGAGGCTGAGGAGACCGCGCGCCTCGACGGGGGGTCACGCACGACCGGTCTGCGGACCGCGTTCAACCGGTTTTATCGCGGCGACATCGCCCGCGACATGACCCGGTTCTATCAGCGGAACGGTGGACTGTTCACCCGCGAGGACTTCGCCGCCTACGAGCCGATCTGGGCCGACCCGGTCCACACGACCTACCGGGGCTACGACGTCTATTCCAGCCCGACGACGTCACGTGGCGGGCTGGAGGTCGTGATGCAGCTCAACCTGATCGAGGGCTTCGACGTGGCCTCGCTGGGGCACAACTCGGCCGCGGCGCTGCATCTGATCGCCGAGTCGATCAAGGTTGCCAAGTCGGACGTCTATCACTTCGTGACCGACCCGAAGCACGCCGACATGCCGACCGCCGGCATGACCTCCAAGGCGTTCGCCGACACCCGGCGGGCGCTGATTTCGCTGGACCACGCCATCCCCTATCCTGACCACGGCGCGCCGCCCGGGGCCCAGTCGACGTCGACGTCGCTCGGCCTGACGGCCCGCGGACCGGTGCTTGCCGAGACCGCCTATCCCGGCAGCACGACCAGCTTCTCGATCGTCGATCGCCAGGGCAACGTCGTCATCGCCACCACGACCCTGGGCAGCGGGTGGGGCACCGGGGTCGTGGTGGGCAGCACCGGGCTGTTCTTCAACAACGGCACACGCATCGGGTCGACCTCGCCGTATCCGGATGACGTGAACTACGTGCGTGGTGGGCAGATCCCGATTCTGAACAACGCGCCGACGCTGGTCATGAAGGACGGCGAGTTCTTTCTCGCGTTGGGGACCCCGGGTGGCGAGACGATCGGGCAGACACAGTTTCAGGTTCTGTTAAACGTGGTCGACTTCGACATGAGTATCCAGGAGGCGATCGAGGCGCCCCGTCTCTCGCTGCACGCCGACCCGAGTTTCTACATGCCGGGCGCCGTGGTGAGGGTGCGTGTCGAGGGCCGGGTCGCGCCGCTCGTCATCAGCCGACTGGCGGAGATGGGGCACGATGTGCAGGCGGTCCGGGAGTACTCCATCGGCAGCATGCAGGGGATCTTGCGGAACCCGGAGACCGGCACGATGATGGCCGGCGCCGACCCGCGCCGGATGATGTATGCGGTCGGGTGGTGAGGACACGGGCGCACGCCCGACGATGCTCCAAGCACTGGCGCGCCGGAGCGCGGTCGCCGTGGCGCTGGCCGGTCTCGGCACCGGTGTGGTCGCGGCCACGACGTCCCTCAGCGCCGCGTCACAGCCCGGCGCTCAGGCGGCGGATCTCGGCTGGGTCCGTGTGCCGGCCGGCACTTTCCTCATGGGGTGCGTCGAGGCCGACACCGCCTGCCTCGATAACGAGCACCCGCGCCACGAGGTCACGTTTCTCCAGCCGTTCGAGCTGATGGCCGCCGAGGTCACCGTTGGGCAGTACGCCTGGTTTGTCATCGACACCGGGTACCCGTTTCGTTCGCAACCGGACTATCGCCAGACCGCCCGGCATCCGGTCGTCCTGCTGAGCTGGGACGATGCGGTCGCCTTCTGCGCCTGGGCAGGGGTCCGTCTGCCCACCGAGGCGGAGTGGGAGCACGCCGCACGCGGCGGTCGGACGGGACTGGTCTATGGGTGGGGCAACGAGGTGTCCCGGGACCGGGCCAACTATGGCGCCGATCAGTGCTGTGCCGGCGCGAGGGGTGGCGCGGACGAGTGGCTGAACACGGCGCCGGTCCGGTCGTTCCCGCCCAACGACTTCGGGCTCTACGACATGGCGGGCAACGTCTGGGAGTGGGTCGGTGGCTGGCTCGATGATGACTACTATGGGTCGTCGCCGTCGATCGCGCCGCCCGGGGCGGCCGCCGGCTACGCCCGCATCGCCCGGGGCGGATCCTGGTTGAACTTTCCGGCGGCGTTGCGGACATCGGTGCGTCTGCCGTTCGCGCAGACCGGCCAGACCAGCAACATCGGTGTGCGGTGCGCGCGTGACGTGCGGGCTGCCGTGGCCCCGTAGACATCGTCCACGGGTGGCATCGTCACGTGTGAAGCACGTCTGCATGACCCGTGGAGATGTCTAGGTCTCGGCCCCGCGTAGCGGGCTCTGAGAAAAGCTTCGGCTAGCGAGGCTGCGCTCCGTCTTCTCTCGTCGTTGTGAGGCGCAGCTTCGCGCTTGCGCCGGCGGTGCCCAGCGTGCGATTCTCTGTGACGAAGAGGAGCCAGGATATGAAACCTTCCATGCAGGGGAGTTCGCGGCGGCGGTTCATGAAACAGGCGGTACTTGGTGCCGGTGCGACCGCGGCGACGCTTGGGGCCGGCACGGTTGGGCTGATGGCGGCCGAAGAGGATGACGCGAACCCGATCAGGGTGCCGGCCGAGTTCGAGGCCGCCAAGAGGGCGCCGTTGCCGACCGTCGAGTTCCCGATGACCGGGGCGCAAGTGTTCGCGCGTGCCTGCAAGGAGGAAGGGGTCGCGGCGCTCTTCTGTTGTCCCGGCAACTACGCGGTGGTCAATGCGATCTCCGATACCGGGATTCCTACCTATGGGGGTCGGCACGAGGGTGCGCTCTGTCACGCTGCCGACGCCTTCTGCCGCGTGACCGGCGAGATTGCCGCCACCTCCGGCACGGAGGGACCGGGGTTCACCGACATGATCTGCGGGATCGCCACGGCCAACGCGGCGCGGTCGCCGGTGCTGGTGCTGGCCAGCAATAAGACGATTTTCGCCGAGGACACCGAGCGCGGGATCCAGGATTCCTATCAACAGCCGACCACCGAGGGGCTGCGCAAGTACGGAAAACGGCTCGTCACGGCCGCGCGTATCCACGAGTACGCCGGCTACGCGTTCAGACAGCTGCGAAGCGGCGTGCCACGACCGGTCCACCTGGACTTCCCGGCCGAGATCGCGAGCGCCCGGTTCCGGGACGCGAGCGAGATCGAGTACTTCTACGACAAGACGAAGTATCGGACCGACACCAAGCCGCACCCGGACCCGCGCGCGATCGACCGAGCGGTCGCGCTGCTGCGGGCGGCGGAGCGCCCGATCATCGTGTCGAGCAACGGCGTCTTCTACAGTCGGGCGTGGGACGCGTTGCGCCGTCTGGCCGAGCGGGCCCAGATTCCGGTCGTCGAGTCGGGTGCGACCAAGGGGCAGTTTCCGGCAGACCACGAGCTGTCCGCCGATGCGGCGCCCGGTGCGCTGGCCAGCGCCGACCTGGTGCTGCTCGTCGGGCAGTACTGCATGCCGACGTTGGGTGAGTTCGCCTTTGGCCCGGATGCGAAATATATCCGGATCGACCCGTCTGCCGAGGACATCGGCCGGAACCTGCCGATCGAGCTCGGTATCGTCAGCGACGAGCGGGCCGCACTCGAGGCGCTGGCCGACGCCGTGCCGCGGATGCGACACCAGGCGTGGGTGGCCGAGGTGGCGGCCGCACGCTCCGAGTTCGAGGCGGAGAACGAGCAGTACTACCAGATCGGGCTCGGGTATACCGATGCCGTGCATCCGGCGGTCATCGGCAAGGAGCTGGCCGACTTCCTGCAGGCCGGCAGTTTGCCGCGGGATCGGACCACGATCGCACAGGGCGGCTACGGTATCGCGCGCTACACACGACGGTATCTGCGCGCCTTCCGGCCGGGCCAGATCATGAACGGCGCCTATCAGTATGGCGCGATCGGCCCCGACGTCGGCTACACGCTGGGCGTGGCGGCGGCGGTGCAGCAGGGTACGGGTCCACAGGCCGATTACCAGGGCCACCCGGTCATCGCCATCACCGGCGACGCTGGGTTCGGGTACACCGGCATGGAGATGGAGACGCTGTCCAAGTATCGACTCCCTGCCGTGGTCATCGTCTACAACAACAACGCCTGGGGCACCTGGAACGGACAGGTCAACAACACGGTCGGGTTGCCGGTCCACCTGTTCCAGGAGAACATCCGCTACGACAAGATGGCCGAGGCGCTCGGCGCGCACGGCGAATATGTGACCCAGCCGTCTCAGTTCCGACCGGCGCTCGAGCGGGCCTATCAGGTAGCGCTCGACGAGCGCCGGCCGTCGGTCATCAACGTGCAGGCAAAAAAGGAGTTCTGGCTACGGGATCAGTATCCGCCAGGGTTCCTCGGCAAAATCGAGCCGGGCGTGATGTCGTATTACCACTAGTGGTCGGTGTCAGGGGTCTGTGATGTGGATTCCGGAGGGCTGCGCCGGCCTCTCCAGTGACCTGCGCGTATCGTGACAGCGCGTCGCCGCTCCGGCACGTCGACATCAGCGCGCGCGCGGGCGCCGCGCGCCGCGCCGTCTGCCGGGACGGGCCGCGATGCCGCGGTGCGGCCCGTGTCTCGACCGCGGCTGACGCCCGCGCGGTCGCTGGCTGTGGTGCGGGAGCGGCTCCAGAGCTACGCCGACCGTGGCGTGTTCCGTGGGTTCAGCGAGCAGCCGCCGATCGCGGGACGACACCGGTTCCGTTTCTCCTGGCTGGGGACACAGCCGCTGTTGCTCGGCTACACGCCCACGACCGGGACCTTCGTGTTCCGGAACCTGTTGCCCAACGTGACGGCGCGCTCGTCGCTTCATCGGGACCTGCAGACGTTCGTCGACGGTCGCGCCTCTCCACGTCTGCCGGCGCACCGGCGGGTCGATCGCCGCCGCGCACGGGTTCGGTGCCGCTTGTCCCGGCGCGCCGTGTCCCTGGAGCTCGTGGCGACACGCAACCACCACGAGTACGGCGTCACCCGGGTCGTCAACCTCGTGCACGAGCTCTTCGTGTATCTCCACGCGTATTTCCCCGAGTACATGTGGGAGAATTTCGACGTACGGGAAGAGTGAACGGAGCCGGGGTCATGCACGAGTACTCCGCGACGTGGCTGGCTGCCCTGGGTGTGATCGGTGGTGCACTCGTCACCGTGGCTGCGCTCCAGAGCCACCCGTCCGAGCCGCACCGGCATGCGGCGGGCCAGGTGCTGGAGAACCCGGTGCCCTCGACTCGGGACTCGGTCGCAACCGGCAGGCAGCGGTATGTGTTCATGTGCCGCGAGTGCCACGGCAACAGCGGACTCGGGGATGGGGACATGGCGCACGCGGGCGGCGAGGTGCCTGACTTCACTGATGCTATCTGGCTCCACGGGCCGAGCGACGGCGAGATCTTCCTTATCATCAAGGACGGTGTCACGGCCGACATGCAGCCCTACGAGAACCGGCTCAGCGACGAGGACATCTGGCATCTGGTCAACTATCTGAAGACGCTCGCCGTGTCTGATCGATGAGTTTGTGTGCAATCCTTCCACACGTGGGTCGGCCAGGCACGGCGAGGCCCCGCGTAGCGAGGCTGTGAGACACGCTGTCGAGCGAAGCGGAGCCAAGCGCTATGTCTCATCACTGTCAGCGGCTCGAGACGGAGCTTCGCTAGATGACCGACCCGATCGTCTATCGTCCGTTGGAGCCGGCCGACGCGGCAGCGGTGTCGCGGCTCATCCTCGACTCGTTCGGCGAGTTCATCGCGGGGGAGTACACGGACGAGGGCCGCGCGGAGTTCGCGCGGTTTGTCCAGCCCGAGGCGATTGTCGATCGGTCGCGGTCGAATCACTACGTGCTGCTGGCGCTGGCCGGCGAGCGTCCCGCCGGCGTCATCGAGCTGCGCGACAACGACCACGTCTCGCTGCTGTTCGTGGACAGCCGGTTTCAGCGTCACGGCCTTGCGCGTGAGCTGCTCATGCGCGCGCTGTCGGTTGGTCGTCCTGCGAAGCCGGGTCTCGACCGCGTAACGGTCAACTCATCCCGGTTCGGGGTGCCGATCTACGAGAAGCTCGGGTTTCGACAGACCGGGCCCGAGCGGTCGGTCAACGGGATCGTCTTTATCCCGATGGCGCACCGGCTGGGTCCGGACCCCGCCTGACGCGTTGTTGCGCCCTGACTTCCCGGCGCGCGCCACACGCCACGTTCGATCTTCGTTTCCTGGGGGCCCACACCGCGGCGCATCTGGCCGGGAAGCGGGGTTCTATCCCGCTCGTCGATGGGGGAATCGGTGTCGTCGTACAGGACACCACATGAACGGTCCTCCGGCCATGCGGGCGATCAAACGGGGGTTCGGAGCGTGCTCTGTCGGTAGCGGAGGACCGCTTCGCACACAGGCGTTCTTTCTCCCAGCAGTCCGTGGTGAAACCCCGCGTCGCACCGAGAACCGTCGTGGCAATGCCGCGCACGGCCGGTACAAGGCGCGCCGAGGGAGAAGACCGGCCTCTATTCGACCGAGAAGCCACGCCGGCAGCCGGGATGCAGCGCCGTTCGAATGCAGCGGGGCTTTCACCACGGGCTACTAGACTCCGGACAGCCATGAGTACTTTCGAGACCGTCGTCCGTCGAACCATTCCGCGGCCGCTCCGGAACTGGTTGCGCGCGCCATCACGGTCTCTGCGAGTCATCGGGGAAGAGATGGCGTATCGGGTTGGGGTGTGCCCGCGCGTCGTAGTTCGAGAGGATTGGTCGTTCCGCTGTCACCCGACTGTTCGGCGGGCTCTGCTCCAGCAGCTCGACGATCCCGCCCAAGTCACCGAACTCGACGAATTCATCAGGACCTGTACGCCCGGGATGGTCCTGTTCGACATCGGTGCCCACTTCGGAGCGTTCAGTCTTGCTGCCATCCGCTACGGCGGGGCCGGAGTGCGCGTCTTCGCGGTAGAGCCGTCGCCCTTTGCGGTGCGGTTGTTCCGGGTTCAGGCCAGGTTGTGCGGGCCGTTCGACGGCGTCACGCTGCTCACCGCCGCCGCGGCCGCCGAGTCGGGCTCTCACCGCATGCTGCCAGTCGGTGTGGTGGCGTTCGGGTATTTCGTCACGCCCAGCGACGACCGATCCGATGCCGACCTGACCACGGTCGAAGCAGTGAGCATCGACTCGTTAGCTGAGCGCTACGGCGTTCACCCGACGCACGTGAAGATCGACGTGGAGGGGTTCGAGGCTTCGGTGCTGGAGGGGGGAGTCCACGTGCTGTCGCACCCCGACGGCCCCTCCGTGTTTCTGGAACTACACTGCAAGATCCTTCGCGAGCACGGGGTGCCGCCCGGGCTGCCGCTCGAGTTACTCGAGGATTACGGGTATTGCGACTTCCGCGAGGGGGGCCGCCCTGTGTCGCCGGAGCAGGTCGCTCAATCAGAGGCCCCGCTGGCGCGGATCGTCGCGTGCAAGGCATCAGAGGCGTGACGGCGCCCTGCTGTCGGGAGCGTCACTCCAGATGCGATATCTGGATCGCCTCGCTCGCGTGCACGGCCGGGCCCGCCGGTTGGGTCTCCACATGGCCGTCGCTCACCACGGCGGTCACGAACACCGTGCGCCCCACACACCAGCGGCGAGATCCACCCGACGCCGGGGGTCTCGCGACGCTGCGCCTGACACCGCCCAGACGGTGGTCCGCCAGCATCGGTAGGCAGAAACCCTTGTGCTGGCGCTAGCAGCGAGCGACACTGCGCTCCTCTGCTCTCGTCGGATGACGGCACAGCGTCACGAGCGTGCGGTTGGACATGGGACGCGCCCGGGATGGCAGCCCGCCGCGTGTCGTTCACGACGGTGCGCCCGGCGCACTCACGTGCCCTGCCTCGGTGCCGCGATCTCGGGTGCGGAGGGCACGTGGTCCGGCATGGTCCACAGCTGTCCGCCGGACGATGGGACGGTGGCGACACCGAGACCGTGGCGGAACACGAGCCGTCCGCCCCGGTCGGCGGTCACCACCAGCATCCCGACACCCCCTAGCGCTACCACAAACGCCGTGACCGCCACCCAGCGAGCGGGAGATCGCCAGATAAAGGAGAACACGATCCGGAGCGAGGCGAAGAACACGAAGAACCAGGTCGTGCGATCCGCCCATGTGAAGTGCGCTGTCACCGCCGCGCTCTCCGCAGAGGCCACCGCCAGGGCCTGGGCGGCGCTCAGCCCACCGAAATACGCCGCCATTGCCATGAACGCCCCGGCGCAGTAGAACAGGGTGGCGGTGTCTCGGAGGGTAGGTCTGGCCGGCATCAGCAGGCTCGTCAGGTCCACCGTCACGGCGCCGATGAGGAGCGTGACAGGGAAATGCACGAGCAGCGGGTGCAGATTCGGTGCCCACGCCGGGATGAGGGACATGACGATGCGGCCCTTCTCGGTACGTCAATCCGAGCTCCGCCTTCACTGACCACACATGCTGCGGATGAGGCCATGATACTCCGCCTCACGCGACGGACCGCTCTGGAGCACAGGATATGGAAGGCTGGCATGGCTGGGACGACTACGCGCCGTTCTACGACTGGGAGAACGCGCGCACGGTCGGGCGCCGCGACATCCGGTTCTGGCAGCGTCTGGCGGCGCGGTTCGGCGGACCGGTGCTCGAGCTCGGGTGCGGGACCGGTCGCGTGTCGGTCCCGGTCGCCAGAACGGTGGATGGCGTGGTCGGCATCGACCGGTCGGACGCGATGCTCCACCAGGCGCAGCGCCGGGTCAGGCGCGGCAGGATGGATCGTCGCCTGCGTCTCGTGCGGGGCGATGTCCGGTCGTTGCCGTTCCTTGCGGCGAGCCGGTTCCAGCTGGTGATGGCGCCCTATGGCATGCTGCAGTCCCTGTTGCGCGACCGCGACCTGCAGGACACGTTGCGCTCGGTCTTGGGGGTGCTCCGGCGCGGCGGGACCTTCGCCATCGACCTCGTGCCGGACCTCCCGCGGTGGGGCGAATACGAACGCCGCGTCAGGCTGCGGGGACGCCGTCGGGGTGGTGCGACACGGATCAGCCTCATCGAGTCGGTCAGACAGGACCGGTCCAGCCAGCTGACGATCTTCGAGCAGGAGTTCGTCGAGCGGCGCGGCCGCACGCGGACCGCGCACCGGTTCTCGCTGGTGTTCCGCACCCTCTCCATGCGGCAGATGACCGGGAGGTTGCGCCGCGCCGGTTTTACCATCGAGACCGTGTCCGGCGATTACCGAGGCGGACCCTGGCATCCCGGAGCGGATACCTGGATCGTCGTGGTGAGGAAGCCTGGCTAATCGCCCGTGGTGAACGTCCTGCGGCATTCGGCTGGCGCTGCATCCGTCCTGACGGCGTTGTTCCTCGGTCGAAGACTGCCGGTATGCTCCCTCGTCTCGGCGTACCAGGCCGACGCCGCGGGTGTTCGCGGCGGCTGATCGTGGTAGAATTTCTCACGTTTTTTACGCTGACCAGTCACGGAGTCCTGCCAATGTCCGGCCATTCCAAGTGGCATTCGATCAAACACAAGAAAGGCGTTACCGACGCCAAGCGCGGCAAGCTGTTCACCCGCCTCATCAAAGAGCTCACCGTCGCCGCGCGTGATGGTGGCGGCGATCCGGACATCAACCCTCGTTTGCGGACTGTCATCGCAGACGCGAAGGCGGGGAATATGCCGGCCGACAACATCAAGCGCGCGATTCGCCGTGGCACCGGCGAGGAGCCAGGGGTGAACTACGAAGAGGTCACGTACGAAGGCTACGGGCCGGGCGGTGTCGCCCTGCTGCTCGAGGTGCTGACCGACAACAAGAACCGCGCCGTCGGCGAGATCCGGCATCTCCTGACAAAGCACGGAGGAAATCTCGGTTCGACGAACAGCGTGGCCTGGATGTTCGACAAGCGGGGGTATCTCCTCGTGGAGAAGGGCGGCGCCGACGAAGAGGCGCTGATGACGGCCGCGATCGACGCCGGCGCCGACGACTTCCGCGATGAGGACGGGAGCTGGGAGATCATCAGCGCGCCTGAGACGTTCGACGCGGTCGCCGAGGCGGTCCGGGCGCTCGGGGTCGAGCCAACGACCGCTGAGGTCGCGATGTTGCCGCGGAACTACGTCGCGCTCGAGGGAAAGCCGGCCCAGCAGATGTTGAAGCTGATGGGCGCGCTCGAGGAGCTGGACGACATCCGGCACGTGTGGTCGAACGTCGACATCAGCGAAAAGGAGATCGAGGCCTCGCTGGCGTGAGGATCTTCGGGATCGATCCCGGCTCCGAGCGCACCGGGTATGGCTGCATCGACAGCGATGGCAGCCGGTGCCGTGTCGTGGTCTGCGGCGTGATCACCCTGCCCGTTCGTACCCTGTTTCCGGACAAGCTGACCCGCATTTACGACGAGCTGACTGCGCTGCTGGTCCGGCACCGACCCGCGTGCGTGGCGATTGAGGACCTCTTCTTCGCCCGCAATGCGCGCAGCGCGTTGAAGCTGGGGCATGTCCGTGGGGTGGCCATGCTGGCCGCGTCCAAGGCGGGGCTGCCGGTTGCGGAGTACGCGCCCGCCGAGGTCAAGTGCGCCGTCGTAGGGTATGGACGGGCGGACAAGAGACAGGTCCAGCAGATGGTCGCACTGCTGCTCGGACTCGATGAGGCGCCGTCCCCGCACGACGTGTCGGACGCCTTGGCCGTCGCGGTCTGTCATGCCCACGTCGCGTCGTCCCCCCTGGCGGCCGCGCACTCGGTCGGGCACGGCGGTGTCCGCAGCTGGCGCCAGTATCGTCCGCAGGGGTGACGGATGATCGCGCAGCTCCGCGGCCGGCTGGTCGAGAAACACCCGAATCGGGTAATCGTCGATGTCCAGGGTGTCGGCTACGACGTACAGGTCCCGTTGTCGACGTTCTACGGGCTCGGCGAGCCGGGGTCTGACGTGGTCTTCCGCGTGCATACCCACGTGCGGGAGGACACGCTCGCGCTGTTCGGTTTCGCGACCCGGCTCGAGCTGCAGCTCTTCCAGCGGTTGATCGGGATCACCGGCATCGGTCCGCGGCTCGCGCTCGCGGTGCTCTCCGGGATCGAGTCGGCCGAGCTCGTGCGGGCCGTGCGTCAGGGGGACGTGGCGCGTCTGACGGGGATCCCCGGTGTCGGCAAGAAGACCGCCGAGCGGATCGGGCTGGAGCTGAGAGATCGCCTGCCGGCCGGGCTCGATCTCGAATCCGATGGTCCGGACCTCGAAGGGCGCGAGACCGATATGCGGGGCGACCTGCTGTCGGCGCTGCTGAACCTCGGCTACCACCGGCCGCTGGCGGAACGGGCCGTGGGCGCTGCGCTCGTGGCCGGGGACGGCACATTCGAGCAGATCCTGAGACAGGCGCTGAAGGCGCTTGCCCGATGAGCGACGAGGTCTCACCAAG
>SMUZ01043474.1_pt1 | contig 22439 bp, 28 predicted proteins | sample 2456421 | NCBI WGS metagenome assembly SMUZ01 (sample SAMN11095932, study PRJNA526329) | marine sediment metagenome | biome: Marine sediment; feature: Surficial sediment; material: Deep marine sediment; isolation source: Hadal surficial sediment | place: Pacific Ocean | collected 2014-11 | depth... | reverse complement strand
GGTTGTGACAAAAGCCTTCCAGGAACTATGATGGCGATGGCTCGATTAAATTTACCTTCGGTTTTTGTATATGGAGGAACAATCATGCCAGGAATCTTAAATGGTAAAGAATTGACAGTGGTTGATGTTTATGAAGCAGTTGGGGCATATGATGCAGGAAATTTATCATTAGAAGGACTGAAAAATATTGAAAACGCCGCATGTCCTAGTGCAGGATCTTGTGGAGGAATGTTTACCGCAAATACCATGGCATCAATTTCAGAAGCAATTGGTCTTGCTTTGCCAGGTAGTGCCAGCCCGCCAGCAGAAGATGACAGAAGAGAAAAAATTGTCTATGAAACAGGAAAAGCATGCGTTAATTTACTTGAACAAAATATCAAGCCAAGTGAAATTTTAACTTTTGAAGCCTTTGAAAATGCAATAACAATGTTAAATGCAGTTGGAGGTTCAACTAACGGAATTCTCCATTTGTTGGCATTAGCAAATGAAGTTGGAATAAAATTAACTTATGATGATTTTGAAAGAGTCAGAAAGAATACTCCTCATTTAGCTGATATGAAACCTGGAGGAAACTATGTAATGAACTCGCTTGATAAAATCGGCGGAATTCCATTTGTGTTGAAAAAATTATCAGATAAAGGACTCATTCATGAAAATTGTATGACAGTAACTGGAAAAACAATAAGAGAAAATCTTACATCTATGAACATTCCAGAACCAGAACAGCAAATTGTTAGATCAGTAGATAACCCAATACATTCTGTTGGGACTGCAATGATTTTGAAAGGAAGTTTAGCTCCTGAAGGAGCAGTTATCAAGATAGCAGGTGTGGAAATGACAAAATTTACAGGTAAAGCTCTAGTGTTTGAAAGAGAGGAATTAGCATTTGATGCAGTTTCTAGAGGAGAAATCGATGAAGGTAAGGTAATTGTGATTAGATATGAAGGGCCCAAAGGAGGTCCGGGTATGAGGGAGATGCTTGCCACTACGGCAGCGTTAGTAGGTCAAGGATTGGGGAAAAAAGTAGCAATGGTAACTGATGGAAGATTCTCAGGGGGTACACGAGGACTAATGGTGGGACATGTGGCACCAGAGGCATTTGTTGGTGGACCCATTGCTTTAGTAAAGAACAATGATGAAATCACAATAGATACTGAAACTAATGTTGTTGATCTTCATGTATCACCAGAAGAATTAGAAAAAAGAAGAAAAGAGTGGACCCCTCCAAAACCAAATTATGTATCAGGAGCTTTAGCCAAATATGCTTCGCTTGTAGGTTCTGCAGCTCAGGGTGCAATTACAACACCAAAATTTTAATTTTATTTTCTCCAATAAATTTTTCCGAGATTTTAATAGAAAATATTAATGAATGATTTGTCCATAATCTTTATAGATCACCGATCAGACTTAATGAACAGAGATAGCAGGAAAGAAAATCAAAATTATCGAATCTGTTATCTACTAAAGATTTTCTATTCCTAAAACGTCATAGTATGCCCTTGGGATCATCTGTTGAGCCATAAAAAAGACGTTGTTTACAGCTGAATCCAGAACATATGTTTTGGCCCAATCATTTTCACTTCTAATTGAACGTCCAAACCCCTGAAGTATTTTTGTCAAGGTTTGGGAATTATACCAAAGTGGAAATTTTTTCATTTTTGCTTTGATTCTTTTTTCAGTGTAATTTGGATAGGGTGCCTTGGCAATAATTTGAAATCTGGACAAGTCATCTTTTAGGTCTACGCCTTCCCATAATGATGAAGAAAGTAAAACGCCAGTAGGATCTTTGGAATGTTCCTCTATTATTTCATCCTGGGTTTTTCCATCTTTATTTGTGCTATGACAAATCCTCACACGTTTTGCATTGTTTGGTGAAAGATTCCTCAAGATTTTACGGCAGCGAGAAATTGAAGAAGTAAGGATAAGACCACACTCTTGGGAGTGATCACTCAAAATCTTGTCAATTGTGTGTATTACCTCTATTTCATCGGATTCAGAAGAGTTGTAGCTTAGTCGCTTAACATTTAGAAATTCAATAGATCTGTTTTCAACTGGAAATGGAGATTTTGGAGTATCGATAAAGGCAACCTCATCCTCCTCAAAACCCATATTCTCACAGAAATTCTTATGATCAATAGTGGCAGACATGAACATTTGAAATTCCGTGTTAAAAAATAAAGTTGAAAATTTTGATACGTCTATGGGTTTTAAGGAAACTGCTCGAAAATTACCATTGTTGTCATTAGTAGGCTCATTAACTACAAAATTATCTTTATTCGCTAGGATGTCAATTTTTCCTTGAGCCATTCTGTCATATCTTCTCTCTAATTTAGTAATTAATTCATAATCTGGATTTTGTTGATATGCACTGCTTTCTTTGATATCTTTGATTTTTTTTGCATAAGAATACGCAATATCGTCAGCTAACTTGATCATGGAATCTAAATCAGAAAAATCGTATCTTTCTGTGCTTAAATTACACTCGTCTATTTGACCGCTGAAAATATCAAAACCTACAAACTGAATAATTTGGTCCTCGATTTTATGAGCCTCGTCAAAAATTGAAACTTTTCGGTCCAGGTAATCCTCAAATAATTTTTTATTAAATTTCATTATTTGAAAATATGCATGATAATTCCAAAGAGAGTGTTTTGAGACCAGAGCTTCATATTTTTGAAGGTAGTAATGACAGGAATTTTCCTCTTGTTGGTTTTCTTTAACTTGTTTAATCGTTGGTTTGAATTGACAGATTTCAGTAATTTCTTTTCCATTTTTTATGATTTTTTCTTGGCATTGTCCTTTATCACAAGTTAGCCCCCATCTCATTGCCCTTCTAGCATTATTCACCTTCTCAGATTGCATGATTTTTAGACAGGGAAAGTTTTGTTTACCTTTAACAGGTTTCATAAACTGAATATCTTTGATGTATTGATCCTGTAGATGTTTTGATGCAGTAACAGTAAAGGAACTGTCAAAATAACTTGAAACCGTAGCACCGACTATTGATTTACCTACACCTGTAGGCGCACATAAAATTAATTTTTTATAACCTGATTTAAGATTACTTTCTATTTCAGAGAGGATTGTTTTTTGAATTTCCCTAGGTGAAAATTTTGTAGGAAAGTGTTCTAAAAGTGGCAGGATTTAGTTTTTTTGTATGGATATTAAAATCATAGAGATTAATCCATTATGGAGAAATCAATAATCGCAAAAAAATAATTGACATAAATTTGGACAGATGTTTTGACAGAGTTTATGAAAAAACTAGTTCCCACCACCATGAATTTATCAAAAAAATCATCGTATTTTCATTGTATGTTCATAATCAGCCAAAATTCAGTTTCAGTCGTAGAATTAAGATAAAATAATTAATTTGTGGAGAACTCCATATTATTGTGCATCAATGTTATTACTGTGAGCAAATTTTTGATTCCAAAGAAGATCTATATGATCATGTTGAGATACACTCCGATGTAGAAAGAAATCGAGAATTTACCGCGAGGAAAAAAAAGGCACAAAAATCTAGATAAAATCATAATTTTAAAATATTTTCTAAATTTTAAAATCTATTCTAAAATCATAAGGTTTGTGCTTATTTTTTGAAATTAAAAAAAATAGAGTAAATGAATGAAAAGTTCACATTCGAGAAAAGAAATAACAATTTTGTTTTTAATTCTTATGGAATGGGTTGAGACATTGCTAAAAAAATCATGCGATAATACACTTACAAAAAGAGAAGTTTTGCATAGTTTGTTTCATATGATTGAAGTGAATGAAAATACCATAAATCAGATTCAGTCTGATAAACGGGACTTTGGGCCAGAGCTTGAGGAATTAAGAAAAACTGAAATTAATGACATTGATTTTCACATTAAATATTATAGAGGATTGGTAAATTTTATAAATAATATTTCTAAAGACACAATTCTAAAATAAAGTTGCTAAAATCAAAACAATTCAATTTCTTTTTCTTAATTCATTAAATTTTTCATCGTATTCTTTTTGTTTTTTTACATTTTGTCCAAATTCAGTTTCTTCATCATATTTTTTTCTTTTTTGAGAAAGATCATATGACCGCTTTTCTAATTCTTTAGCAATCATTAAACTCGAATCTTCTCGTGCAAATTGTTTTCTTTGTTCATCGTTTTTTCCATAAGTAGAGTATTTTTTATTGATAAATTCATTTTGAATCTTTTCGGTAATTATCGGTCTAAGAAGTTCTGCTAGATCAAAATGTCCTTGCTCATGTTTCAGTAATTCTGATGAAGATTGTTTTTCTCGTACCCAAGAAAGATGCCTAAAGAATTGCGTAGATAATTGAATGTCTTTGATTTGAAAGTAAATTTGGCCATCAGATATTTCTGAATTTACTGTCCATGTTTGATGGAATTTAATATAACTGGAAGAATCTTCGAATGCCGAAGAATTTGCTTCGGCTTTAAAGTCGGACCAATTAAGAAAATATTCTTTTGACCACTGGATTATATCGCTTTTCTCCATAACTTGATGAAAAATTATCAGAAATAAAAATCTGCTAAAATTAATAAAAATTATAATTTTTTTCCATCACGACCACTAAATTTTCCAAAAGAAAGTGAAGTAGTAAATCCTAGCCAAAATGAATTTTCATTTTCTAAGGATTTGTGAAATAATTGGTGTTTTACTATCTCGTCGTCTCCCCAGTTACCATCATACATGAATTGACATTTTTCTAATAATCCTTTTTTCTTTGTACCCTTACATGTTATAATCAAGGATCTTCTGTTCTCTCCGTATTTGAAAAATATTTTGTTTTATAGATTTGTAAATATTCGTTTGACGGCAGGAAAATTCTAGGGTGTGGTATGTTAAGGTTAACGTTAGAATGCCGTCAAACGCGATGACTCGTAAAATCTTATCATTATTGATTAAAAGAAATAGGTTGTTTACTTTGAACAATCCCTAACAAAAAAACTTGAAAATGTTAATCCTAGGCGTGGAGATAAATTTTTTGATCCTTTTTGATTAATTAAAAAGACCTTGTTAATTTAATGAATTTTTCAAAATGGATGGCATTACCAAAAAATTGGGAGCAAGGTTGTTTGCTTGTTTGGCGTCTTCGACGTATCCCCCAAAGGGACTGAAGCAAAAGGAGCACCAAACTTGCTTGCTTTCCCGAATTTACTAGTATATACTCTAGAAAGATACTGGCAATTCATTCATCAAGGTTTTAGCTAAATTTGGTCCTGAGTAGAGATGAAAAATATTGAAATGTTCGAACAGAAAATTGACGTGTCAAGTAAGTCTTTAATGGTTAAATTATAATGGATAATCAAAAAATATCAAATTTGACTAAATCTACCTCAAATTACGGGTGTAAAAAGAACCACAAACATCCTAGTTATTATAACGTCAAAAACTAAAATCCACTGGAAGTTCATGGTTAGAGTAAATTCAAAATCAGGCGAAACTTGTGCCCGATGTGGAAAAAATGAAATATTAACTGATAATACTACTGGGGAAAAATTTTGTGGTAAATGTGGATTTGTTGTCTCTGAAAAATCACAAGAATCAGGTCCAGAGTGGAGAGCATTTACACAAGATGAAAGTGGAAACAGGGCAAGAACTGGAGCCCCAACTTCACTTACCATGCACGATATGGGTTTGGCAACAATAATCAATCCCATAAACAAAGATGCTTCAGGAAAGCCTCTAACAGCAGCTATGAAAAGCACTATTGAGAGATTAAGAACCTGGGATAGTAGAAGTCAGGTTCATGAACCAGTAGACAGAAACTTTAGACAGGCATTTAGTGAATTAAACAGACTAAAAGACAAACTTGCAATTTCTGATGCTGTAATGGAAAAAGCAGCTTACATCTATCGTAAGGCATTAGAAAAGGGACTGGTTAGAGGAAGGTCAATTTCTGCGTTAATAGCAGCAGCTCTTTATGCGGCATGCAGGGACACTCAAACTCCAAGAACCCTAAAAGATGTTGGCGAAGCAGGTAACATTAAACGAAAAGATATTGCAAGATGTTACCGATTATTAGTTAAAGAATTAGAATTAGTTATGCCAGTGGTTGATGCAGTCCAATGTGTTTCAAGAATTGCAAGTAGGCTTGGAATTACAGAAAAAACAAAGCGCTATGCCACCAAAGTACTAAAAGTGGCCCAAGAACATGAAGAATCAGCTGGAAAAGACCCAATGGGTTTAGCTGCTGCTGCGTTATACTTGTCCTGTGTTAAGAATGGTGAAGATATCACCCAAAGAGATATTGCAGAAGCTGCAAACGTTACAGAAGTAACCATAAGAAACAGGTACAAAGGCCTAAAAATAGACCAGAACATGGATATGTAATTCAGGTAGAGATAATTCTATTGAAAAGTTAAGCCGTTAATTAAAAAAATTTTTAAAATCCATATCTAAAATCAAAGATGTGGAGATTAATTGTAAAATAATATTATACAGGGATTACAATTTAATCATAGATCATAAGATCTTTTTCTTCAAGTAAGTTATGCAGATTGTTTACTGAGCGATAAACATCTTCTTCTGTTTTTCCACCAGTACAAACAAGTTTTCCAGATGAGAATACAAGAATTACGGTTTTAGGATCAAGCATTCTGTGAATCAGTCCTGGAAATTGTTCTGGCTCATACATGCTACGTGGTAAGGTTCTTGCGGCTTTTTCTAAATGTACTCTGCCTAGAAGATTGATTGAGGAGACAATGTTTTGAACTGTGACTACTGCGTTCTTTTTAATTTTAATTCCACCTTTTCTTAATTTTTTGACCACAGTGTTTACAGCTAGTACTGCCATTTCTTCGGACTTTGAACCTGTACAGACCATCTTTCCAGATGTGAAAAGAAGAGTTGCAGTTTTTGGGCTTTTTAATCTAAATACAGCTCCTGGAAATTGTTCGGGATGATATTCTACATCTGGAAATTTTTTAGTAATTTCATTAAGATCTAGTTTTTGGTCAATGGTAGCAGAGGCTACCACGTTTACAATGTCAATTATTGGTTTAGTTTTAGCCATGTTTTCTCTTTGGAAATCTCATGTAATTTATAACAATCACTTCATCTTTGTTGTAAAATGGAACAACAGGCACCAATTGTTAGGCGAATTGTGTTTCTGAGGGTAATTTTTCAATCTCAAACTTAGGCATAAAAACTAGAGTCCTGCTGAACTACTTCATTTAAGGACAAGTTTCCATGTTTTCGTATCAGGGCTAGAACTAAGGCTACGGTTTCAAGTATTTTATTTGCAGATTCAAGTAATTGTTGCGGTGTTATATCCCCATATAATTTTCGGATGATTGACACAGCTTTCATAGACTTTAGATTAGGAGAGATCATTACCGAGATGTGAGGTAATGCTTTAGTAACAATATCAAATTCATTCATGAAATCATTATGAAAATTATTTTTCATAAAAGCTTGTTTTACATCCTCTCCAAGAGTCATATGTAAAAATAATTCTGTCGTATCCCTTCCCTTAAGATGAGCTATTCCAACACCTAATTTAGAGCCATTAAATTTCTCACAGATAATTATCCAATCTAACTGAGGGTTTGGAGGAAGCACCTTAGATGCTATATCATTATCATCTAAAATTTTTCGAATTTCTTCTAAAGTAGGCATATTTACTCGCGTGGTTGTTTAAATTTAAGATTTTTGATATTTTGAAGAAAGTTTTCATTCTTATTTGAGAGAGGAATCCATCTCATATCCCATACAGAATAAACGATGAGAAATAATCAGATACGATAGATAAACTCACTTGTATTAATTGACAAATGTTCAAAATTGGACAAAAAAAGGACTAGAATACCAGCCCTAAAATACTATTAATCACAAAAATAAATCAAATGTCATTTTATAAAAAAAGAACTAGAAAGTTTGAAGTCAGGAAAAAACCTCAAACAACAGAAGAAAAAATCAAAGAATTTGTTTTACGTAATTCAAAAAATGGGTATTATACCAAAGTTTCTACATTGTCTTATAAATTTGAAATTTCACAAGACAGAGCTTGGGAAATTGTTGGAGGATTACTGGATGAAGGATTTGTTGAATCGGTTCATGATCAAAAAAGTGGAGAAATGAAACTCTGTGAAACAGGGAAGACATACAATATCTTGAATTTAGAGATACAAAGAAAAAGACAAAAATCAAAAGAATTTAAAAAGAGAGAGGATAGACCTAGAAAATAAAGTGATTTTAATTTACCAAATAATTCCTTGATCCTTTAATCTTAATTTTGAATTAATGTCAGATATTGTATCAATTGTTTTTTTATCATATTTGGTGTTTGAAAATTTGGTGTTTTTCATAATAGCTCCGGCAAAATCATTGTTTTTCAAATATGCGCCACTAAGATCAGCATTACTCAAATTGCTACTTTTTAAATTTGTATTAAATAAATCGGCGCCCCTTAAATCAGCGCCTTGCATATCTGTCCCATACATGTCAGCATCCCAGATTTTAGCTTCGGTTAAATCTGTGCCTCTTAAATCGGCCCCTCGAAAATTCACATGAAATAAAATTCCGCCTCTAAGTTTTGCATTGCTTAGATCTGCACCACTAAAGTTAGCATTATGAATATCAAATCCACTAAGATCTACTCCACTCAAAAACGCATCAGATAGATTTTTTCCAATCAAATTTTCGTATTCAAAATTAACATTCTTGAAATTTCTCTTTTTAAATACATCAGATACATCCATGCCTAACTTAGTTGATAGAACCAGATAAAATATTAGTTTCCAAATTTTTGGCATAAAACAAGATAGTTTTTGAATTTAAACAAATTTCTAAGGGTATTTTAAGATCAAAAGAAAAATAATGTTGATTTGTCAGAAACAAAACTATACGGTTCTGGTGGGTACATAATAGCAGACATTACTGAAGAACAAGCAAAAAAGGCAGATTTGGGAGTTGGTAAATTATTTCTAGCCCCAATAGGAAAACTTGAAGAAGAAAAAATGAAAAAACATTATTGCAAAATTTGTGAAGAAGAATTTAGCAAACCACCAAAAGTTCATCTTGAAGAAAATAATCGAGAAGAAGTTGCAGATAATTTAGTACTAGTCGAAAGAGGACAATATAACTGCCAAAAGTGTAATTCTACAATTGGGGAATACAGAGTCTTTGAAAAGAAAGATGATTCCGGAGAAATTGGAAAAGCCAAACCAAACGGTTCTCCATAAATTTTATTTTTTTAAATTGATTATTAGGTCATATTGATTCTCTTGATTGGTTGTACCTTGGAAAATAACCTCATGTCGTTTTGATGAAGAGTTGGTTAATTTCATCACAGGCATTAATTACAAAGAATTTCAGCTTCTTCTTGAAATGGTTCTAAATGCACAAAATAACATAATATTCAAAAAGAATTTATGAAAAATTTTTATATTCAATTATGGTTTTGATGTGAAGATCCTTCATGAGACCAATCACGATTATCACAGCTAATACAAAATAGATTCAAGTTCGGTTGCTCTTTGGAACAGTATCTACAAACTTCACATGCAACATATGCCATTATTAAAATATCTAGAAATTGATTATAATGGCTTGTGTGTATAGAGTAGAACAAACACTGAAAATATTTTACATGCCTAAAATTATGATATCTGAAGCAAAGATAGCCATATTTAGCGAGAAAAATAATTTAGTTGGGAAAATTCCCTTAATTCAATCATCCAAATACAATACAATAACCAAGGCATTATAATCAATTTTTACCTATTTTACCACATGATTATTATCTGTACACATTGTAAAAAGAACCTTCGTTTTGATGTTGCAAGAATAATTTATGACAGGTGGTATCATAAACGATGTTTATTTCATATAGCGTATCTAATCAAATTAGACAGATTTTTCTAACAGATTAATTTTTCTTAAAATGAGAAAAATTCATGATACAGTGTAAAATTTGTGGAACGCCATTAGGAAAATATCCCAGTACTGGAGATCTTGAAATTCATTGGAAAAAGCATCATTCTTGGCATTGGGAAAAAAATCAAGATAAAACACCCGAAGAGGCATTAATCAAAAAAAGAGGAGAATAGCTTAAATTTTGCCTGTTAAAAATTAGAATTGACAAAAAATGAATGAAGGTGAAATAATTATTCCTGTTTTGATTATATCAGCAGTCGGGATTTTTATTGGAACACGAATATGGATAATGTTTAGAAAGTGATAAACTCTAAATCCTACCTTGTCTTAGCAAACTAGTGAAACCAGGATTTTACATATCGATGGGAATTGCAATTATAGGATTAGTGGTAGGTTTTGTTTTACTATACGATATCCAACAAGAAAAAGAAGTTCAAAATGTTTGGATACAAAAAATTCCCACTCAATGTAATGATGTTTGGGGAAAAGAGTTTAACGAATTTTATGAAATAAACCCCGAATTGCGAGATGCTACAAAAGAAGAATCAAAAGAATTCGTTGAAGGAATAATAAAAAATCATTATGAAAAACAAGGAATCGGTATTTTAGATTTAAGTCTTGAACTTAATGTATATGAAGAAGTAAGATGCGAAGCATGTAATTGTTTAGGATGGGATAGATTGTCAATTAAAATTCCTGAAAACGAGTTGGAATTAATTTCTGAAAGTGAAGGGTGGGAGCCTAAAGGGTAAAGAAAAGGGAGGATATTTTTTCAAATAATCAAAATTTCTAAACATTGTTGGATTTTACCAAATTTTTAAATTAAAATTACAAACAGCATAGATAATTGTCATCTTGGGCAGGCAAACTAACGATAAGTGTCGCTCAAAATTATCTGTGAAATTCTTGGGAAAAAATACGTCTTGGACTAGCAGTCGATTATAGCATGCTTAGACTGCTAACCGAAGGCGCAGAATTACTTCTAGAAAATGCTATAAAACAAGATCATTGAAAAATCTAAACATTTGTTTAATAATAAAACAAATTTTAAACGGATTTAAAATTAAAAAGAGAATTAAATCCCTAGAAAGAAATTAAAATAATGACTCAATGTCCAACTTGCAAGCTGTCTATGGAATCTCATTCTACTTCTGAGTTAATGGAATGCTGTATGAAACAACTTGGTGATGAAGAGGGGGGTGATGAAACTCAAAATATCTGCCCAAACTGCCAACATGAGATTAAGAGGCACTCAAATCAACAATTGTCAGAGTGTACCATAGCATATTTGAAATCGGGTATACGAGAATAAAAAATTGTTAATTTTTTGAGTATTGAAAATTTTTGAATACACGAAAAAATTTAATGATAAAGATATGTTAGATAGATTCTTGGAACGGTTAATTTCTAAAGCCAAATTTGATTTTTTGGATATTTTTTTATAGTGTATGAGGAAACCAAGGAAAAATAAAGTTGTTTTGGTCATCATAAAATACCAGATGGAGTAAAGGATTTAAAAATTAAATAAAAGTTACTTTTGAATTCTGCCATTAACTCTTTTTTTATCACGACATATTCCACAAAGGTAATTTTTCTTAAAGTTATCCATTTCAAGCTTAAATGAATGAGAGCCAAAGTATTTTTCAGATGTCCGCATACCGCCAGGAACTTTTTTTCCACATTTAGTACAATTTAGATTCAAATTAAACCGAATTGTAGGCTCGCTACCATTTATTTTTCCTATTATCATGTTCTTTCTTATTATTTTTAGATATATACAATTAATCTTTTGAATAATTGTCTCATGAAATTTCATTATTCATGGAACAGGAGAAATAGAAGATAAATTTTCCATTCAATTAAAAATTTTATTTAATCAGAAGTTATTCAATGAATTCTTTCAAATTTTTTAATTGCTTGTCTGGTTTTAATTATATGAAAGCATTCAAAAGAAAATCTATGAAAAATCGATTTTTGTTATTCATATATTTAAAAATATGAGATTCAGGCAACACATTTCTACAAAAATTGATAAAGCCTAGATAAAAAAGAAAATAAATGACTGAATTTATTCACAAACCTTACAACACGGTCTATGTTCGAGATATGATAAAAATGAGCCTCGATGACTTGCTCAGCATGATGTCTACTCTTGAATCTGGTATTGTGTATTGGGTTGATGGTGTAATCTTTGCAAGTTTTGCAATGACGGATTCAGAAGAATTAGCAAAAAAAGAGATTCAAGGTGAAACATATCTAGATAAAATTGTTTTTGCAAAATATGAAAAATATACAAAAACTGCTAAATTATCTACCAACATAGAAATCAACATTCTAAATGTACAAAAAAGTCACCTCTATCGAAATTTAGTTGCATGGTTGAAAACACAGCCAATATGGAATGAATAGCATAAATTTTTAAATTCTTTCCGAATCGCAACTCTTAATTTAATAGATTCACTAGTCAAAATGAAAAATAGTGGAAATTACAGACGAGGATAAAATTGAGTTAGAAAATTTATTAAAAATTGCAATGAACCAAGTTCCAAAATATTTCAATGTAATAAATTCAGTAAAAGAAAATTGGCAGATTAAAGATATCAATGAATGTATTTTTGGCATGGTATTTGAAAAATATATTCACGACACTGGCCAATTCCTATCAAATAAGGGAATAGACGAAAACCAACCAAATTCAATTGAAAGCACCATGAATGCATATAATATAGGAATTGAGATCTTCACCGATAATGTTCTTGATATAAAGCGACAAATTCAGGAAAATTAATCATGAATTGTCCATTATTTCACAATAAGATAGGCTACATATTTTAATTAAATATACACAAAGAGAGTAATGGAATTTATTCAGGAATACGAGCCAAATATTGAAAAACCCATCATTATTGCAGCCATGCAAGATATGGGAAATGTTGGAAGCATAGTAGTTAATTTTATCAACGATAGTTTACATACTAGAAAATTCAGAACGGCAAAAAGTCAATTTCCAACCTATGTGATAGATAACGGAGGATACATTGATGTACCTATAGAGAGTTGGGAGTACAAATTTACAGATGGATTAATTATGTTTGGAGGAGGAACTGGTCAACCGCAAAATAATCAAGAACTTAATTCCTTATGTCAAGATGTAATTGATATTTCAAAAAAGTATTCGGCAAAATTTATCTATACACTAGGAGGGTTTCATACTAACAAGTCATTAAACCAAAATCCCAAAACATTCGTTACCACCACCTCAAAGGAAATAACAAAACAAATGCAGGATATGGGAATTGATACAACACCGCAAAAATCAATTATCACAGGTTTTAATGGATTAATTTTGGGATTTGCCAAACAAAACAAAATTCATGGTATTGGAATGTATGGGGAATTAAATGAACCAAAAATTCCACAATATAGGGCAGCAATTTCCATAATCAAAACTTTGGAAAAACTAACATATAGAAAACTTGGGAACACAACTAGTTTAGAATTAATGGCTAAAGAATTCGAAAAAAGTTTCTAATTATGTTGTCATTTTTATTATTAATTGTCATTTATGATATTCAGATCCACAGTCACCAACAATATCAAAAAGATCTTTTGATTTTTCTGTGACAGTTTTTATCATTAATTTATCTTCCGAATCCAAATGTATGCCAAATACCTTAGAATTGTCGTCTCTGTGTTCTGAGATTCCTAGTCTTGCGCCAATAATCACTCCTGCAACTGTGGGTTTTTCTAAAATAAATGATGTTGCAATATTTGCAAAACTGCATCCGTGTTTCTTTGAAATTTGCTGTAATATTTGCAACAGTTCTTGGAATAACTCCCATCCGCCCCAGGCATTTATCATGTTATAGTATTTTTTTAGGCTTGCAGTAGTAAGATCACCTAGAGTAGGTTCAGGAGAATTTAGATATTTTTCGGAGAAAAATCCCCCAAGTAAAGTCCCATACGATAATAGATGAATACCGTGTTTTTGACAAAATGGAATCATTAATCTTTCTGGTCTTTGATCTAAAATAGAAAACTGAACTTGGCTAGATATTATTTCTAGTCCTTGCTCTTTTATTATCTCTAATCGTTCAGTATCAAAGTTGGTTAATCCTACGTGTTTTATTTTTCCTTTATCTCGTAGGTTTGATAAATGAACAAGGGCATCAATGTAACTTGGATTATTGTAATCCCACCAGTGAAATTGAATCAAGTCAAGACAATCAGTATTCATTTTTTCTAGGGATTTGTCAATATAATACTCTACAATGCTTTTAGTCATTGGTCCAGGATTTGGAACAAATTTTGTTAGGGCTTGAGAGTGTTTTAACTCGTCTGGTCCTTTTAATTTTTCAAGTGTTTTTCTAAACTCTCCAATGAATGATTCGGCAGGACCGTAAATGTCTGCCAAGTCCCAAGTTGTGAATCCTGAATTATGATACTGTATCATTTCGTTGATGGCTTTTTCAGGATCAATATCTCCATGGGCACCTGAGACTTGCCACATTCCGTTTAGTATTCTAGATATTGAGAAACCATTAGCCATTTCTTTTGTTAATTCATTCATAAAATGACTGGGCATTGTTGTTAAAAAAACATTTTAGAGTTAAGAACGCCACATAGCTATGTTTTGTAGATTAAATGAAATTGTTTTTTGGGAAGGATTAGAATTAGAAAGCAGTCTTTAATATTCTTCAAGTTTTAATTACGAATAATATGAAAATAACTGACAGTGGTAGATGTAGAAACACGGATAAAAATTGATAAACTGATTGATTATGCATATGATAGAACCATTGAACGTATAAATGCCATTGAATCAGCTCCTGAAAATGCGACTTTTCGAACAATTGGGTTTGAAGAAAAGAACTTTCCTAGTCTCACGCTAGGTTACATGAATTACTATTGTGGATGCCTTGAAGGTATTCTATATGAACTGTTTTTAGTCAAATTTGATAAACTGCCCACACCATCAGAAATTACTTACATTTCTGACACAATAAAAACAAGGTTAGATAAATTGAAGAAATTTTGTTCGAAGTTAGCAGAAAAAACATTCAAAGAAAAATACCCAGGATCATTAGAGGATTAGAATCTAAGCAAGATCTTCTTTTATTTTAGATTTAAGTTCCTTGATGTATTCGTTTTCAGCCATCAAATGTAATATATCCTTAAGGTTAAAACCAATACTTGCCGCGGTTTTTTCAATTTGCCCAAGCACATCCTGTGAAATTGTCCTAGCTACACCTACCTTGTCAACCCATTCAGTGTCAGGTATTTTTCTCAACTCTTTATAGAATTTCTCTTCTGGTTGTACCACATAACTGTAAACTCCATCTGCTACGGTATAGTCTGTAACTTTCATACCACATTTTTCAAACATCTTGATTTCGGTTTTGCAGTTTATCGCAGACCACGGTTCTGCCATTTCATGGTCTACAATTATGCGCACACCCTTCTGCCCATCCAGAAACATTGAGGAATGACCATCATGCAAAAATTTTATTTTCAGTCTCTTCTCAATGACACCAAAGTCAATGTCAGGAGAATCCTTTCTAATCATTTCTAGGAAATAATTAGACATCTCGTCTGTCATTATATCCATTTCATCATCAGACTTTTTTGAAAAATAATTTTCTGCAAATTTTGTCGGTATTATTCCACCCGAATTAATAATCAACTTGGAGTTCTCCTGGTCAGGTTTTGAGTCTCTTTCTGTTCTTGATTCAAACCATGCATATTTTGTCTGGCTGCAACTGTGTGGTTCACCCTTGGCGCATGTGCAGGTCATGAATTTCTTATAACCTCAAAATTCAAAGAATTCATATCACGTTTTATTGGATTTGACACTATTCTTTCGCCTTACCAGAAACGGTATCAGCGTAAAGATAAAAGTTAGATCCCAAAATAAAACAGGTATTGCAAGAAAATTGGGCAAACTTGAATGGACTAAAAATAAGATACCTTGAATCTGGAAAAGGAAATCGTAGACATATTTTATTTATTCATGGTCTCGGATCTTCGGCAGACAGATGGCTTGATATCCCTAGTGTTTTGTCAGCAAATTTCCATACAGTAGCTCTTGACCTACCAGGTTTTGGTGAAAGTGACAAACCTGCAACAGTGGATTATACCATTGAGAATTTTAGAGAAACTATAGTGGAGTTCATAAATAAGGTTGTTATCAATGATGGCAAAACAAGTATTGTAGGCCACTCCTTGGGAGGATACATTGCAGCAGAAGTAGCTATAGAAAACAAAAACATGGTAGAAAGGTTGGTGTTAATAGACTCTTCCGGGTTGCTAAAAAAACCAACACTCTTGCTAGAAGAATACCTTAAAGTGGCAATTAATCCTACAAAGGATAAAGTTAGAAAAGTTTTTGAGCAAATGGTAGCTGTCCCGACAAGAATTCCATCAAAACTAGTCGAAGGTTTTATTTCAAGAATAAACTTACCAAACGCAAAATATGCATTCAAGTCAACTCTTGAAAACAGTGCCAATAAACAGATAGGACTTGGAAGGTTAAAACTAATTGAGGATATACCAACTCTGATTATTTGGGGAAGTGAAGATAAGGTAATCCCTCCCGAACATTCAAGACTCTTCAAAGAAGGTATTGCGAATTCACATATTGAAATTATTCAAGATGCTGGCCATGCCCCTTTTGCTGAAAAACCTGATCAAGTATGTGAAATATTACGTAGTTTCTTAACATGAATATTATATTTGGCACGGTAAAATGTTTCATTAGCGCAAGAGTCTACATGTTTTGCATTTAGCGTTTTATTTCATAATATTCAACTGGATGAGTAAACTGTCTGTTATAATCAACTTCTCTCCAGAATTTTTCTTCGTCAATTTCTTTTCCTTCTGTAATCCACACATTTAGAACTTTACGCATGAATAATTGCGTAGTTTCATCAATTTGAGGTCTGACTCCTATCTCTTTTTCTATTCTATCTCGTTCTTGTTTGAATTTTTTTAGTAGTCCTTTGAGATTCTTAGCGTTAATCTGGGCAGCTTTTTCTCTTTTAGCAGTTTCTAAGTCTTTTCTGTAATTGGATATAAAGCCCATAATGTTACTATGAATGTTTTTTAAAAAAGAGTTTGTTTAAAACCGGAACTAATTTTTTGCCGAAAATAGTTTTTTTTAAGAAAACAAAATAATTTACCAACTAAAATACATTTGAGTGTAATCGAGTTTTTCGTCGATCATTAAAAAAGGAAACCTGGCCTTTTTGTACCTAGAGAGGTCTTACTGATTTACGTAATTATGGAATATTACATTCGATTAAGATTAAGTAACGCCAAATTATCCAAAGATTGGGCGATAGGATGGAAATTAATCAAAAGAATTTAGAATCATTATACAATAAGGGTGTGGAATTGGGGGATTTGGGGAAAAATGAAGAGGCGGTAGTAAATTATGACAAGGTGTTGGAAATTAATCCAAATGATTTTGAGTCGCTATACAACAAGGGTTTTGTACTGTCTAGACTTGGAAAACACAAAGAAGCGGTAGTATGTTATGGTAAAGCTTTGGAAATTAACCCAAATGATTTTGAGACGCTATACAACAAAGGGGTCGCATTAGGGGAATTAGAAAAAAATGAAGAAGCAATATTGAGTTATAACAAAGCCTTGGAGATTAATCCAAATCATATGAATACATTATACAACAAGGGTCTTTCACTATATTTTCTTGGCAGATACAAAGACGCTGTAGTATGTTACGATAAATCCTTGGAAATTGATCCAAATGATTTTGATGCATTATACAACAAGGGTTTTGCAATGAATGATCTTGGAGAACATAAAGAAGCTGTAATATGGTTTGACAAGGTGTTGAAAAGTTATCCAAATCATACTAATTCCTTATACAACAAGGGTGTTGCACTAGCTAGACTTGGAAAACAGGAAGAGGCGGTAGTAAGTTATAACATCGCACTGAAGATTGAACCAGATCATACGAATACATTATCCAGCAAGGGTCTTTCATTACATTTTCTTGACAGATTCAAAGAAGCTGTTGCAAGTTATGACAAGATGTTGAAGATTAATCCAAATCATACGAATACATTATCCAACAAGGGTGTTGCACTATGTTTTCTTTACAGATATGAGGAAGGTGTTGCAAGTTTTAACAAGGCTTTAGATATTAATCCAAATGATTCTGACATATTATCCAACAAGGACCTTGCACAATCTAAACTGAATCAAAAAATTAATCACGGATAATTGGAAACAGAAGGAAATAAGTTTCAAAATTAATTTTGTAATTGTTTAACATATTCATCAGATTTCTCACATCAATCCCAAAAAATGATTCATTGTGATGGGTAATGAACATTACAAAACAAAACAATTCCAGATTGGAGGGTTTTTGCAATAATTGAATGGCCGTCTTGTAATCCTTTTCCGCAAACATAACATGCAACAACACTGGCCGATGATGACATATTCCTTGAATGAAAACTAGTGCCTGGAAATGGTCTTTGTTTTACCTGCTGCATAGCCATGGTTCAATATACAACATGCCAATAATAAAGGTACCGTACATTGTGGTAATGTACCTATGCCTAGAAAATCTTCTTGTAAAATAAAAAATATCAACTAGCATTTAAATAATAAACGGTCAAAATTTTGTTAATGGGTGAATACCTTTGGAAATACTCAAACGCAGATCATACCCCTAGATTTATCTGAAAACCAATTTCAAATTTACAACAAAATTTCTCGAAATTATTCTAATTCCTTTCTCTTTGAATCTCTAACAGGTCCTGAAATTCTAGCTGAAACTTCAGTTATGGGTTTTGATCCCAAAATTATCATCAAAGGTTACACCAACAAAGTGGAGGTTGTCAGAAAAGATGACGATGTAGAAATTATTCAGACAGATGACCCATATGGAGAATTAAAAAAATTGTTAAAAAAATCAGACAAATTAGAATACAGATATTTGGGAGGCGCAGTTGGTATTGTCAATTATGACGCAATAAGACTAGTAGAAAAAATTCCAAATACACATAATGCACCAGAACCCTTGATGGAGTTTGGAATTTATGATGATGGGATACTATACGATAATGTTCACAGAAAATTATTTTATTTTTATCATGACGAAAATAGGTTCAAGGAATTTAAAATATCAAACGATACTTTCGGATCCTTTAATGCAACCAAAGTGGTTCCAAATATGGATAAAGAAAAATTCTCTAGCACCGTAAATAAAGCAAAACAATACATCCATGATGGAGATGTATTCCAAGTGGTATTATCCAGAAAATTTACATTTGGTGTAGAGGGGGATAATCTTACACTGTATAAAACACTAAGAAATCTAAACCCATCACCATACATGTATCATCTAAAACAAAATGATAAAACAGTAATTGGCGCATCACCAGAAATGCTTGTAAGAATAACCAATGATAAAGTTGAAACATTTCCCATAGCTGGCACTAGAAAAGTAACAAACGACGACGAAGAAAATAAAAAACTCGCAGATGAATTACTGCACGATGAAAAAGAATTAGCCGAGCATACGATGCTTGTGGATTTGGGAAGAAATGATATTGGCAAAGTATGCAAATATGGAACAGTTCATCCTGAATCTTTGATGAAGATAAAGAGGTTTAGTCATGTTCAGCATATAGTTACCCATGTAGTGGGCAATTTGTCTTCAGAAATGGACATGTTTGATGCGTTTCAGGCAGTATTTCCTGCAGGAACTGTATCTGGAGCGCCCAAAGTAAGAGCCATGGAGATAATTGATGAATTGGAAACTGAATCGAGAGGACCTTATGCAGGTGCCGTAGGGTATTTTTCATACAATGGGTGTTGTGATTTTGCAATTGCAATTAGGAGTATATTCATAGATGGAAAAAAAGGATTTGTCCAATCAGGAGCTGGAATTGTATCAGATTCGATTGCTGAAAATGAATTTAAGGAAACTGAGCATAAAGCAGGAGCCATGCTGCAAGCATTAAAGGAGGCATCAGATTGAAATTTCTAATTATTGATAACTATGATTCTTTTGTGTATAACATAGCACAATATCTAGGAGAATTAGGTGTCGATTGTGATGTTATACGAAATGACAAAATCACAATCAATGAAATTAAACAAAAAAAATTTGATGGAATCGTAATATCCCCGGGCCCTGGAACTCCAGATGATAGAAAATATTTTGGAGTATGCAGTGATGTAATCAAAGATTTAGGAACCTCTACTCCAATATTGGGGGTATGCCTTGGTCACCAAGGAATCATATCATCTTTTGGAGGCAAAGTTACCAATGCAGGTTGTGTAAGGCATGGAAAAACAAGCCCGGTGAAACATAATAATTCAGAATTATTCAAAGGTGTAAAAAATCCATTTAGGGCAACAAGATATCATTCACTGGTTGGAGATAAAACAATCATACCAGAAATCCTAGAAGTAACTGCAGTTGCTGAAGATGACGGAGAAGTAATGGCCATTCGACATAGAGAATACCTAATCGAGGGAGTACAATTCCATCCAGAGTCAATAATGACTGAAGATGGAAAAAAAATCCTTGCCAATTTCATAAGACAGGTGAAAGAACAAAAATGATTTCAAAATTGATTAAAAAACTAGAAGAAAAAACGGACCTGTCATACGATGAAGTAAATGTAGTAATGATAGACATTTTATCAGGAAAAACAACAGATGCTGAGAATGTCTCATTTCTTTCTACTCTGGCTGAAAAAGGAGAGACAGATGATGAGCTTTTAGGGATGCTTGATAAAATGAACGAATTTGCCCTCAAAGTTGTGCCTAAAAATCAAGGAACAATAATTGATATGTGCGGTACTGGAGGAGACAAGCTTCAAACCTTCAACATATCAACAACAGCATCTTTTGTAGTTGCCGCAGCAGGGGGAATTGTTGCAAAACATGGAAACAGGTCAAGTTCTGGAATTTCAGGAAGCGCAGATATTTTTGAGTACTTTGGATATGATCTAAATCAAAATTCATCCCAAATTTCGAACATTTTAGAGAAACATAACATCTGTTTTATGTTTGCACAAAAATTCCATCCTTCAATGAAGTATGTTTCTTCGGCACGAAAACAAATTGGAAAAAGAACTGCATTTAATCTTCTTGGACCTTTATCGAATCCAGCTGGCGTTAAAAATCAACTTGTGGGAGTTTTTTCCATAGAATATCTGGATAGATTACCACTCATAATGAAAAGAAAAGGAGTTGAAAACATTATGACAGTACGCTCAGATGATGGAATGGATGAGTTCTCAACTAGTTCAGTAAATCGGGTATGTATTTTAAGAAATGACAAAGTGTTGATGAACGCAATTGATCCAGAAGTTGTTGGCCTTCATAAATCAGCATTAAAGGATATTCAAATCAATACAAAAAAGGATGCTATCAAATCATTTGTAGGAGTCTTAAACAATACAGCAAATCAGGCGATGATTGAAACTACAGCCCTTAATGCTGCAGGTGGGCTTATTGTTGCAAACGTTGCCAAAAACTTTGAGGATGGAGTAGAACTTGCATTAAAAACAATAAAAGATGGCAAGGCGTTTGGTTTACTAGAAGACTTTGTAAAAGATACAGGAGACATCTCAAAATTAAAGGAGATATCTAATGGCTGAAAATATTTTAAGAAAATTAGTGAACAATTCACAAATGGCTATAGATGATGGAACATATGATGTTGAGTGTAATTTACAGAAATCAACCAAAGATTTTTTACAAATAATAAAAAGTCACACGCATGCAACACTACTAACTGAGATTAAATTTGCATCGCCTTCTTTAGGCAAAATCAGAACACTGACTGACCCTGTTAGCATTGCGAAGCACATGATTGCAGGCGGTTCCAAGGCATTGTCGATTCTAACTCAGCCACACCTGTTTAATGGTTCACCAGAATATTTCATAAAAGTTAGACAATCGGTGGATATACCACTAATTATGAAGGACATTATGATTGATAAAATTCAGATTGACGCCGCAAAGAAAATTGGTGCAGATTACATACTACTTATCCAGTCACTTTTTGATAAAGGATTTTTGAAAGAAATTGACGAGTTTGTAGGTTATGCTCATAAAAATGGCTTACAGGTCCTTTTGGAAGTTCACACAAAAAAAGAATTTGAAAATGCGCTTAAAACAAAAGCAGATTTGATAGGTATTAACAATAGAAACTTGGATACTCTAGAAATTGATCTTAAAACTACTGAAACCGTTCTGGAAGGATTTAACAAAACAAGACCAATACTTTCTGAAAGTGGCATTGAAACACCAGAGAACATTCAATACCTAAAAAAGTGTGGAGCTGACGCATTTTTGATAGGATCAAGCATAATGAAAAGCAAAAACATTGAAGAACAAGTAAAAAAATTGGTGAATGCATATTGAAGTATCCTAAAAATGGAAGATTTGGGGAGTTTGGTGGAAAGTACATTCCCGAAACTTTGGTTCCAGCAGTACAGGAGTTGGAAGAAAATTATCTTAAATTCAAAAATGATAAGAGTTTCAAAAAAGAATTAGATTATTAT
>SMUZ01006402.1_pt1 | contig 22817 bp, 20 predicted proteins | sample 2456421 | NCBI WGS metagenome assembly SMUZ01 (sample SAMN11095932, study PRJNA526329) | marine sediment metagenome | biome: Marine sediment; feature: Surficial sediment; material: Deep marine sediment; isolation source: Hadal surficial sediment | place: Pacific Ocean | collected 2014-11 | depth... | reverse complement strand
GGGATGTCTTCGGCCGCGACTCGATGTTTGCGTGCGATCGTCTGCATTGCATCCAGACGCTCTTCCACCCAGTCGCGCCGCGCCGGGTCCATGTCGAGCGAGTCACCGTAACGATGCAGCGAGTCGGCTGCTTCACTGACTTGAATGGATGCGCTGTCGAGCAAGGCCCGTACAGGTTCCAGGCTTGCGTCGAACTCGAGCAATGCGTCGATCGATCTGACCGCGTCGGACAGTAAGGTTGCGGCGCTGGCGGATTCGTCATCGGCGAGATTTATGAGCGCGTTACGAATTCCTTCTGCAAGTCGTCCGCGATGCAGCAATTTCTGTCGTTCCGTTTGCAGCTCACCGACCTCGTCTTTTTGGACATCAAGTCCGTCAAGTTCGGTCAATTGAAATTCCAGCAAATCCAGCCGTGATGCTCGATCGACGTCGGCCACCAACAATTTCTGCAACTGGTCCGCCAATACACGCCATTGCTCATAGGCAGCTTCTATTGCCTCACGTTGATCGATCAATTCGCCGAAGTGATCCAGAAGACCACGTTGCACAGATTTTCGGCCTAGAGATTGATGAAAGTGCTGACCGTGAATATCAAGTAGTGACTCACCAAGTGTCTTCAGCTGTTGCATAGTAACGGCGTTACCATTGATAAAAGCGCGAGACCGTCCATCGGCGCCAATGACGCGCCGCAGCAGGCATTCCTCATCCTGGTCCAGCGCGTGCTCAGCTAGCCAGTCTCTGACGTCGGCCAGTGTTGAGATGTCGAATTCGGCACTGAACTCGGCCCGCTGGGCACCGCCCCGGACTAACTGACTGCTGCCGCGCTCGCCCAATACCAGGCCCAACGCGTCGACAAGAATGGATTTGCCGGCGCCGGTTTCGCCCGTCAACACTGTCATGCCCGGGCCGAACTCGACAGCGACCCGATCGATGATGGCGAAATCTCGTATCTGCAAACTGACCAGCATGTCTACGCTGTTCCCTGGTCGCGGTTTCGACTGTCCCGGCCCCAGAAAAGTTTTGAGCGCAAGATATTGAAGAAGTTGTAGCCCGGCGGATGAATGAGTCGAATGCAGTGCGTGGATTTGGTGACGGTCAGGACATCATCAGGACTGACGTCACCGATCGCGTGACCATCGATCGTAACCTCGGCTTGTGCGTCCGAGCGTTCGAGAACACGGATTTCGATGGTTTTGCTTGCCGGGATAACGATTGGTCGATCTGTCAGCGTGTGTGAACAAACGGGTACGACAACCATTGCATCCAGGCTCGGTTCGATGATCGGTCCACCGCAACTCAATGCATAGGCTGTCGATCCTGTCGGCGTTGCAACAATGAGCCCGTCACCAGAATGCGTATTGACGTACTCGCCGTCGATGCTGGCAACGACATCGACCATGCGACCGGTTGCACAACGTTGCAGCACGACATCGTTGAAGGCTGTCGCCGTCACCGAAGTGCCATCCGCCCTGGATAGTGTTGCGCTCAGAAGGGACCGGGACTCGCACGTGTAATCGCCCTTTAGAATGTGATCGACGCTGGTCAGCATTTCATCGGGTGACACGTCGGCCAGGAAGCCCAGTCGACCACGATTGACGCCGAGCAGCGGTACGTCCGAAGTGCGCGCGAGATTGCCCGCGTAGAGCATCGTTCCATCGCCGCCAATGGCAATCATCAAGTCCGCTTTGCCGGCGAGATCCGATTTGTCGACGCGATCCACCTGCAAATCCAGATCCATTTCGTCTGCAGCCAGCACGTCGATCCCAGCTTTTGTCAAATGCCGGGCGAGCACACGCATTAGATCCGCAACGTGCGGATCATCATGACGACCCAGCATCGCCACTCGCTTGATCTCACTGCTCATCGTATGTCCGCAGAACCCGGAATTTATTGCTCTATTGTGTACCAGAGACCGATTGTTACAAACCCTTGACCGACCGCCAAGGCGTTGCTAGCGTGTTGCAAGATACCCTAACACAGTGAGTCGCTTGCGAGTTTTCCGCATATTTCGCGAATGTCTGCAGAAGCAATAAGTACTCCCCCGAGTGAGCGCGCGCAACAGCTATTACGCGTTCTGATTCAGCGCTATATCCGTGAAGGCCAGCCGGTCGGCTCACGAACATTGTCGAAGGACTCAGGGCTGGACTTGAGTCCGGCAACGATTCGTAATGTCATGTCGGACCTTGAGGAACTGGGCCTGGTGTCCGCACCACACACGTCAGCCGGGCGCGTCCCGACGCCGTTGGGATATCGCTTGTTCGTCGATACGTTAGTCCGCTACCGTCAGCCCACGAGCGATGACATCGACCTGTTGCGATCGCAGATAAATCGCAAGATCAATAACGCCGGGGCGCTGGTCGCGTCGGTATCCAATCTGTTGTCGGAATTTACGCACCTGGCGGGAGTGGTAACGATTCCACGTGGGCAGCATGCCGCATTACGGCAAATTGAATTCCTGCCACTGTCAGAGAATCGGATTCTGGCCATTATCGTGATCAATGATCGTGAAGTGCAGAATCGAATCCTGCAGACGGACCGCGAATATTCCGTTTCGGAATTGCAGCAGGCTGCCAATTTCATCAACGAGCACTACGCCGGTAGTGAAATGTTGCAAGTCAGACGTCGCATAGTCTCTGATCTTGAAGACACCCGGTTGTCGATGAACCAGGCGATGCGCGACATCATCGAAGTTGCACAGACCGTAATGGAAAAGGCGACCAATCCTGCAGGAGAGTTTGTGCTGGCGGGCGAAACCAATCTCATGAATTTCGCCGAGCTGTCGGACGTTGATACCTTGCGCCGCCTGTTCGAAGCATTCTCACGCAAACGCCTCATGCTGGATTTGCTGGATCGCAGCATCAATGCGGACGGTGTGCAGGTATTCATTGGTGCCGAGTCAGGCTATGGCATCCTTGATGACTGTAGCGTCGTGACCGCACCCTATGAACTGGACGACGGAACGATCGGCGTGCTCGGCGTTATCGGCCCAACCCGAATGGCCTATGATCGCGTTGTCCCGATTGTCGACATCACCGCTCGCTTGCTCAGGTCAGCAATGAGCCCGTAAGTCGCAGCGCGAAATATTCTCGCCCGCTCTTGATATTTATCCGTAGAGCCCCACACTCCGAGGCACTCGAATCAACCCGGCTGTATGAGTGGAGCCAATGCCAATGAATGGTCAGACAGATCGTCCTGAAGAAGAACTGGAGGACGAGTCCGTAAATGACGGCGCAAACGACGCCGAATCAACTGAGCAGGAAGAGACTCCTGAAGCTGCAATGGCCGAATTGAAAGCCAGGGCGGACGACAACTGGGATCGATACCTGCGGGCGGCAGCGGAGACTGAAAATGTCCGCAAGCGGGCTTCAAGAGATGTCGAGCACGCACGCAAATACGCACTGGAAGGATTCGGCACCGAAATGCTCGCCGTAAGAGACAGCCTCGAATTGGGACTAGAGGCAGTGGAGTCGGCTGATGCTGACAGCATTGCCGAGGGCAGCAAGGCGACGCTGAAACTGTTGTCGGCCGCACTCGAACGATTCGGAATTGCGGAAATCGACCCAGTGGGCGAGCCATTCGACCCCGAGCGGCATGAGGCAATCAATATGCAACCGTCCGCTGACGCCGAGCCGGGCTCGGTGTTGAGCGTCGTACAGAAAGGCTATTCGCTGAATGGCCGTCTGCTGCGGCCGGCAATGGTCGTGGTGGCTTCCGCACCAACCGTCGAATCATCAGACGATTCAGCGTCGGACTAGGCAATGATTCTCCATGCTTGGCTTGAAACAAGCATCTGCGGCCCCACGTATCAGCCAGATTTGAAGAGTTATCCACAGAATTCGGAGTAGAGGAATGGCAAAAATAATCGGTATTGACCTGGGAACCACCAACTCCTGCGTAGCAGTCATGGAGGGGGGCGTACCCAAGGTCATTGAAAACAGCGAAGGCGATCGGACGACACCGTCGATTGTGGCGTTCAGCAAGGACGACCAGGTTCTGGTCGGCCAATCCGCCAAGCGCCAGGCGGTCACGAATCCGACCAACACCCTGTACGCCATAAAGCGGCTGATCGGCCGCCGGTTTGAGGACGACGTGGTACAGCGGGATATCAAGATGGTCCCGTATACGATCGCCGAAGCTGACAACGGCGATGCCTGGGTCGAAGCGAACGACAAGAAGATGGCACCGCCGGAGATTTCGGCGCGCGTGCTCATGAAGATGAAAAAAACGGCAGAGGACTACCTCGGCGAAGAGGTCAAAGAGGCGGTAGTCACGGTGCCTGCCTATTTCAACGATTCGCAGCGTCAGGCGACCAAGGATGCCGGCAAAATTGCGGGTCTTGAAGTGAAACGCATTATCAACGAGCCGACCGCAGCCGCATTGGCCTATGGTATGGACAAGAAGCGCGGTGATGTAACGATCGCAGTCTTTGATCTGGGCGGTGGCACATTCGATGTGTCGATCATCGAGATCGCCGAAGTCGATGGAGAACATCAGTTCGAAGTGCTCGCGACCAACGGCGACACCTTCCTCGGCGGTGAAGATTTTGACATGCGTGTCATCGAGTATCTGGCCGCTGAATTCGAGCGCGAGAGCGGTGTCGATATCACGCAGGACCCACTTGCGATGCAACGCCTCAAGGAGGCGTCCGAGAAAGCCAAGATTGAGCTTTCGACACAACAGCAGACAGAGGTGAACCTGCCGTACATCACGGCCGATTCGAGTGGTCCGAAACACCTCAATTTCAAGCTGACCCGGGCGAAGCTGGAGTCACTGGTTGACGAGTTGATTGAACGCACGATTGTCCCGTGCAAGATTGCGCTGAACGATGCCGGTCTCAAGGTTAACGAAATCGACGATGTGATTCTCGTCGGTGGCCAGACGCGAATGCCTAAGGTGCAGGAGGAAGTGCAGAGCTTTTTTGGACGTGAGCCCCGAAAGGACGTTAATCCGGATGAAGCCGTTGCACTCGGCGCGGCTATCCAGGGCGGGGTCCTGGCAGGTGAGGTCAAGGACGTCCTGTTGCTCGACGTTACGCCTTTGTCATTAGGTATTGAAACGCTCGGCTCCGTGATGACCAAGTTGATCGACAAGAACACGACAATTCCGGCCAACGCGGAGCAGGTGTTCTCCACTGCTGACGACAACCAGACTGCAGTGACGATTCACGTGCTACAAGGTGAGCGCGAACGCTCGGCGGACAACAAATCGCTGGGTCGATTCGACCTGACAAATATACCGGTTGCACCGCGTGGCCTGCCGCAGATTGAGGTGACGTTCGATATCGACGCGAATGGCATTCTCAATGTATCGGCGAAGGACAAGGCGACCGGCAAAAGCCAAACTATCGTGATCAAGGCGTCCAGTGGATTATCGGACGAGGAAGTTGAGCAAATGGTCTCCGACGCCGAGAGCCATGCGGAGGAAGATCGCAAGTTTCGCGAGCTGGTGGACTCACGTAACCAGGCAGACAGCTTGATTCATGCGGCCGGGAAGACGTTGAGTGAACTGGGCGAGAAAGCCAGCGGCGAAGAACGCCTGCAGGTTGAGAACGCGATCGCCGATCTCAAGACGGCGCTTGAAAACGACGAGAAGGAGCAGATCGAAGCCAAGACAGCTGCGCTCGCAGAAGCGTCCGGCGGCCTTGCGCAGAGACTTTATGAGGAACAGGCAGCGAAAGAAGGTGCTGATTCCTCAGGCGACGCCGCAGCCGACGATGATGTTGTTGATGCAGAGTTCGAGGAAGTCGACGACGATAAGTCGAAGTCTGGGTAGACTTCAGCATCTTGACGAAATCCAGGGGCGCCGCTTGCGGCGCCCGTTTTTAGAGAGCCATGGCTAAACGCGACTATTACGAAACGCTTGGAGTCTCGAAATCGGCGTCCGCTGCCGAAATCAAGAAGTCGTATCGTCGTCTTGCGATGAAGCATCACCCTGACCGCAACACAGACGATGCCAGTGCCGAGGCGAAGTTCAAAGAGGCCAAGGAAGCCTACGAAGTACTTAGCGACGCGGACAAGCGCGCAGGCTATGACCGGTTTGGACATGAAGGTCCGAGCGCACGGTCTGCCGGGCCGGGCGGATTCAGTGCGGACGGTTTTGGCGACATCTTCGGTGACATCTTCGGTGACGCGTTTGGCGACATTCTTGGCGGTGGTCGGCGACGTGGTCGTCAGGTCTATCGTGGCGCCGACCTGGGCTATGAGATGCGTCTTGACCTTGAGAGCGCTGTTGGCGGTGATTCGGTCACCATCGATGTGCCAACCCAGGTTACCTGTGAGACCTGCGATGGCAACGGTGCGAAGAAGGGCACCCAACCGGTCACTTGCTCTACCTGTAATGGAGCGGGTCAGGTCCGGATGCAGCGTGGACACTTTTCGATCCAGCAAGCTTGCCCGGCTTGCAAGGGTGTCGGAACTGTCATCGCAGATCCCTGCACTGATTGTCACGGCCGCGGACGCGTGCGCAAGACCAAGACCTTGTCGGTAAAAGTTCCTGCCGGTGTGGATGACGGTGACCGCATTCGACTGTCGGGTGAGGGTGAGGCAGGCCGAAACGGGGGTCCTCCAGGCGACTTGTACGTCGAAATACGCGTGAATCCGCACAAGATATTTACCCGCGATGGCGCCGACCTTGCCTGCGAAGTACCCGTCAGTGTCGCCATTGGTACGCTTGGCGGCGAGGTCGAGCTGCCCACCCTCGATGGGAACGTATCGCTCAAAGTTCCTGCCGGCACCCAGTCAGGCAAGACATTTCGTCTGCGGGGCAAGGGCGTGATCACAGTGCGCGATCCGCGTAAAGGTGACTTGTTTGCCAAGGTCGCCATCGAAACGCCGATCAATCTGACGCCCGAGCAGAAAGAACTGCTCGGCCAATTCGACGAGTTGATTCGTGCCGGTGGTGAAAAGCACAGCCCGCGCGCCGGTGGTTGGCTCGACACAGTCAAACGTTTCTTCGATCGCATCAGTCAGTAAGGACAGCCCTATCCATTCAATCAATGTAGGAATATCCGGAGCGGGCCGCATGGGGCAGGCAATCATGCAGGCAATCGATGCTGCGGATGACGTGCAGGTCTCGGGGGTGTGGGCGAGAGGCGAATCCATCGATGAGGTTGTGGCTGCAGCGGACGTCATTATCGACTTCAGTCTTCCTGATGCGACTGCAATTGTGCTTGAAGCAGTGTTGAGCCATCAAAAACCGCTGGTGTGTGGTGTCAGTGGGCTCGATGATTCGTTGTGGAAGGCGCTGGAGCAGGCCGCAACCGTGATACCTCTCGTGTATGACCGAAATATGAGTCAGGGTATCGCCGTGCTGGACGATCTTGTCAGCCGGGCGGCCCGGTCTCTGGGCGCGGAATTTGCCGTTGAAGTCCACGAGACGCACCACATTCACAAGGTCGATTCGCCGTCAGGTACTGCGTTGCAGTTGGGGGAATCGATCGCTGCCGCGAGACCAGAGGATACCGCCGAGAACGCGGTTCGATATGAAGTGGAGCGGCGTGGCGAAGTTCCCGGTGAACATACCGTCATATTCTCCAGCCCGACGGAAACCCTGACGTTGGGACACAGCGTTACGACCCGCCAGGTATTCGCTGACGGCGCTCTCCGCGCCGCCAGATGGGTTACCGGTCAGCCGGCCGGTCTTTATCGGATGCGCGACGTGTTGTTCGGTGGTGGATGAGCGCAAAAAACTGTCGTCTAGTCTGGCGCGACCTGTCGCGCTTCAGTAAACTACGCCAGATCGCTGAGCGGTCAGCGAAATCGCGAGCGGGAGGCCATGTCCTTCCGCTTTTGTGCATCTGAAACTGACACCCGCTTGCGATCTCGGGTTCGGAATTGACTGAGGGTCGCTTTTGGTAACGCCTGCTGTTCTGGCACTTCAAGACGGAACAACCTTCCGCGGAATTTCTATTGGAGCCGATGGCAAGACTATCGGCGAAGTCGTTTTCAATACGGCGATGACCGGCTACCAGGAAATCCTGACTGACCCCTCTTATTGCCGCCAAATCGTCACGCTCACTTATCCGCATATCGGCAATACCGGCACTAATAGTGACGACATGGAATCGGCGCGCACGCATGCAGCCGGACTCGTCGTTCGTGACAGTTCCATGATTAACAGTAACTGGCGATCCGAACGATCTTTGGGCGATTTCCTGCGCCAGAGCGGCACGGTGGCCATCGGAGACCTGGATACCCGTAAACTAACCCGCATCATTCGGGAGCGGGGCGCCCAGTCAGGCTGCATCATGACGGGTGATGTAGACCCGGAAACTGCGATTGCACATGCACGCAAGTTCCCCGGAATCGCAGGCATGGACCTGGCCAAGTTCGTCACAACGGACACTGCGTATCAGTGGTGTTATGGCACGACATTTGGTCGTGGCCCACGCATTTTCAGCCGGCGAATCGCGCCGTATCATGTCGTCGCCTACGACTTCGGCATCAAACGAAATATTCTGCGAATGTTGTCCGATCTCGATTGCCGCATGACGGTGGTGCCGGCGACGACTACCGCGGATGAAGCGATGGCGCTAGCCCCGGACGGCATTTTTCTGTCGAATGGACCCGGTGATCCGGAACCCTGTGACTATGCGATTAGTGCGATTAAGGAATTTCTCAATCTCGATATCCCCGTGTTCGGAATCTGCCTGGGTCATCAGTTGCTTGGACTGGCGGTGGGCGCGCGTACCAGGAAGATGAAGTTTGGCCATCACGGTGCCAATCATCCGGTGCAGGATCTCACTACTGGACAGGTTTTGATCACCAGCCAGAATCACGGCTTTGAGGTCGATGAGGAGAGCCTGCCGGATAATGTGGAGACAACGCATCGCTCTCTTTTTGACGGCAGCCTGCAAGGGATTGCTTGCAAAGACCGGGCGGCATTCGGCTTCCAGGGGCATCCTGAGGCCAGTCCGGGTCCACACGACATGTCGCCGTTGTTCGAGCACTTTATCCGGGCGATGGATGCCAAAAAGCTTACATCAAGCCACGCAGCGATCTCTTAATAGTATTATAAAACAATTGTTTATATTATTAATCTAATGTTAATTATGATGATGAAACATGCCCAAACGTACTGACATCGACAGCGTTCTGATCATCGGTGCGGGACCGATCATCATCGGCCAGGCCTGCGAATTTGACTACTCGGGCGCCCAGGCGTGCAAGGCGCTCAAGGAGGAGGGAATTCGCGTCATCCTTGTTAATTCAAATCCTGCAACGATCATGACCGATCCGGAAACCGCCGACGCAATCTATATAGAGCCAGTGAACTGGGTTTCCGTGCAGAGAATAATCGAGAAAGAACGTCCCGACGCGCTATTGCCAACCATGGGCGGTCAAACAGCACTTAATTGTGCGCTGGATCTTGCTCGAGAGGGCGTGCTCGAGAAATATGACGTCGAGATGATTGCCGCGTCCCGGGAAGCCATCGATATGGCCGAGGATCGACAACTGTTTCGCCAGGCGATGACAGAAATCGGGCTGGAAGTCCCCAATGCTGATATCGCGCATACCCTCCATGAAGCGCTTGAAAAACAGCCAGGCATAGGCTTTCCGACGGTCATCCGGCCGTCGTTTACACTCGGTGGAACCGGTGGTGGCATCGCGTACAACCCGGAAGAATTCGAGCGGATGGCAGCTCACGGTCTCGAAATGTCGCCGACGACAGAGATCCTCCTCGAGGAGTCGGTCGTCGGTTGGGAAGAATTCGAAATGGAGGTTGTTCGAGACAAGAAAGATAATTGCATCATTGTCTGCTCAATCGAAAACCTGGACCCGATGGGTGTACATACGGGAGATTCGATCACGGTGGCACCTGCGCAGACGCTGACAGATAAAGAATATCAGCGGCTGCGTAATGCATCGATCGACGTGTTGCGAAAAATCGGTGTAGACACGGGTGGATCCAATGTGCAATTTGCGATCAATCCGGAAGACGGTCGCGTTCTGATTATTGAAATGAATCCGCGGGTTTCGCGCTCGTCCGCGCTGGCTTCGAAAGCGACTGGCTTCCCCATTGCCAGGGTTGCCGCCAAACTTGCGATTGGCTATACGCTCGACGAACTGAAGAACGACATAACGGGCGGCGCGACTCCGGCATCGTTTGAGCCAACAATCGACTACGTTGTCACCAAGATTCCACGATTCACTTTTGAGAAATTTGCGGGCGCGAGCGACCGGCTGACAACGCAGATGAAATCGGTCGGTGAAGTGATGTCTATAGGCCGTACGTTTCAGGAATCATTTCAGAAAGCCCTTCGTGGCCTCGAAACCGGCATGACCGGACTCAACGAGAAGGTATTCTCAATTCCTACTGATGCCGACCGGGATCAACTGCGCCAGGAGTTGCGGATGCCGGGCCCGGATCGAATTTGGTATGTGGCGGACGCGATGCGGCTCGGTTTTTCGTTCGAGGATGTGGCCAAATTAACGGGGATTGACCGTTGGTTTCTGGCGCAGATTGCGGACCTGCTGAACAGCGAAACGGAAATTCGCGATGCGGGTTTGGCGGGCCTCGACGAAACACAGATGCGTGCGGTCAAGCGAAAGGGATTTTCGGATGCGCGAATCGCCGAACTGGTCGGCGCGACCGAGTACGCAGTCCGCGAACGGCGGCTGCACCAGAATATTCGGCCTGTTTTCAAACGAGTCGACACGTGTGCCGCAGAATTCGAGACGACGACAGCGTATCTCTATTCAACATATGAGGAAGAGTGCGAGGCAGCACCGAGCGATCGTCCGAAGATCTTGATTCTCGGCGGTGGACCAAACCGAATAGGGCAAGGCATTGAGTTTGATTATTGCTGTGTGCACGCGTCGGTTGCTCTGAAACAATCCGGCTACGAGACCATCATGGTCAATTGCAATCCAGAGACCGTGTCGACTGATTACGACACGTCAGATCGACTGTATTTCGAGTCGCTGACATTTGAAGATGTCATGGAGGTCATTGACAAGGAGCAGCCAAACGGCGTTATCGTCCAGTACGGAGGACAGACCCCTCTGAAACTGGCGCGCGAACTCGAAGCCGCAGGTGCCCCGATAATTGGTACAACGCCGGACTCAATCGATTTGGCGGAGGACCGTGAGCGGTTTCAGAAACTGGTTGAATCACTGGGCCTCAGGCAGCCGCCCAATTGCACGGCACGCAGCAAGAGCGAAGCGCTGGCATTGAGCCCGGATGTCGGGTATCCACTGGTGGTTCGACCTTCCTATGTTCTGGGCGGTCGGGCGATGGAAATAGTCCACAATGAAGAAGATCTTGCGGTCTACATGGATGCTGCGATCAATGTGTCCAACGACAGTCCGGTCTTGCTGGATCGCTTCCTCGATATGGCTACGGAAGTCGATATTGACTGCGTCTGCGATGGCCAACGCGTTCTTATTGGCGGAGTGATGGAACATATCGAACAGGCGGGTGTGCATTCCGGAGATTCCGGATGTTCGTTGCCGCCATTCAGTCTGTCCGATGAGGTGCAGCAGGAAATGATCGCACAGGTCATCAAGCTGGCCCAGGGACTGAATGTTGTCGGATTGATGAATACCCAATTTGCGATTCAGAATGACGTTGTCTATTTGCTCGAAGTCAATCCTCGGGCATCACGAACAATTCCATTCGTGTCGAAAGCGACCGGTGTATCCCTGGCGAAAATTGGGGCCAGAGTCATGGTTGGCGAGTCATTAGCGAAGCAAGGATTCGTAAATCAACGAATACCAGAGTATTACTCCGTTAAAGAATCGGTATTCCCGTTTCTCAGATTTTTGGGTGCGGACCCGATTCTTGGACCAGAAATGAAGTCCACAGGTGAAGTGATGGGTGTAGGGCGTTCTTTTGGCGAGGCATATGCAAAGGCGCAGCTGGCATCGGGCGTAATTTTGCCAACCCAGGGTGCGGTACTTCTCAGTGTGCGCGACGCCGACAAAGACGGTGCCGTCGAACTGGCGAAAATCCTTGCCGAGCGTGGCTTTGATATCATTGCCACACATGGAACGGCACAAAAACTACAGGAAGCCGGCGTATCATGCCGACGTGTGAATAAAGTTCGCGAGGGACGGCCGCACATCGTCGACATGATAAAAAATGGCGAAATAGATCTGATCGTGAATACGACAGAGGGAAAACAGGCCATCATGGAATCGCACTCAATTCGCGCTGAGGCAGTGCGTAGAAACGTCACCTACTACACGACGCTGGGCGCTGCGGTAGCAACCTGCACGGCGATTGAACATCTGGAAAATGCCGAAGTGAATCGATTACAGGATCTGCACAAAGAGGTCGCAGCGTGAACAAGGTACCGATGACAGTGCGTGGCCACGAACTATTGCAAGCAGAGCTCAAGCGGTTGAAGAGTGTTGACCGGCCCACAGTGATTCAGGCAATCGCCGAGGCAAGGGCGCACGGTGATCTTAAGGAAAACGCCGAGTACCATGCTGCGAAAGACCAACAGGGTTTTATTGAAGCTCGCATCAAGGAACTCGAAGCCAAATTGTCCAACCTGCAGATCATCGATGTCACGGCAATCGATGCCAAGGGAAAAATCGTATTCGGGTCTACGGTGGAGTTGCTCGACGAAGGATCCGGCGACGAGATTTCCTACAAGATCGTCGGTGAAGACGAGGCAGACATCAAGCATGGATTGATTTCATTTACCTCACCGATCGCGCGTGCACTCATAGGCAAGAATGAGGGTGACGAAATTACTTTTTCTGCACCGAGCGGCGAAAAGCAATACGAGGTTATCGAAATTAGCTACGTCTGATTATCGCTTGGGCAGGGTTATTTTTTTCTTCTTCTTCGGATTTTCCCGATAAAGCAGGGCGATGTTACCAACGCGTTGCACGAGCTCGGCTGACGTCCTGACACAGAGTGCGTCGATAATTGCGCCGCGTGCCGAGCGATCCCCGACTCGAACGCTGACCTTGATAAGTTCGTGGTGCGAAATAGTGGACTCACATTCCGCAAGCAGCGATTCTGACAAGCCCGATTCCGCAATCATGATGACAGGTTTGAGCTGGTGTCCAAGCCCGCGGAGGAATTTTATTTGTGCGTTACTGGATGCCATGGACGCGAAGTGTAACAGCGTGTACCGTCGGTTGCCCTGACCTCAGGTGGAGTGAGTTGAGCAAGCCACGAGGCACCGGACTAAGCTGGCGCGAGCGCCAGGAGCGCGATCCGTATGTCCAACAGGCACGACGCGACGGGTGGCGGTCGCGCGCCGTCTACAAACTCGAGGAAATTGACAAGCGGGAACGATTGTTGCGACCCGGTATGATAATCGTGGATCTGGGCGCGGCCCCTGGCAGCTGGAGCCAGTACGTAAGCAAGAAGCTCAAGGGCAGGGCGCAAATTTTCGCAATCGATCTGCTACCGATGGATTCCTTGCCAGGGTTGGACTTCATACAGGGTGATTTCGCAGACGATGCGGTGCTCAATGCGTTACAGCAGCGGGTAGGTGATCGCAAAGTCGACCTTGTAATGAGCGACATGGCCCCCAATATCAGCGGAAATCGGTCGATTGACCAGCCCCGCGCAATGCTGCTCGCAGAGCTCTCGCTGGACTTTGCGCAGCAGGTGCTGGGCGGTCGCGGAGACTTTGTCTGCAAGCTGTTTCAAGGTGCCGGATTCGACCCGTTTCTGGCCGCCACCCGGAACTGTTTTGAGCGGGTCAAAGTCAATAAACCCAAGGCTTCCAGGGCAGGAAGCCGTGAGGTGTACTTGGTAGCGAGAAACTATCAATTGTAGTAGTGTCTAAACCGTTAGAAGCTATCTAAAAGTCTGTTTCTAACGCCTAACCCGCGGATTCTGAATGTGAATGATCTGACCAAAAATATACTCGTTTTCATCGTAATAATCGTTGTGCTGCTTTCTGTCGTACAGGGGCTTTCGGGTGTCAGCAGTGGCCAGCCACAGGCAATGGGTTACTCGGAATTCCTGTCGCAAGTCAGGTCGGGTCAGGTGGACCTGGTCGAGATCGATGGCCAGCGCATCAATTTTGGGAGCCGCCCGCCACTGGCGTATTACACGATCAGTCCGGAGACCGACAACAACACGCTGATCGGAATGTTGGACAAGAATGGCGTCAAGTTCGGTGCGGCCGAGCCCAAGTCACAAAGCCTCATCGGTCAGCTGCTGATCAGTTCATTTCCAATCTTATTGCTGATTGGCGTCTGGATCTATTTCATGCGCCAAATGCAGGGAGGTGGCGGAGGACGAGGCGCCATGTCCTTTGGCAAGAGTAAGGCAAGGCTTCTCGAAGAGGACCAGGTTGGCATCACATTCGGCGACGTAGCGGGTGTGGATGAAGCGAAAGAGGAAGTCGCCGAAATCGTCGAATTCCTCAAGGACCCGAGCAAATTTCAGCGTCTTGGCGGTAAAATTCCGAAGGGCGTATTGATGGTTGGGCCGCCCGGCACGGGCAAAACATTACTGGCAAGAGCCATCGCCGGTGAGGCAAAAGTCCCGTTCTTCACGATATCGGGCTCCGATTTCGTCGAAATGTTTGTCGGTGTTGGTGCCTCCCGTGTTCGCGATATGTTCGACCAGGCCAAGAAACAGGCACCTTGCATCATCTTTATTGACGAACTCGATGCCGTTGGCCGTCATCGCGGTGCCGGGCTCGGCGGTGGACATGATGAGCGTGAGCAGACGCTTAACCAGTTGCTCGTTGAAATGGACGGATTTGAGGGCAGCGAAGGCGTCATTGTCATTGCCGCGACCAATCGGCCGGATGTTCTGGATCCGGCATTGCTTCGACCTGGGCGGTTTGATCGTCATGTCGTCGTGCCGCTCCCCGACATACGTGGGCGGGAGCTGATACTGAAGGTTCACATGCGCAAGGTTCCGCTCGACGACGACGTCGTTGCCAGCGTTATCGCGCGCGGTACGCCTGGATTCTCTGGCGCTGATCTCGCCAATCTCGTCAATGAATCGGCACTGTATGCGGCACGCGCGAACCGGCGTGTGGTGAGCATGGAGCATTTCGAAAAGGCCAAAGACAAGATCATGATGGGCGCCGAACGGCGTTCCATGGTCATGAGTGAACAGGAAAAGCTGAATACGGCCTATCATGAGGCTGGTCACGCGATCATTGGTTATCTCATGCCCGAGCACGATCCGGTTTATAAGGTGACAATCATTCCGCGGGGCCGGGCATTGGGTGTGACGATGTATTTGCCTGAAGAAGATCGTTACAGCATATCCAAGCAACGTCTCGAAAGTCAGATATCGAGTCTGTTTGGCGGACGAATCGCCGAAGCCATGATTCTTGGCAGCAAAGGTGTAACGACGGGGGCGTCGAACGATATTGAGCGCGCAACCGAAATCGCGCGCAATATGGTGACGAAGTGGGGGCTTTCAGATCGACTGGGTCCACTGACATACAGCGAAGAGGATGGCGAAATATTTCTTGGTCGATCGGTGACTCAGCACAAGCAGGTCTCGGACGTTACGGCCAATGCGATCGACGAAGAAGTTCGCCGAATCATCGATTTGAACTACGCTCGCGCCGAAGAGATGCTCAAGAAAAACGTCAAGAAGTTGCACGCGATGGCCGAAGCACTCGTCAAGTATGAAACGATTGACAGCGGGCAGATCGAGGACATCATGAACGGCAGGGAACCGCAGCCGCCCGAGGATTGGAACGATTCGACGGATGTGAAGCCGGATCAGGACACGCCGAAACCGGAACCCGAGTCGACCGAGTCGACCGAGTCGACTGGTTCGATCGGTGGTCCTGCCAGCGAACACTAGGCGCGTTGGGAAACCTCTCCAAGACCAGGGCGCCGGCCTGACATCTGCTTATGATCGTTCGATTGGGCAGTATCGAACTCGATAGCCCGTCAGTCATGGGCGTTATAAACGTCACCCCGGATTCGTTTTCGGATGGTGGTAAATTCTTCGCACCTGATGAAGCGTTTCAGGAAGCTGGCAAGATGGTCAATGCCGGGGCGCAAATTCTCGATATTGGCGGTGAATCCACGCGACCAGGTGCTACGCCGGTCGGGGAGCAGAAAGAACTTGACCGGGTCATACCCATCATCGAAGCGATCGGTGCTGAATTCGATGTTGCCGTGTCGATTGACACAAGCAAGCCGGGTGTCATGCGGGAAGCGGTGGCAGCTGGTGCGGCGATGATCAATGACGTGTGTGCGTTGCAAGCTGATGGTGCGCTGGCGGCGGCCGTGGAACTGCAGAAACCCGTCTGCCTGATGCATATGCAGGGGCAGCCGCGCACCATGCAGGCTGAGCCACGTTACGACAATATTGTGGACGAGGTCATTCAGTTCCTGGCGAGCCGCGTGACACAATGTGTCGATGAGGGGCTTGGCAAGAATCTGTTGGTTGTGGATCCCGGATTCGGATTCGGGAAAACGCCGGCACACAATGTCGAGTTGCTCGCGAATCTGCGACAATTGCGGCGGATCGGTTGTCCGGTGTTGATTGGTGTATCTCGAAAATCGACGCTCGGTGTCATTACGGGTCGCGACGTCGACGACCTGTTGCCGGCCAGTATCGCGGCGGCGGTGGTCGCCGTCATGCAAGGTGCGCAGATCGTCAGGGCGCATGACGTTGCTGAGACCGTTGATGCGTTAAGCGTTGCACGACGATTGATTGAATCAGGCAATAATTTATGAACAAGAAGTATTTTGGAACAGATGGCATAAGAGGCAGAGTCGGTACGGATCCGATGACAGCCGATTTCGCCATGCGTCTGGCCAGTGCCGCTGCGCAAGCCCTCGTTCCTGAAGGTGGGACAGTCCTGATTGGCAAGGACACTCGACTGTCCGGCTACATGTTCGAATCGGCGCTGGAAGCGGGTTTTGTTGCCGCAGGCGTCGACGTTTTGCTGTTGGGACCACTGCCGACACCGGGCATTGCCCAACTGACCCGGGAATTCAAAGCTGACCTCGGGGTCGTCATCAGTGCGTCGCACAATCAATATGAGGACAACGGCATCAAGTTCTTTGATGGCAGCGGTTCCAAGCTCAGCGACGAGATCGAATGCCAAATAGAGGAACATCTTAAGCTGCCCGCGATCACGCGGGAATCCGGCGCGCTCGGCAAGGCCAAGCGCATCGATACCGCACGAGTGCGCTACCAGGAATTTGCGGCTTCAACATTTCCGGAGAACTTGAGTCTCGAAGGGATGAAAGTTGTTTTCGATGGTGCCAATGGCGCCGGCTACAAGGTTGGACCACGAACGCTAGCCAACCTCGGCGCCGAGGTCATACCGATCGGCTGCTCGCCGAATGGCCGCAATATCAATGATGGCTGCGGATCGACGGATTCGGAACTCTTGCAATTGACTGTCCCCGCCGTCCGCGCGGACGTCGGTGTCGCGCTGGACGGCGACGGCGACCGGGTGGCCATGGTTGATAAACAGGGCCATCTTATCGACGGCGATCAAATACTCTATATCCTGGCGACAGCGCGGCAACGTGATGGGCGTCTTTCGGGTCCTGTCGTCGGAACCGTAATGAGCAATCTGGGTCTGGAGCAGGCATTGGGCCGGGCGGATATTGAATTTCGGCGCGCGAATGTTGGCGATCGAAACGTACTCGAGACGCTGAAGCGAACCGGTGGTGTGATCGGTGGTGAGACGTCGGGGCATATGATCGTCCTGGATCAGACCACGACCGGAGACGGACTCGTGTGCGCGCTGCAGGTCCTTGCGATCATGATACAGACCGGCAAGTCACTCGCGGACCTGGCAGCAGGAATGCCGAAATTCCCGCAAACGATGGTCAACGTGCGCACCGACAAGCGCCTCGACCCTGCGAAATCCACGGCGATTCAGGAAGCGGTCACTAAAGCCGAGAGCGAACTCGCAGATACCGGGCGAGTGTTAGTACGCGCCTCAGGGACCGAGCCTGTTATACGTGTCATGGTAGAGGGCAAGGATCACGATCAGGTCGAAGCCCTGGCGAAACGGCTCGCTGCCGTTGTCGAAGACGCTGCTCGCTGAGGGCGTCATCAATCACATTGATTTGCCGCGGTAGCCCCGGTATCCTTGCGCGCCTTTTTGGGGCTTGGGGTTAGTATCCATGCGAGACATCCTGATAGCTGGCAACTGGAAGATGAACGGCGGATCTGCGGGCAATGCCGAGCTCGTGGCGGACATTATCGCGGGCGTGCCTGCGACGGACAGGGTCAGGTTATTGATCTGTCCACCGTTTCCGTACCTGGCCGCGGCGGCGACACAGGTATCAGGCAGTGAGGTATTGCTCGGCGCGCAGACGGTGTCGGAACACACTATTGGAGCGTTCACAGGCGAGATATCGACGTCGATGCTCAAAGACGTGGGCTGTGACTATGTAATCGTGGGGCACTCGGAACGACGAGCGTTGTATGCAGAGACCAGCGAAGCGGTCGCGGCCAAGTTCAAAGCAGTGATTGAGAGTGGCCTGGTGCCAATCCTGTGTGTCGGCGAGACGCTGGCAGAACGAGAAGCAGGGTCCACCGAAGCTGTGATCGATGAGCAGATGGAGGCCGTATTCAAATTGGTGGGGATCGATGGATTTGCCACGGCAGTTGTCGCCTACGAACCGGTCTGGGCGATAGGGACCGGGATGACGGCAAGCCCTGAGCAAGCGCAGGATGTGCATCGCCATATCCGGTCGGGCATGGAAGCTCATAACAGGGACATCGCCGAGGCAACACTTATCCTGTACGGCGGCAGCGTGAAAAGCGACAATGCGGCAGGTTTATTTTCGATGCCTGATATTGACGGCGGTCTGATCGGCGGAGCGTCACTGAAGGCAGATGATTTTCTGGCAATTGCCACGGCGGCGGCCAGTATTTGAGGGTTTGATGGAAACGATTCAGAAGTTCATGCTTATTACACACACGCTAATCGCGCTGGCGATTATCGCGTTGGTCCTGTTGCAGCGAGGCAAGGGGGCAGATGCGGGTGCTGCGTTCGGCGCAGGCGCATCGGGAACGGTCTTCGGCGCCCGGGGCTCCGGCAGTTTTTTCTCCCGCGCAACCGCGGTACTGGCGACGGCATTTTTTGCCACCAGCCTTACGCTGGCGTATCTGAGCAGCCAGCATTCGACGCAGTCCGAAAGTTTGCTTGAGACAGCGCCCGTGGTCGAAGAGCAGGCCGAGGAGGCGCCGCTACTCAGTGATGACCTGCCCGCGACGGAAATGCCTGAACTGGACCCAACGGGCAATGACGGTGAATTTCCGGCACTCGAGGTAGAGCCGGCAGAGGACAGTGGCAGCGAGCAATGATGGCCTGAGAATCTGGGCCGCGAACATTGCTCTGGTGGTGGAATTGGTAGACACGCTGTCTTGAGGGGGCAGTGGCGCAAGCCGTGCGAGTTCGAGTCTCGCCCAGAGCACCAGATAGAATCCGGCTCGTCGCGGTGCATCTCGAGAGATGTAGCGAGACGAGCCGTTTTTTTGGGTGGATTCAACACTCGCCACACTGATACAATGTTGCCCCATGCTGCAAGAATATTTTCCAATCCTCGTATTTCTGGGCGTCGCCTCGGGCATCGGTGTCGCGCTGCTCGCCATTGGTTTTCTTGTTGGTAGCGGCCGCAAATATGACGAGAAACTATCGCCGTATGAGTGCGGCTTCGAAGCGTTTGATGACACGCGGGCGAAATTCGATGTCCGCTATTACCTCGTGGCCATCCTGTTCATCATTTTTGACCTGGAAATCGCGTTTCTCTTTCCGTGGGCAGTTTCGCTCGAGAAAGTGGGCCGTTTCGGGCTGATTTCGATGGCGATTTTTCTGGCGATTCTCGTCGTCGGCTTCATTTATGAATGGAAAAAAGGGGCGCTGGAGTGGGATTAGCAACTACAACACCGACCGCGGCACCTGCGGAGGACGCTGTGGGCGCCGGGGAGAGCCTGCAGAAAAAAGGATTCGTCGTCACCAGCGTTGATGCCGTCATGAACTGGGCGCGCACCGGTTCGTTGTGGCCCATGACGTTCGGCCTGGCCTGCTGTGCCGTGGAAATGATGCATGCAGGCGCATCCCGCTACGATCTCGATCGGTTTGGCATTATCTTCAGGCCCAGCCCGCGACAATCCGACTGCATGATTGTTGCGGGCACGCTCACCAACAAGATGGCGCCAGCACTTCGCAAAGTTTATGACCAGATGCCGGAACCAAGATGGGTTGTGTCGATGGGGTCCTGCGCGAATGGTGGCGGTTACTACCATTATTCGTACGCCGTTGTGCGTGGGTGTGACCGAATCGTTCCCGTCGATGTCTATGTGCCTGGTTGTCCGCCAACGGCGGAAGCCCTGATATACGGGCTAATACAACTGCAGAACAAGATACGGCGCACGAGCACGATTGCCAGATAACCACAAGATATGACTGACCGACACGAGACACTAGCAGCTCGGATTGAAGAGCGCTTTGGCGAACAAGCGACGCGCATCGCTTCTTCGTGCGGTGAACTGACGATCGAAGTGGACAAGGACGATTTACTGACAGTTGCCGTTGCGCTGCGCAATGAGCCCGAGTTTGGATTCGAAATGCTCATGGATGTCTGCGGCGTTGACTATCTGCAGTACGGCGACGTCGAATGGACAACGTCCAGCGCGACAGAAACGGGATTCAGTCGAGGCGTCGAGCAAACGCCCGTTATTCTTGATGAGGCAGATGAATTCGATGCGCGCCGGTTTGCCGCCGTGTATCACCTGCTATCACTGCGACACAACACGCGCTTGCGAATGCGTGTATTCACCGGTACCGGGAACCCGCCGATCATCCGGTCCGTCGTCGACATCTGGAACTCGGCGAATTGGTTCGAACGCGAAGCATTCGATCTTTACGGCATACTTTTTGAAGGCCACCCGGACCTCCGCCGCATCCTGACAGACTACGGGTTCATTGGGCATCCGTTTCGCAAGGATTTCCCGCTGATCGGCAATGTCGAAGTGAGCTATGACGCCGACAAAGGGCGGGTAGCGTATCAACCCGTAAGCATCGAACCGAGGACACTCGTACCGCGAGTAATTCGTGACGACAATCGCTACGACGAGCAGCTGCGGAACACCGGTGATGACTGAAATTCAGAGTTACACGATCAATTTCGGTCCGCAGCACCCTGCGGCGCATGGTGTGCTCCGGCTGGTGCTGGAACTGGACGGCGAAACGATTCGAAAAGCCGATCCTCACATCGGACTGCTGCACCGTGCGACCGAAAAGCTCGCCGAATCCAAGCCGTACAATCAAAGCATCGGCTACATGGACAGACTCGACTATGTATCGATGATGTGCAATGAACACGGCTACGTGCTTGCCATCGAGAAATTACTGGGAATCGAGGCACCGATTCGTGCGCAGTACATCCGCGTCATGTTTGACGAGATCACGCGGGTGCTGAACCACCTGATGTGGCTCGGGGCGCACGGCCTGGATATCGGGGCGATGACCGTGTTCCTGTACTGCTTTCGCGAGCGCGAAGATCTGATGGACTGTTACGAAGCGGTGTCCGGCACGCGTATGCATGCGACCTACTATCGGCCTGGTGGCGTATTTCGTGATTTGCCCGACGCGATGCCGAAGTACCAGTACTCGAAATTTCGCAGCAAGAAAGATGTTGACCGCCTGAACTCAATTCGGGAAGGGTCGCTGCTCGACTTTATCGAAGCCTTCACCGACAAGTTTCCGTCGTGCGTTGATGAGTATGAAACACTGCTCACTGATAACCGCATATGGAAACAACGTACGGTCAATATCGGCGTCGTTTCCGCTGAACGTGCGATGCAACTCGGTTTCTCAGGACCGATGTTGCGTGGCTCCGGTGTCGAATGGGACCTGCGTAAAAAACAACCGTATGAGGTCTACGATCGGGTCGATTTCGATATTCCGGTTGGTACGCATGGTGATTGCTACGACCGCTACCTGGTTCGCATAGAAGAAATGCGCCAGTCCAATCGAATCATCCGGCAATGCGTAGCCTGGCTACGTGAGAATCCGGGCCCTGTGATGCTGGATGACCGTAAGGTCGTCCCACCGACACGTATTGAGATGAAAGACGACATGGAGTCACTCATTCATCACTTCAAATTATTTACCGAGGGATACTGCGTGCCCGAAGGTGAGGCGTACGCCGCGATCGAACATCCCAAAGGGGAGTTCGGCGTCTATATAGTGTCGGACGGTGCCAACAAACCCTACCGTGTGAAGATTCGAGCGCCGGGATTCGCGCACCTGGCGGCGATGTCCGAAATGGTCGAAGGCCATATGCTTGCTGATGTCGTGGCCGTCATTGGTACGCAGGACGTTGTGTTCGGGGAGGTGGATCGATGAGTGAGCCGAACCTCCTGATCGATCTTCTATCCGACCACGTCAAAGAAGAGATCGATCGCTGGAGACAACGTTTCCCGGAAAAGCGACAGCGATCAGCAATCATCGGCGCGCTACATGCTGTTCAGCACGAAAACGGCGGTCACCTGACGGCAGAACTCATGAATGCGGTTGCCGAATACCTGGACGTCCCGACAATTCAGGTTTATGAGGTTGGCACATTCCATTCCATGTTTCAGACGACGCCGGTCGGACGTCATGACGTCGCGATTTGCACCAATATTTCCTGCATGCTGCGTGGCGCGGACGACATTGTCGATCATGTGGAGAAGAAGTTGGGTGTAAAGCTTGGTGAAAGTACGACTGATGGCCGTATCTATCTCAAGCGCGAAGAAGAATGTCTGGCCGCCTGCTGCGGCGCCCCAATGATGATGGTCGATCACAAGTATCACGAGAACCTGACGATCAACGATGTCGACCAGATTCTGGATGGACTGACCTGATGGACTACGAACACAATCTCGTCTGCTTCAACACGTTC
>SMUZ01023678.1_pt1 | contig 22924 bp, 22 predicted proteins | sample 2456421 | NCBI WGS metagenome assembly SMUZ01 (sample SAMN11095932, study PRJNA526329) | marine sediment metagenome | biome: Marine sediment; feature: Surficial sediment; material: Deep marine sediment; isolation source: Hadal surficial sediment | place: Pacific Ocean | collected 2014-11 | depth... | reverse complement strand
GGAGCGGCTGTTGGAGCGCGAACTACGGGTTCGGGTTCGGGCGTAGGAGTGGCTTCAGCCGCGACCTCTTTCGGGCCTGAAGGCCCTCCCACGGATTCGAGCCCTCCCACAGGCTCCGGTTCGGGTTCGGGCTCGGGCTCGGGCTCGGGTTCGGGCTCGGGCTCGGGTTCGGGCTCGGGCTCGACTTCCAGCTCGGGCTCAGGTTCGGGTTCGGGTTCCAGCTCGAGTTCAGTTTCTTCTTCCAGCGGTTTGTGGACGATAACCATGCTGACCGAATCTTCTGGTTCGATCGTAAATTCAGCTGGCTTGGCAACCTCGATACTTGTGTCTTTCGTTGGGATTACTATTGAAGTGTCTTCGGCCACATCGAAGCCGGCATTCGCCTGTTTGATCCGAACTTCGAGATCGCTGGCCGCGGCAACTGGTTTGTTCGCAATCACGGCGTCACGCATGCGATGGAGTTCGTCGATACTATGTTGCAATAGCTCATCAATGGCTGGCGTCGGCTTTACCCGACCGTCATCGAGCCCATTCAGTAGCGTTTCAAGCTCATGACTGAGATCGCCCATCGCCGTGATACCGGCCATGCGTGCACCACCTTTTAACGTATGCAGATGGCGCTTGAGCTCCTCCATCGCCGGTCGTGATTCTTTGTTCTTGCTCCACTCGACAAGGGCCTTGTCCGCCATTTCGAGAAGTTCGGCAGACTCTTCAGTGAATATGGCAGCTATTTCGCCGTCGTACTCCAGCTCATCGACTACAGTTTCAACGGCGATTTCCTGCAGCTCCGGGACCAGCTCAGGTTCCGCATCAGCAACAATCGTACGCTCGGGCTGCACGGCGTCGGCAAGATTGAGTAGATGGTCGACCAGCGCGGCATAATCAGCGCGTTTGTGTTCGGCCTGATTGATATCACTGACGATCGTGCTGATCGCCCGCCCGGCCGCTTTCAGGCCGTCAAGGCCAGACTGTTGAAACCCGATCGTATAGTCATACACGCGCCGCACGAAACGATTGAGCGCGCCGGCCACGGCGACTCCGCGCTCGACGTTCGCCATGTTTGCGCTGCCGTGCAACGTATGACAGGCACGATGCAGTTTGTCCGTAACTTCAAATGGCGGTGAATGGCCTTCGCATGCGGCCAGGTAATCGGTGATCGCCTGCAAATGTCCGGCCGTTTCCTTCGAGAAAATGTCCAGCAGGACCGGGTCCATTTCAAGCGCAGGCTCATCGGCCGCTTGCGGCTCGCTGCCCGCCACCTTGACCGTCAATATCGCCGCATTCGGATCGCCTTCCGCGAATGCGATTGCGCGCGCAATTAGCTGATTGATATCGGCCGCGGGGTCGGTTCCAACCTCCAGCTGTTCGATCAACTCCGGTATGGCGGCCGACGCCTCTATAATGAATTCCACCATCGGCGGGGTCCGCACCAGCGTACGATTAATCAGCCGGTTTAAGAGATTCTCGAGGCTCCAGCAGTACTCCCCGATTCGTTCCGCGCCGACCATGCGTCCACTTCCCTTCAGCGTATGGTATGAACGGCGCACCGTGATTAAAGTCTCCATGTCGTCGGGCTGTTCTTGCCAGACCGGCAGTTTTCGCTTGATTGACGCGACCTCTTCCTTGGCTTCTTCGATAAACAACTCGAGTAATTCCGGGTCAAGATGCTCAAGGTCCTGAGAAACGGCGGGCAATGGTTGGAAACTAGGCACGTGCGTTATTGCCGCTGCCGCCTGCTCTTGAGCTGCCTGTGCAATATCGGCCACATCCAGTTTCATCGTCGGCTCGGCCGATTGCGCTGCCGCCTCTTGCTTCGCAAGACGCTGTTCCAGATCTCGCAGGACCACGAGGCAGGCTTCGGCGTTGTCGAGCATGTACCACGGCTCACTACGACCGGCTTTGACGGTCTCCATGTAATACTCGATGCTCACGATCGCATCGGCAAGTCGGTCGGTTTCTTTTTGCGTTAACTGGGCCGCGCTGCTTGTCTGCAATGCAAGTATAATGACCTCGCCTACACGATCGACGATCTCCATCGCGCGAGTCTTGTTCAGCATCATCAGGCCCGCTTTAATGCCGCGAATAAGCGACGGAACGCTGTCGACACCTTGTGATGGTGTCTGAGAACCCAGGCTTTGGCTGACAGTTTCTTTGATTCGTGCGAGGTTGATGATGCACTCACGCATCACCGACTCCGCAACTTGCTGGTAATCGGCAGCTTCCTGCGGTGGCAAATCCGGGTCCGCTGTCTCGTCACCGTCTGTTTTTGGATCAATTGCCCGGACAAGCTGTCGATCCAGCCGATCTTCAACTCTTAACAACGTAGATGCAATATCGAGAATAATCTGGTCATCAGCAACGCCGCCACGCTCCACGACGGTCTTCATCCGATCAATCTCTCCATCGATATCGCCGCGCAATTCGCCAAGGCCCAGCACCCCAAGCGTATCGCTGATTTTCTTGAGCAATTCGAGCTGGGGAACCAGCTCAGCCGAATTGTTCATGCCCGTGCGAACATAAATGTCGAGCACGTCTTTGACCCGGCCCAAGTCTTCTTTGATCGCCGAAGCAACCGTTTCCATCAATTTGACGCTTGGCGCGGATAGCGCCTCTCGCGCACGTTCAACCTGCTCGTCGCCCGGCAGCAGTTCCGATAAATTGAACGCCGCCCTGATCTCACTGATGCGCTGACCGGTCGTGCTGGAGCGTGCTACGTAATAGAGCAGGTTATTCAAGAGATCATCGACGGGATGATTGTCGAACGCCTCAATGCCTTCGTCGATAAGGTACTTGATTTGCCGATCGATCTGTCCGAGCAGGCGCTTGAGCGCTATGGACGTCTCGAGCCCTCCCTCGCGCAATGACTCGAGTACACCACCTGCTACCCGCCAGAGCTGGTACATGTCGTCGCGGGTCGCAGCTTGCTCCAGTCCTTCGGCCACACTGGCCAGCGATTCGAGGTGCGGTCGAGAGTTGCCACTCGTTATCCAGCCCAGCAGCGCCAGTTGGAATTTCGGCCGCAGACGCGCAGCGACAGCAATCGGGTCTTCACCGCTGCCGTCTCGCTTGCCGCCACTCTTCTTTGTCTGGCTCGGCGACAGGTTTAACAAAAGCAGTGTTCCCTCAGACAACAACCGCTCGCCGCGGGCAGCCCGCAGATCGTTGAGCATTGGCAGCAGAACGAGGGCGATATCGCGACCGCCGGCCAGCAGTCGCTCGATATAGATCGGCAATTGCACCATCGCACGCGTCAATGCATCGAGACCGTCCTCACGCCCCTTGCCGGCCCGGAGCCCCGCAAGGTACTTGCAGCCGAGCTCCATTTCCTCTGTCAGTAATGCTGCCCCGTAAGTTTCGGTCATCTGCAATGCGCCGCGAATCTGGCGAAGCAATTCGCCGCCACGAATCAGCGCGGCGGTTCCGCCGCGGCCGTCAACGCAATCCTCGAGGGCGAGATGCGCGCTGCGAATCGTTTCCATGAGCACATGGCCGATAGTCGCCAGACCGTTCGCACCCATATCGGCGCGAACCTCTTCGGAAACCTGCTCTTGTACGCTGGTGTCGGCTGTCATCAACGGGCTAGCCCGTTTGCGCCCGCTCTCCCGCCGGCTGATCGGCGAGAACTTTGGCGGAAGTCGCCGACAGGGTACCCACTGTGAGCGAGTGGCTCGGCAGAGTGAATCCGGCAACAGTCTTTCTGAGCTGTGTTGCCAGCTCCGACAGCTTCGAAATAGCGACGGCCGTCGCCGTCGCCAGCTTACCTGTTTGTTCACTGATCTCACGAAGTTTTGTCGTACGGCGAGTGACATCTGCGGCCGACCCTGCCTGCTGTCGCGCCGATACCGTAATATTCTGTACGAGACTCGCGATCTGATTGGATACCTGCTCGATCTCATCGAGTGCGGCACCTGCGTTTTCGGCGAGCAGCGCGCCACCGACAACATCCGTTGTACTACGCTCCATTGACACAACCGCCTCTTTGGTGTCGGACTGAATGGTTCGGACCAACACTTCAATCTGTTTAGTCGCGTTGGTCGACCGTTCGGCCAGCCGCTGAACCTCGTCGGCAACTACCGCGAATCCGCGCCCCGCTTCGCCGGCCATTGATGCCTGGATCGATGCATTGAGTGCCAGGATATTCGTTTGCTCGGCGATGTCATTAATGAGCTCTACGATGTTGCCGATTTCCTGCGAGCTTTCGCCGAGACGCTTAATGCGTTTCGACGTGTCCTGAATCGTTTCGCGAATCGCATTCATGCCATCGATTGTGCGGCGCACGGCCTCGCCACCTTTGTGCGCTACTTCGACTGAATGCCGCGCAACATCGGAAGAGCGCTCCGCATTGCCCGACACCTCTTCAATCGATGCTGCCATGGAAACGATGGATTCTGTCGCCGCATTAATTTCCTTGGCCTGATTATCAGTTGCCTTGGCCATTTTCGACGCCATACTCTCAGTCTGCTTGGCTGCCGAATCGACCATAATCGCTGTTTCGTTGACGGTTGCGACCAACTTGCGCAACTCCTCAATCGCATAGTTGAACGAATCGGCAATCGTGCCGGTAATGTCCTCGCTAACGGTTGCCTCAACCGTCAGGTCACCGTCGGCCAAGCTACCCATCTCGTCGAGCAAACGAAGAATGGCTTGCTGATTTCTTTCGTTTTGTTCCGCCTGTTCATGCGCAGTCGTCTCAAACGATGCGCTCTTTGAGTTGAGCATTAACAGGCCGAGTACGAGCAGCGCCGAGACGGCAATAATGCCAAGTGGAATCCACACAATTTGCAGGAATCCCGGGAGCAGGCTCGATGACCCTGCAGCAACGAATGCCTTGCCCAACGCGGCCGCGCTCAATTCGACTTCAGAAAGTATATCCGCAAGTGCCGCAACCTGATGCACGTTCGACTTGATCTGTTCAATTTGCGCCTCAAGCTCAGTCAGGTCAGCGAGAATGGGTGCCAGCGTGGTCTGGCGGGCCTCGTCGCTGAGCGGTCGGATATCCCACTTGCTGTCGTCGCCGGCCAGACCATTGCTTACTGAGCGCAGATAGTCGACGTCGTCGGCCATGACGGTCGCATGCGCGGCATCCGGCGTCCGCGACATTCCCAGCGCGAGTTGTCTGATGTTATCAGCGCGCTGTTGAAACTCCTGCATGATCGCCGTCGAACCGGCTCTATCGAGCAAGCCGTCCGACATCTGCACAATCGAGTCTGCTCGTACCTCGGCACCTGCCGCAGCACTGTGCAGCGCATTCACAACGTCGCGCTTGTCCAGAATGATTGACGCGCGCGACATCAGCGATTGCCATTGGTCCGAGCTTCCCGGAGCCGCCGGTCCGGCAGCCCGACGCAATTCTGCGACCCTGGTTACGCTGGCAGCAAATACATCATAGGCCCCGGCTTCACCTTGCAAAGCGTTCTTGGCATAACCGGGAACAGCCTGTGACAAAGCGGCCAGTTCAGCGGCGGATGAATTACCACCAACACCTTGCAGATAAACCAGCGCCGCCGCCATTAGCAGCAATGTAGCTGTTATCAAGGCAACAATTCGAAATTGGGTGGAGACGATTTTTTTATTTGCCATCTATCCAGAGCTCTTTGTTTTGATCGCGCGGCCTCTGCCGCGAGTCATTGTCATTACGAGTCCGCCGCCGCGTTCAAGAATAAGTTGCTTTCAATAAAATCGAATAAATTCAGAGTCGGCCAGCTCTCCTCGCCGCGTTGATAGGCACCGGTCAGGAAGCGGTCACAACGCACGACGGTTTCGGGCCATTTGTCAGTAAATTCGTGATCCATGAAACGCCTGAATCCCAGCACTTCGTCCACGACGAGACCGGCGGGTATCTCGCGATGATTCACCGATATGACCCGGGTTGTTCGTCGCAGCGAAGTCCGGCCACTGCCCAGCAACAGCTTTATGTCGACCAGCGGCAGCAGATGACCTCGCAGATTGGCAATGCCCAGCAACCAGCGTCGGGCTCCGGGCACCCGGGTAATGCTTTCGGGCAGCATCAGGACCTCTCGGACCTGATCGCGATTCGCGACAAATTGCTCTTCGCCAATTCGAAATCCAACACCAACCCATTCCGCCGGCATGTCGGCACTGCTTTGACCGGCATGCGCCCTGCGGCTTCGCCGCTCCATTTCGGCAAGCAACTCGAACGGTTGCTTGGCCAGTGTCGCCAGGTCGATCGAGTCACTCATTTACGACGCCATAGCCGCGTTGATCTTGGCGACTAGTTGTTTCGCGTCAATCGGCTTGACCAGGTACTCAACCGCACCCTGCCGCATGCCCCATATTTTGTCCGTTTCCTGATCTTTTGACGTAATCATGATGACCGGGATTCCGGTAGTACCCGGATCCTGCGTCAACTTGCGGGTCGCCTGAAAGCCGTTCATGCCAGGCATAACGATGTCCATCAGTATGCAGTCAGGACGCGACGCAGCGGCCTGGCGCAACCCTTCCTCGCCGCTGTCTGCAACCAACGTGCTGAAACCATTTTGCTCCAGCATGTTCTGAAATAAATGCAACTCGGTAGGCGAGTCATCGACGATGAGTATTACTGCCATCAGTCACTCCCTTCCATCTAGCCGATCTGATTGGTTATCGCACCAAGTAGCTCGTCCTTGGTGAATGGCTTGGTCAGATATTGTTCGGAGCCGACAATGCGTCCCCTGGCCCGGTCAAACAGACCATCTCTGCTCGACAGCATGATAACTGGCGTTTTTTTGAACATCTTGTTGTGTTTGATCAGAGAGCAAGTTTCGTAGCCATCGAGACGCGGCATCATGATGTCCACGAAAATCAGGTCAGGCTGGTGATCGGCGATCTTAGACAAAGCATCGAAACCATCGATCGCCGTGAAAACCTGGCAACCCTCCTTGGTCAGCAACGTTTCGGCAGTCCGACGAATCGTTTTGCTGTCATCCACCACGAGAATCTTGAGTCCGTTCAAACTACGAGATGCATTGCTGGACACAGAAATTCCTCTGGAAAACCGACTTGTACCATATTGACATAAGTCCTGCTACGAAGCGCGCTGCAGACTCGAAAATTCGAGGAATTTTCGGCGTTTACCGTTTGGTTCCAAGGTATAGTTGGCCGCTCACCGGATACGACAGGAACGTACGGCAACGATGCCAGAAAAACCGCTCAGGATTGGCATAGTGATGGACCCGATTGAGTCCATTACGCCGTACAAAGACAGTTCTCTCGCAATGTTGCTTGAGGCGCAACGTCGCGACGCCGAAATTCACTATTTTCAGCAAGGCGACCTGAAACTGTTGGACGGCAAGGCCATCGGTCGGTCGCGGCGCCTTAACGTTCGTGACGACAACGAAGACTGGTATGAATTCGGCGCCGTCGACAGCATCGATCTTGGTGACCTCGATGTCATCTTGATGCGCAAGGACCCGCCGTTCGATATGGAGTACGTCTATACGACGTATATTCTTGATCGGGCGGAGGCGGCCGGGGCATTGGTTGTCAATCGACCGCAGGCGCTGCGTGACATAAATGAAAAAGCCTATACCGCCTGGTTTCCCGAATGCACGCCATTGACATTGATCACACGATCGATGGACGAGATGCGGGCATTCCTGGCCGAAAATGGCCGAATTGTCGTGAAGCCGCTGGATGGCATGGGCGGCAAATCGATATTTGTCGTGCAGCACGGTGACAAAAATGCGAATGTTATTTTCGAAACTCTAACTGATTTTGGTCAGCGCTACGCAATGGCGCAGATTCACATTCCTGAAATCAGCCTCGGCGACAAACGCATACTTCTGATCGACGGTGAAGCAGTGCCCTTTGCGCTCGCACGCATTCCGCCTGCAGACGACAACCGCGGCAATCTCGTCGTGGGTGCAAAAGGCGTCGGACAGGAATTATCCGACGTCGACCGAACCATTTGCGAACGAGTGGGCCCGGTGCTGAAGGAGCACGGTGTCATCTTCGCGGGCATCGACGTCATTGGTGACTACATGACCGAGGTCAATGTCACAAGCCCTACCGGCATTCGAGAACTGGACACACAATTTGATCTCAATATTGCAGGCCAGCTGTTCGACGCGATTGAGTCCGAACTGGCTTAGCGTCAGCATTATCCTTACGCTGTCAGCTGCAGGTTGCGGCGAAGTTCGGCGGGACCATCAGCTCAATTTTTTCGCGCTCGGCACTGAAGTAACAGTCAGTCTTTACGGCGTTAGCGATGCGCAGGCGACTCGTGCGAGCGATACTTTGCAGTCCATGTTCGCCGACGTCGGCCACAACTGGTATCCGTGGCGGCCCGGCGAATTACAAGCAATTAACCTGGCAATTTCCGAACAGCATTCTTTCGATGTTTCGCCACGCCTTGCGGCCGTTATTCGGCGTGCGGCTGATATCGAAACAACATCGGACGGGCGCTTCAATGCCGGGCTTGGACGGTTGACCGAATTATGGGGCCTGCATGACCTCACGCGACCGCCTGCACGTATCCCCGATCCGGCCGCGATTGATACATTGCTCGACAGCAGGCTCTCCGTGGCGCGCATTCAATGGGACGGCAATCGCCTGTCGACCACCCAGCCCGCCCTCATGATTGATCTCGGGGGAATTGCAAAAGGCGCAATCCTGGAGGACTGCATTCGCGTCCTGCTGCAACAAGGCATCAGCGACGCGATCGTCGATATCGGCGGTGACCTGACTGTGCTTGGCAACATAAAAGGCAAGCCGGCACACATCGGGGTTCGCTCGCCAGTTGCCAATGATCCAATCGCATCGATAGACATCGTTGATGGCGAGACGATCGTCACCTCCGGCAGCTACGAGCGCTACGTTAAGATTGCCGGACGGCGTTACACACACATACTGGACCCGCAATCGGGATACCCGGTTGATCACACGGCAGCGGTCACGGTCGTACATGACGATCCAATGCTGGCCGATGCCGCGGCGACGGCGTTGATGGTGGGCGGCGCCGAGGAGTTCGATGCTTTGACGCAAGCCCTGGATATCGATTTCGCCCTGTTGATTGATGCGTCCGGTGACCTGCGTCTCACTCAGTCCATGGACGAGCGGTTACACTGGCTTCGGGACTAGCCAGCACGCGTGCGAGATTGGCGTAAGCCCTTGTTTAAAAGACGAAAATGGCGGATCATCCCCGCAGGACTATGCTTACAATCGCCAAAAACAGGGATCCGATTGAGGAGATCCAGCTCGTCGCAGCGGCGGTCCCGGATCGGCTGCCAGCCATGTTGTTCCTGGCCGCCCTGATTCACGGCATTCTGATCATCGGCGTTACATTCAATCCCACTATACTCAACCAATTTGCAGACATAATCTCACTCGAGGTCACGATTATTGCGGACCCGGATCAGCAAATCGACCGACCGGACAAAGCTGAGTACCTGGCGCAGGCCTCGCAGCTCGGGGGCGGCAACACGACCAGGGACGTTCGACCGAGCGCACCATTGGAGAGCGCGTCAACAATAGATAACCGCGGAGAAGAAAGCGGCGAGAGCCTGCGGGAATCAGAACAGCATGAGCTTTCCGCAGACCAGGTGCTAACGGCGCAGAGCGACCAGGATCTTCAGGTTGCCGACCTTCTTCGTGACCAACCGCAAAACTCAAACGCAACTGCAATAGCGCTCGAGTCCGGCAGCGATCGGACCCTGCCGTTACCGCAGGACGATGCCGCGACACTCCTTATTCATGACGATGATCCGCGGCAGTTGTTCACTAGTGTCGACACGCGAGAGTCGACGATCGCTGCCTATCTCGATAACTGGAAACGGCGGATCGAGGCCGTTGGCGATGAATATTTCCCGGAGCTCGGCGAGCTCGAAAATTTGACCGGTAGTCCCACACTCGAAGTCAGTATCGAGGCATCCGGACGACTATCTGCAGTGATGATCGGCAAATCGAGCGGCTCCAAGGTTCTCGACCAGGCCGCTCTCGATATTCTTCGGCGCGCCTCGCCGTTCGATCCGTTCCCTCCCGAGATTTCGGTGGACTATGACCGCCTTCGGTTTGCCTACAAATGGTTGTTCAACGACGATCTGATTCCGTCGACCGCGAGCCTTGACTAGCCGCGTAGCCTCAGTGCAGTTGTGTGCATCGGCAGCAAAGCCGATACTGTGGCTATGGTCAATGACGGTTCCCTGACAAATCAGTTGCTTATTGCCATGCCGGGCATGGCAGACCCAAATTTCTCCACAACGGTTACCCTGATCTGTGAACATAATGACGATGGCGCTCTTGGCATCGTGATCAATCGACCGTTGCAACTCAAACTTGCGGGACTTTTTAAACAACTCGATGTTGCTAATAACGATTCCGCTGCAGCAACTTGCCCGGTACTGCTTGGTGGACCGATTGGGCCCGACAAGGGTTTTGTGTTGCACGACTCGGAACCCACTTTCAGGAATTCAATCGCCGTTTCCAGTGATATTTGCCTGACTTTTTCGCGCGACATCCTTGATGCAATCGCGGCCGGGGACGGCCCGAACAAATCTCTTGTTGCGCTTGGTTATGCCGGATGGGAGCCGGGACAACTCGAGAACGAGATACTCGCCAATTCGTGGATAAATGTGCCGGCAACAACCGACATCGTATTCGACCTTCCATTTGCAGAACGCTGGTCGGCCGCCGCACAGACGCTGGGTATAGACATCAGCCGGATCGCACCCGATGCCGGACACGCCTGATACGGCTCGCGCCGAAACAATTCTCGCGTTTGACTTTGGCCTGCGGCGCATCGGCGTCGCGGTAGGCCAATCTGTCACGGCATCGGCCAGTCCACTGGGCGTTGTCAGCAACGGGACTACCGGTCCGGATCAGAACAGGATCGCCGCGTTTGTCAACGAATGGCAGCCTGCTCGCCTGATCGTCGGCATGCCCGCTCATGCCGACGGTTCGGCGAGTGACATGCAAACTCATGTGCGCCAGTTTATTCAGACGCTTGCGCACTACGACCTGCCCATCGACACGGTCGACGAGCGATACACGTCGATTGAGGCCAAGGCCGCCCTCAATAGCGCCCGCGCCGCAGGCACCCGCGGCCGAATTACGAAAGAATCGATCGACAGCGCTGCTGCCGTCATCATTGCGGAGCGCTACCTAGCAACTCGTAATGCTTAGCAGCCCGCAAATTGGAGATTTCTCTCCCTCATGGCTCGCTACGCTGCGCTTTACTTCGGTCGAGAAACATCCAATTCACAGGCTGCATCCAGTTCAGCTTGCGTGTAGCATTGCGCTCCGATGTTGTCGTTAGAAACATTCCCGACTTTGGACGACGAGGCCGCCCTGCAATTCAATGCGAGGGGCGAGCTGCAGCATTTATTGACGCTGAAGGGCCTTGATCGGACGACGCTCACGCAGTTGCTTGACGACGCCGAGCGTTTTGTCAGCCCGGTCGGCGGCGAGGTCGTTCGCAGCGACTCGCTAGCCGGGCGCACCGTCGCCAACCTGTTCTTTGAGCCCAGTACGAGAACCCGCGCATCTTTTGACCTGGCCGGCAAGCGACTGGGCGCCGACGTACTCAATCTTGACGTCAATACGTCTTCGCGCAAGAAAGGCGAGAGCATCCTCGACACGATTTACACGTTACAGGCGATGCAGGTCGATATCATGGTCGTCCGTGATGCCAGTTCGGGCGTGCCTGCCTACATCGCACGAAACGTCAACGATCGACTGAGCATTCTTAACGCCGGCGAGGCTGATGTATCGCATCCGACGCAGGGCTTGCTGGATCTCCTGACAATACGACAGCGCCTGGGCCGGTTTGAGGACCTGACGGTCGCCATTGTCGGTGACATCGCACATTCGCGTGTTGCCCGATCGGCGGCGCAAGGCCTGCACACAATGGGCGTCGGCGAGCTACGACTGATATCACCACCGCCGCTCGCGCCCGATCCCGACGAGATGCCGTATGCGAAAATTCTGAATAATCTCGAGGACGGCTTGCGGAATGCCAATGTAGTAATGGCGCTGCGAATACAGCGCGAGCGCATCGGCAACCTCGACGGTATTCCCGGCATCGACGAATATTTTGCGAACTACGGGATCAGCAGCGAGCGAATGCGGGTTGCGGCACCGAACGCCATCGTCATGCACCCGGGGCCAATGAATCGGGGTATCGAAATTGAGTCAGCACTTGCTGACAGCCCGTCCTCAGTCATTACGCAACAAGTAGGCAATGGTGTCGCCGTACGCATGGCTGTCCTTGAGCGCGTCAGTAAGGCAATAGGACGGCATTGACGGCAGCCACAAGAAAAAATGCACAGCGCAATCGCAACACCGTGTTCGTCGAATCGGGCGAATTGTTGGGCATCGAAGAATTTCCCAGCCGGCAGTACATCATGCGTATTCGAGCACCCAAATGCGCGGCGGCTGCAAGACCCGGGAGTTTCGTGCATATCAGTTGCGATGACGAATTGCCAATGCGTCGCCCGATGTCGATCATGCGTACAGGTGAAGACTGGATCGAGATTCTCTACAAGGTTGTCGGCGAGGGTTCGCGACTGTTGGCCAGCAGAAAAGCGGGCGATACGGTCAACGTGCTCGGCCCGATAGGCAGGCCGTTCGCACCGATCCCGGAGCGCCCAAACTGCTTGTTGATCGGCGGCGGTGTTGGTATTCCGCCGATGGTGTTCCTCGCGGACAGTCTGCGCGACAATCAGCTCTGGCATTCGCTTGCAATTTTTGGTTCCGAAATTCCGTTTCCTTTCGAACTGCAGCCATCCACACTGGCGACGCCCTGGCTCGATGATGACATCAACAGCGCGATGCCTTTGCTCGAAAGCTGGGGCATACCGAGTCGCCTGACGAGCGGATCCGAATTCGATGGTTGTTTTCGCGGCTACGTCACCGATCTGGCTCTGCAATGGCTGAAGAGCCTTGACGACAGCGAACGCGCGAAGACTCAACTGTTTGCCTGCGGCCCAACGCAGATGCTGCAGGCAGTCGCCGCACTGGCCGAACGCTACGCATTGCCCTGCCAGGTGTCACTCGAGGAATTTATGGCTTGCGCGGTCGGCGGTTGCGCGGGCTGCACGGTCGAAATCACAACCCCCGATGGGCCTGCGATGAAACGCGTCTGCGTCGACGGTCCTGTCTTCGAGGCGAGCTCGATCGTGTGGCAATAGGCACTGAGTGTGGGGATTATCTCACTGAGCGCATGGGGTATTAAGCGAAGGGGAAATATCGCCGTACTCTGTGCCTGAATGAAGTCGCGAGGGAGAGAAATCTCCCGCCTGTTCGCTGTTAGCTACCCACCGAAATTGATTTTCGCTTCGAGGTTGGAGCGCGAATCGGCGTGTGCCATCGCCTCATCGAGCGTAATCGTGCCGGCCTTGTAAAGATCAAGCAGCGCAGTATCGAAATTTTTCATACCTTGCTCATCGCTGTCCCTATGAGCTTCCTTAACACCGGAAATGTCGCCTTTGAGGATCAGGTCTTTGATGTGCGGCGTGTTCAGCATGAGCTCCACTGCCGCCACGAGTTTGCCGTTCCGTGAGCGAACCAGCCGCTGCGACACTATCGCACGCAAGTAGTGCGATAGATCCATGAACACCTGCTTGTGCTGCTGGTGCGGGAACAGGTTAATAATTCGATCGAGTGTTTCGGACGCATTGTTTGCATGCAGCGTGCCGAGGACCAGGTGGCCCGTACCGGCCATGTCGAGCGCGGCCTGCATCGATTCAGTGTCGCGAATTTCGCCGATCAGAATAACGTCCGGCGCCGCACGCATCGCGCTCTTCAGTGCTCGCCCGTAGGATTTTGTATCGAGGCCGACCTCTCGCTGATTGACGATCGATTTCTTGTTCGGGTGCAGGAATTCGATCGGATCCTCGATTGTGATGATGTGTGACGACGTCTTTTCATTGCGATGGTTAATCATTGCGGCAAGCGTTGTTGATTTTCCGCAACCCGTCGATCCGACCATAAGAATCAATCCACGACGCAGCATCACAAGATCCTTGAGCGGTTCGGGCATACCGAGCTCGTCGAGCGTCGGAAGTTCAGACGTAATGTATCGCAATACCATCGCAACATTGCTGCGCTGATGGAAGACGTTGACGCGGAAACGTCCAAGACCAGGTTCCGAGATCGCGAAGTCGATTTCCAATTCTTTCGTGAACAGCTCGAGTTGAGTCTCATCCATCAATTCGAGCGCTGCCTGCTTGACCATTTTTGGCGTCATTTCGAGCTTGTTAACCGGCATGATCTTGCCGTCGATCTTGATCTTGGCGGGCGCATACGGCGCAAAGAAAAGGTCTGACGCCTTTTTCTCTACCATCAGCTTGAATAGTGGCTTGACGTTCATTTACGCATCTTCCGTGAGCTCAGAATGTCTGGGCGGAGTCTTCTTCCAGGATGTTGAGAGTTTCAGACTGCTGGTCTGCTACTGAAGAGTCGCGTTTGCTTTCGAGCTTGACGCGCAGGCGCAACTCATTTTTGGAATCCGCGTTGCGCATCGCCTCATCATAGGAAATCGTGCCGTCCTCATAAAGGTAGAACAGTGACTGGTCAAAAGTCTGCATACCCAGACGCGTCGATTTGGCCATGATCTCCTTGATTTCGCCAACTTTACCTTTGAGGATCAGGTCCGCGACCAATGGCGTGTTGAGCATAATTTCCATGGCGGCGACACGGCCAATACCGGTTTCTCGCGGAACCAGGCGTTGCGATATGAATGCCTTGGTATTGAGTGACAAATCCATGAGAAGCTGCTGGCGCCGATCACCAGGGAAAAAGTTAATGATGCGGTCGAGCGCCTGATTCGCACTGTTGGCGTGCAGCGTTGCAAGGCAGAGGTGGCCCGTCTCGGCGAATTGAATGCCGTATTGCATCGTCTCTCTGTCACGGATCTCGCCGATCAGAATAACGTCCGGCGCCTGGCGTAGCGTGTTTTTGAGCGCCGCGTGCCAGGTCTCCGTGTCGACACCCACTTCGCGCTGCGTAATAACACAGCCTTTGTGCGGATGAACGTATTCGACCGGGTCCTCGATTGACACAATATGGCCACGCGAATTCTCGTTCCGGTGGCCGATCATCGCAGCCAGCGTCGTCGACTTACCCGAACCCGTGCCGCCAACAACAATGCACAGTCCAAGCTTGTTCATAACAACGTCTTTGAGGATCGGCGGCAAGTCGAGGCCCTCGAGCGTCGGGATTTCCGTCGTAATCATTCTAAGCACCGCGCCGACGTAGCCTTGCTGAATGAATGCACTTACGCGAAAGCGACCGATGCCTTGCGGCGCGATTGCGAAATTACACTCTTTGGTCGCGTCAAATTCCTTGATCTGTTTGTCGTTCATGATCGACCGCACCATGATCGCCGCATGATCCGCTGTTAGCGGTGTGTCCGTTGCTTTGTGAATCGTGCCATCAACTTTAATCGCGGGCGGAAAGCCCTTTGTCAAAAACAGGTCCGAGCCTTCGCGCTCCACCATCTTGCGCAACAAATTTTGTGTCAGTCGTACGGCTTGTTCGCGTTCCACTTATGCTGTCTCCTTCGAGGCCACCCCTTCCGGAATTACCTAGAAATTCTCCTTGAATACCGCACGGTATCGAGCCTCTTCCTTGTTGATCAAGCCTTTTTGCAGCAGTTCGCCGAGGTTCTGATCGAGTGTGATCATGCCATTGCCTTGCCCCGTTTGAATTGCCGAGTACATTTGTGCGATTTTGCCTTCGCGAATCAGATTTCGAATAGCGGGTGTGCCGATCATGATTTCGTGCGCCGCGATACGGCCGCCACCGACCTTTTTCAGCAGGGTCTGCGAAATTACAGCGCGGAGTGATTCTGACAACATCGCACGAACCATCTCTTTCTCAGCTGCCGGGAATACGTCGACGATGCGATCGATGGTTTTGGCCGCAGAACTCGTATGCAAAGTGCCAAATACAAGGTGGCCGGTCTCAGCCGCAGTAAGGGCGAGTCGAATGGTTTCGAGGTCGCGTAACTCGCCGACCAGAATCACGTCCGGATCCTCACGCAACGCCGAACGCAACGCCTCGTTAAAGCCCAATGTGTCACGATGTACTTCGCGTTGGTTAATGAGTGATTTCTTCGATTCATGCACGAACTCGATCGGGTCCTCAATGGTCAGTATATGATCGGGTTTGTTGTCGTTGATGTAGTCGACCATCGCAGCCAGGGTCGTGGACTTGCCGGAGCCGGTGGGTCCGGTCACCAGGACGATGCCGCGCGGGTACATGCAGATGTCTTTGAAAATCGCGGGTGCGCCGAGGTCGTCGAGGCTGAGAATTTCCGAGGGAATAATCCGAAATACAGCAGCCGAACCGCGATTCTGGTTAAAAGCATTGACACGAAAGCGTGCGAGCTTTGGAATCTCGAAAGAGAAGTCTGTCTCAAGAAATTCTTCATAGTCTTTGCGCTGCTTGTCATTCATGATGTCGTACACCATGCTATTGACATCTTTATGAGTCAGCGCCGGCATATTGACACGCTTGATGTCACCGTCCACCCGGATCATCGGCGGAACACCGCCGGACAGATGCAGGTCCGATGCGTTGTTCTTCACCGTGAACGACAATAGTTGTGCAACGTCTACGGCCATGCTTCTCCCTCGATAGATAATGACCCGGACTTACCATAACCCCGGGCAGAATTGGGCCTAGTATAGCGAAGCGCCCGGAGTAAAACGTGATTAGAGTCACGAAAAACTTGCGTAAAATCCGAGATCTGCTGGCGAAATCGGCTGCAGATGCGCATCGTGACGCCGAAAGCATCCGATTGCTCGCCGTCAGCAAGAAGCAGCCGGTTTCGAGCGTCATTGAGGCGGCCGCGGCCGGACAGCGCGATTTTGGCGAGAATTTTGTCCAGGAAGGCCTCGAAAAGATTGCCGGGACCGGGCGCGACGACTTGTCCTGGCACTATATTGGGCACCTGCAGAGCAACAAGACCCAGGCTGTTGCCGACCACTTCGATTGGGTCCACACGATCGATCGTTTCAAAATTGCAGAACGGTTGAGCAATCAGCGACCGAAACAAATGCGTGACCTCAATATCTGCCTGCAGGTTAATATCGACAACGAACCCGGCAAATCTGGCATTGCCGTGATCGAGGTCATAGCACTGGCACGCAAAATAGCCGTACTGCCGAGAATCCGATTACGCGGCCTGATGTGCCTGCCAAAAATGAGGTCCGGTTTCAACGCGCAACGCGAACCGTTTGCACGTCTTCGCGAACTCTCTGACACTCTGCTAACCGACGGCATTGAGGTCGACACACTGTCAATGGGGATGAGCGGTGACTTTCAAGCTGCTATTTTGGAAGGAAGTACTATTGTCAGAATCGGAACAGCCGTGTTTGGTCCAAGGGAACGAAAATGAAAAATAACCGGGTCGGCTTTATTGGCGGCGGCAATATGACGCGGGCCATTGCAGGAGGCCTGCTGGCGAGTGGATTCAGCGCATCGGAAATCGCAATCGCCGATCCATCAGCAAAACAACGTGCACATTTGGCCGATGAATTGCCCGACACTTTAATAACAGAGAGTAATCATTCAGTAGCGGAACAGGTCGGCTGCCTCGTGCTGGCCACAAAGCCGCAGGTGCTGGCGAACGTTTGTCGCGACCTCGCCGCTACGGTGCAAGCAAACAGACCTCTGATTGTGTCGATCGCCGCCGGTGTCCGCAGTTCCGATATTGATTCGTGGCTAGGTGGCGGACTTGCCGTCGTGCGGGCAATGCCAAATCAACCCGCTCTGTTGCGTCTTGGCGTGTCAGCTCTGTACGCCAATGAACAGGCTAGCTCAGGCGATCGAGAGCTGGCGGCGACGATAATGGGATCTGTCGGCAAGGTAGTTACGGTTCCGACTGAGGCAGATATCGACGTCGCGACCGCAATTTCGGGCAGCGGACCAGCTTACTTCTACCTGTTAATCGATATGCTCGTGAAAACCGCGAAAACGCTTGGCCTTGACGAAGCGGCGGCGTTCGCGCTCGCCACCGAAACAGCCGTGGGCGCCGCAGCACTTGCCGTCAACAGCGATGAGACGATGGATGAGCTAATCGCACGAGTGCGCTCGCCTGGCGGGACTACGGCGGCTGCACTCGACTGCCTGGAGCAGCAGGACGTTCGTGATATCTTTGCAACCGCACTAACCGCTGCACGAGACAAAGCCACACAATTGGCAGACGAGGCTGGTCAATGATTTCTGCATTCATTTATATCATTGAGGCATTTTCACACTTGTTCCTGATGATATTACTACTCCGGTTCTGGCTGCCGTGGTTTGGTGCCGATTTCCGCAATCCGATCGCGCAGGGAATTCTCCGCCTCACGTCGCCGCTGATAAATCCGGTACGCAGGTTCGTACCATCGCTCGGCCGGGTTGACACGGCAACTGTCGTAATAGCTTTCGCGATTCAGTGCCTGACAATATTGACCGTCCTGAGTCTGCGCGGCTTCACACTCAGCATCGGCATGATTGCGGTCATTTCCGTTTTTGAATTGGCGTCGCTGACATTGCTGCTCTTTATGTTCGCGATTTTTGCCCGAATTATTCTGAGTTGGCTCGCGCCACAGACTTATAACCCTGCAACCGCGCTGCTGGCGACCATTACCGACCCGCTGCTTCGGCCATTCCGTCGCTATATTCCCCCGTTGGGTGGATTCGATATTTCGCCCATTTTCGCAATCATTCTGCTTGGCGCGCTGAATGTCCTGTTGGACGATCTGCAGCGCTCAATCTATTGACGACAATTGAACAGCCATGTGCTGAGTGGCGCGGCATGGTTTATAGTGATAGCCCCGGGGAGGGGGCAAGTTTCATGATTATCAAAAGAATATCGATCACTATGTCGCTACTCGTGATGATGTCTGCCTGTAGTGGACCCGACGAGACAGCAGACATTCCGGAGGCACAGCCCGCCGGAGCAACCAGCGCTGATATTGGTGAATTCGTCGTGCATTTCAGCGCACAGTCAACGGACCAGCTTCCACCTGATGTCGCTCGAACTTACAACATCGTCCGCAGCAAGAATCGTGCGATGCTGACCGTGTCGGTTTTACAGGCGGCCGACAACAAGCCGGTGACAGCCATTGTCACAGTCAAAACGGTCAACTTGACCGGTCAGTTGAAGAACATCACGATGCGACAGGTAAACGAGGGCGAGGCGATCTATTACATCGGCGAAGTCACTATCGCCAATCGCGAGACGCTCATATTCGATATTGGCGTGACACCGGATGGCGTTGAGAAGGCAAGCGATGTTCGCTTCAAGCGCCAGTTTTTCTCCGACTAAGCGTAATCCCGGTAACGCGCCTGCGACCACACCGGGCTGGTTATCCAGTTAACTGCACGACGAACATATGCTATTGTCGCGCTGCTTTTGCACGCGGGCTTCGCCCGTTTCAGCGCGGGCAGCTGCCCGCTTTCGTTTTTCAGGGAGTCAGTTTTTCATGGCAGCGAACACCAATAAGCCACCTACCAAGTCAGAAATATATGCGACGATCGTTGCAGATACCGGGTTGACCCGAAAAGATGTCGATGCAGTCTTTCAATCATTGAATGGTCAGATTAAGAAAAGCCTTGGCGGTCGTGGCGCCCCGGGCCTGTTTTCCATTCCCGGCCTCTTGAAGATGCGGGTAGTGAATAAACCGGCACGGAAAGCGCGGATGGGCGTTAATCCTTTCACCGGTGAGGAGATGATGTTCAAAGCAAAACCCGCGTCAAGGGTCGTCAAAGTCCTGGCGCTCAAGGGACTCAAAGACATGGTCTGATTCCTGCGATCGACACATTGCAGAATGTGCGATCGCTATCGCAGAATGTGCGATCGCTATCGCAGAATTCAGGAGCCGGGGTTCGCCCCGGCTTTTTTCTGCACGAATTCCGTAACCGCCTCGCGCAGCTCCACAAGTCTGCCGTGAAAAAAGTGCTCGGCGCCGGTCATTACGAGCAGCTCAGGCCCGGGTCTCAGGCTGTTGACCCACCCGATTGTGTCCGCAACATCGACGAGCTCGTCCTGATCTCCCTGCACAATTAGCCAGGGGCAGTCCGGCTGCTCGCCAGTCTCGTGCGCAAATTGGCCGACAGCCGGCGCAATGGAGATCAACCCGTTTGGCGGCGACTCTAACGCGACCTTGACCGCGACAGCAGCACCAAACGAGAATCCCCCAAGCCAGAGCGGACCGTCGCCATACTCGGCACGCATCCACGTTTGCGCCACCTTCGCATCCTCGATCTCTCCCACGCCTTCGTCGAATTTTCCTTCGCTGGTCCCGGTGCCACGAAAATTGAATCGTAACGCCGCAAAACCCAACCGCACGAATGCACGCGCCAGCGTGTGAGCAACTTTATTGTGCATTGTGCCGCCGTGCTGCGGATGAGGGTGGCACACGACGACCGCACCAACGACCGCGACGTCGGCAGGTGTCTCGACGATTGCCTCGAGCCGGCCTGCCGGACCGGCAAGCGAAACTTTTTGAGATCGCGGTGCTTTATTGCTCATGCTTTGGCTCATTATTAGCTCAAGTGGATGTTATTGCTGTAAAATTATGATCCTATGCGCCCGATGGTGACACGATGAGACGCCCGATTGATCTGGAGGCACAGTACTGTGCCCAAAACTATCGCCCCCTGCCAGTGGTGCTGATCCGCGGCGAGGGCGTGTATGTCTGGGACGACACGGGCAAGAAGTATCTCGACATGATGAGCGCCTACTCCGCTGTCAGTCACGGCCATGCGAATCCAAGGCTCGTCAAGCTGGTTCAGGAGCAGGTCGCAACTTTGAATATTGTGTCGCGGGCGTTTTATACCGACAAGCTCGGGCCGTTCCTCGAGCGTGTGTGCGAACTCACGGGGCAGGATATGGCGCTGCCTATGAACACGGGCGCCGAAGCAGTTGAGACTGCAATCAAGGCAGCGCGCAAGTGGGCTTATACGGTAAAAGGCGTTGCCAGGGACAAAGCCGAGATCATTACCTGCAACGGCAATTTTCATGGCCGCACCATCGCAATTATCGCCATGTCGGACGAGCCACAATACCAAGAGGGTTTTGGACCATTTCCACCCGGCTTTCGTCGAGTCGACTACGGCGATATCGATGCTCTCAAGGCAGCCATTAACGGCAACACGGCTGCTTTCCTGGTCGAACCGATACAAGGCGAAGGTGGCATTATTGTTCCACCCAAGGGATATCTGAAAGCCGCTGAACAGCTGTGTCGCGAACACAATGTCCTGTTGATCGCGGACGAGATACAGACGGGCCTCGGACGCACCGGCAAGTTGCTGGCCTGTGAACACGATGACGTACAGCCGGACGGTTTGATTCTTGGCAAAGCACTCGGCGGCGGCATTTTGCCGGTTTCAATGTTCCTGGCACGTCGCGATGTCATGGAAGTATTCAAGCCGGGCGATCATGGCAGTACGTTCGGCGGCAATCCGCTGGCCGCAAGCGTTGGCCTCGAGGCGCTCAACATACTGATCGAGGACGGTCTGGCCGAAAACAGCGCCGAAATGGGCGAATACCTGCTGGCGGAGTTGGCCACCATCGACAGCCCGCTAATCAAGGATTTGCGTGGCCGCGGCCTTTTTGTTGGCATCGAGATCGAACCGTCGCTGGCAACGGCACGAGATGTGTGCGAAGCATTGATGGATCGTGGCCTGCTTAGCAAAGAAACTCACGATACCGTGGTTCGTCTGGCACCACCTTTGGTCATCACCAAGACCGAAATTGACTGGGCAATTACACAGATTCGCGAGGTTATGATCGACATCGACCGGCTAAGGCTTGCTTCGTAAGGACTCACATCATGCCCGAAATCACTATCATTCATATCGCACTACTGGCCACAGCGCTCATCGTCGGTGTCATTATCGGCTGGATATTTCGTGGCAGGCGTAGCAGTAGTGAGAACGCCACGATCAACGCAAGCTGGCGGGAGCAAATGGAGACGCAGCGCAGCGAACAAGAAAGACTGCTCGAACAGAACAAGAGCCTCATGGAGCAGAATAGTCAATATCAGGTTTCCAACGAAGATTCGAAAAAGCGGGCAGCCGAACTCTCCAAATCACTCAGGGAGACGTTTCATCGCCGCGACGACCTACAGCGCCAGATAAAGGACATTCGCAACAATCTGGAATTGACCGTTAGCGAGCGGGATCAATTGCAGAATGACGTGCAGAATCGAGAGGTAAAGAACGACGTTACGTCCACGGACCTGCAACAACGTGACGACGTGATCGCAAGGCTGACAAAGGATCTCGAAGGTTGGCAGGAGCGCGTACCGCCGCTCGTTGAACGATTCAAGATTCGCGACGAGGATGCAAATCGGCTGCAGCGTGAACTCGCCGCCGCGCAGCTCAGGATCGTCGCACTGGAGGCGACGATTGGCCAGGATGACACGCGGACCGAGCACGTGGATTCCGGGGCATTGGGCAACGATCTCGACGCTTCGAATGATCCGATCGATCCGCCTGGCGATAATGAAGACACTCATGGTTCCGAATTAAATCTGGAACCCGAGACAACTGCAGCGCCTGCCGAGGCTGAAGACGGCAGCTTGCGCGACGACCTCAAGATGATCAAGGGCATTGGTCCCGCCATTCAAAAAACATTGAATGAAATGGGCATTCGCCAATTCGGTCAGATTGCGGATATGAGTGAATACGATATCGATCGGGTCGCGCAGCGGCTCAAGGGCTTTCGCAGCCGTATTTATCGCGAAGACTGGATCGGTCAGGCCAGGGATCTGCAAAACCAGAAACTGACCGGCCAAGCATAGCTGCATGCCAATCAAGCGCCGGCAAATCCTGCGGGGCGTCTGTACTGTCCTAATGTTGATCAGCGGTGCACTTGTCGCTGTTTCTATCGATAACGGACTGCCAGGACAAACCGAATCGAAAATATCCGCTGCGGTTCTCGACACCCCAAGATTTTCAGTCCGGCTGGGCCGCAATCACCTGAGCCTCG
>SMUZ01031090.1_pt1 | contig 22996 bp, 20 predicted proteins | sample 2456421 | NCBI WGS metagenome assembly SMUZ01 (sample SAMN11095932, study PRJNA526329) | marine sediment metagenome | biome: Marine sediment; feature: Surficial sediment; material: Deep marine sediment; isolation source: Hadal surficial sediment | place: Pacific Ocean | collected 2014-11 | depth... | reverse complement strand
TCGAATGGCGCGGTAAAGGTAATGAAATCTGTCCGCCCTTGTTCGCTGGCAACCGCCCTGTCCATCGCCTCCAGGGTCGGCGGCAGGGTCGTCATACAGGGCGCAATCAGCACATCGGTTTTACTGAGTAGGGTGTTCAGCGCACCGGTGAATTCACCACGAACCCGTTCCAAGGCTTCGTAGTCAGCAGGTTCAGCGCCAAGACCCGCCTCAATCAGAGAAGCCAGAACCGGGCCGTAGAGATCTTTCTGTTCAGGATAATAACGAGCGTGAGCACGAGCACACTCTACACCAGTGGTGAGCCCCCAACCTTGCACCAGCGTTTTATAACTTTCCGGCAGGGTCACTTCCTGCACCTGTGCGCCCAGCTCTTTCAGCACATCGAGCGCTTCGCGCAACGTGTCAAGCACAACCTGGTCGACCCCAGTGGAAACAAAGTCCCAGTCGACACCGACGGACAATCCCTGGACCTGATCCGCAAGCGCCGCCGAATAGTTTGGCACCGAGTCCGATAGTGTCGTGGGATCCAGAGGATCTTCACCGGCCAACACCTGTAACACCCGTGCGGCATCTTCGACACTGCGCGTCATCGGACCGATGTGGTCGAGGGATTCCGCCAGGGGAAAGGCACCGTAGCGGCTTACTCGTCCATAGGTCGGTTTGATGCCAACGAGGCCGCAGGAAGCCGACGGGAATCTGATGCTGCCACCCGTGTCCGTTCCCAGTGCCGCAAAGGCAAGCCCTGCTGCCACCGCAACCCCCGAACCCGAGGATGAAACACCGGGCCAGTGCTCCGTGTTCCACGGATTTTTGGGTGGATCCACGTCCGGGTGGTGTGCTCCGAACGCGCCCTCGGTCAGTTGGGTTTTACCGATGATCACCGCGCCAGCATCGTTCAGACGGGTGATAACCGTGGCATTTTCGTCAGGCACGAAGTTTTCCATCACCTTGGTGCCACTCGCCGTGGCGACTCCACGCGTGTACAACAGATCTTTTACGGCTATCGGTACACCGTGCAAATGCCCCAACGGTTTACCTTCGTGGCGATCCCGGTCGTGGCGTTCGGCCGAAGCCAACGCAGTATCCGACAACACTTTAACGTAGCTTTTGAGATCGTCATCCAGTGCGCCGATTCGTGTCAGGAGCGCTTCTGTGACGTGCACCGAGGTGAGCTCGCCACTTTTTATCCGGCGGCATACGTCGGACAGCGTCAGATAATGTACATCCGCCATGGCGGAATCTCCTCAACAACTCCTTAAGCGCAGGAGGCAATGTTAAACGTTGTGCCGAGCATACTCCTGTTGATTTTTGACTGCCGCGTACGTCATCGCACCCCGGTAACCAGAAACTGTGGCAGGCAGAAGAGGTAGCTACCGGTGGCGATACCGTCTCTGGCCTGATTCAGCAGGCCAGCAACTTCCTGGTCCGGTAGTGTGGCCAGGGTTTTGATATAACTCGCCATGTTGGCCAACACATTGAGCCCGGTGCCTGCACGATCCACGAAGCTCGATAACCGCACTTCGATGTTCGAAAAACCGGCCAGGGCCATTAATCCCGGCACTTTGCGGCCAATGTAGGGCTCCTTGAAGGCCGCCGCCGCTGCTGCGAAGAACTTGTCTACCGTTGTTTTACCCCAGGGCTCCACGACGACGAATCCCCAGTCGCTATCGATAACGTGCATGCGACCACCGGATTTTAATACCCGATGCACCTCGTTCAGCGTAGCGTCGAGATCGGGCACGTACTCGAGAACGTTCTTGCAGATAACTCGGTCGTAAGATCCATCTGAAAACGGTAGACGATGATCTGTTACCAGGTGAAAGGCTACGTTGTCCCGTTCGCGCGCTCTTTTGTTGGCATCGCCGACAAACCGGGTGTTGATGTCCACGCCGTCGACCCGACCCGCCTCCCCCACCATATCCGCGAGCGCCAGAGCAAAAAAACCCGGTCCGCTGCCAACGTCCAGAACTGCCTGCCCTTCCTCGATACCTGCTGGCTCAAGCAGCGTTTTGTGGCCTTCACGCCACACGAACATCTGCTCGTAACGAGCAACCCTGTCATCCTCGATCTCTTTCCAGTGATCGGCGTAAAAACTGTCTGACTGCATTGTGTCTCTCTCGCTACCAGCCGGTAGAATATCGCAGCACGAAAATTGATGATTTACTTATCTGCATGCGCAACACCTTCGATAAGGCTTATTACGATCGCTACTATCGTAACCCGAAGACGCGAGTTTTCACCCCCGCGGTTGCGCGCCGCCAGGCCACTTTCATCGCAACTTATCTCAAGCACCTGGAGATCCCGATCACCAACATTCTGGATATCGGCTGCGGTGTTGGCACGGTTCTCAAAACCCTGGGGAAAGAATTTCCACGAGCGCAAACGCGAGGCGTAGAACCTAGTGGATACCTCTGCCGTCGTTACGGATGGGTAGCGGGCTCGGTGGTCGACTATCGCAGTGACCATCCTTACGATCTCGTTGTCTGTAACGATGTACTTGGTTATCTGAATGACAAGGTATGCACGAAAGCGCTCGCCAATCTGGCCGAATTGTCAGCCAGCGTCCTGTTCCTCGGCGTGCTCACCCGGGAAGATTACGAGATCTGCGACCAGAACCGCACCGACCCGCAACAATGGATGCGATCGGCGGCGTGGTACCGGCGGCGCCTGACCCGCCATTTCGTCAACGTCGGCGGGGGATTGTTTTTGAAAAAGCCGCTCCGTGTGACCGTCTGGCATCTGGATCGGATAGGGTAATTCGACCCGTACTCCGAAGTTCTCACCTTGTCAGTACCGTATAGAACGAACAGAATGTAACAGCGGCCGGGGAAAAGGTAACACCAGACAATCGAACTTTCGTTCCTGGGAATTACCGCTTCCGGCGAAGATACAGGGGTCAGAAATGCGTAACGTTCTGCAGCTGCTGGTCCTCACACTACTCATCGTGCTGGTTGGGTGTGGCCGTGGTGACCCAACTTCCCAGGGTGGACCGGTTTCGATGAAGCGGCTGACGCCGGCGCAATACCGCAATGCCGTCGAGGATCTCTTTGGCACAACGATCGATGTCTCCGGTCGCTTCGAGCCGGACAGTCGCCGATCGGGTCTCAACGCGATCGGGACTTCACTCGTGGCGGTCACACCAAGCGGCTTCGAACAGTACGAAGCGATGGCCCGCAACGTCGCCGCACAGGTCACCTCACCCGCACACCGCGATCATCTTCTCCCGTGCAAACCAAAATCGACGACGGCACGCGATGACGTCTGTACAGAAAGCATCGTCCGGAGCTTCGGTCAGCAACTTCTGCGCCGGTCACTCGGCGACGACGAGATCCGCGTACGTGTACGGGCTGCCGGCGCGACCGCCGAATTTCACGCTGACTTTTACACCGGCCTGGAACTCGCTCTCACGAGCCTGCTGGTTGCGCCCGACTTTCTTTTCCGCATCGAAGTGGCCGAGCCCGCTCCGTTACCGGATCGGCCGGACCGGCTGCAACTATCCGATCTCAGTCTTGCGGTCCGGCTGAGTTACTTCTTGTGGAATCGCGGTCCCGACGAGACCTTGTTGGCGACCGCCGAGCGCGGCGAGCTCAACTCTCATGAGGGACTGGCGCGTGAAGTTGATCGGCTGCTCGCCTCCGAACAACTCGCCGGCGGCGTCCGCGCATTCTTCGAGGACCTGTTTCTCTTCGACCAATTCACTGATCTCGGCAAGGATGTTACCCACTATCCGCTCTACAACAACCGTATGGCCGCTGATGCGCGTGAGCAGACATTACGTTTCGTCGTTGAACATCTGGTGACCCAGCAGGCGGGCTACCGCGAGCTTTTTACGTCTCGGCAGTTGCCTATCACGCGCAGCCTCGGTCCGCTCTACGGTGTACCTGTGTATTCGTCCGAGGGTTGGGAGAACATGGAGTTCCCACCCGACCATCCACGCGCCGGACTACTTTCACATGCCAGTTTCGCCATGCTCTTCTCTCACCCCGGTCGCAGCTCACCGACGTTGCGCGGGGTCTTTCTTCGAGAAGCGCTGTTATGCCAGATCATTCCCGAAGCCCCGGCTGACGTTGATTTTTCGCTCTTCGCCGCGGATGCAGATTCCGTACACAAGACGGCGCGCGATCGCCTCGAAGTGCATGCGAACGAAGCCAGCTGCCGCACTTGCCACAAGCTCACAGACCCGATCGGCCTCGGGCTGGAAGTATTCGACGGCATCGGGAAATACCGTACCAGCGAAAACGGGGCCCTTATCGACACGCGCGGCGACCTCGACGGTCGCAACTTTGCAGACCCCGTCGAGCTCGGCCAGGCTTTTGCCGAGAGTCCGTTGATCGGCCCCTGCCTGGTCCAGAACCTGTACCGCTACGCGGTCGGCCGCGAGCATACAAATCGCGAGCGCTCGCTACTGCGTTATCTCGAGGCAAGGTTTGCAGAGGCGGGTTATCGGCTGCCTGAGCTGATGCGGGAGATCGCTTTGAGCGAGGGATTCCGTACTGCCTCACAACCGCCTGCGAAGGAGGAGACATGAGCACCAGGATCATTCAACCCAAGATCGGCCGCAGGCGCTTTCTGCGTGGGACCCTGGGCGGCGTCGCTTGCGCCGTTGGCCTGCCATTTCTGAACCTGTTCCTCAACGCCAACGGGGATGCAGTGGCGGCCACCGGTGCTCCTTTGCCTAGACGTTTTGGGACGTGGTTTTTTGGCTGTGGCATGAATCCACTGCGCTGGAATCCTGCCACGGTAGGCGGCGATTGGGAATTGACCCCGGAACTTGTGCCGATAGCGCATGTTCGAGATCGCATGAACATTCTCAGTGGCTTCAGCGTCTTGTTAAATGGCGAAGCCAACCAGGTTCATCGTACAGGGGTATTCGGAACGCTCTGCGGTGGGGCTCCGAAAAAAGCAACGGAGGTCGAGGGACCGAGCCTCGACGTCTTGATATCCGACGAAATTGGCACCAAAACTCGCTTTCGGTCACTCGAGATGGCCGCAACTGGAAGTTCCCGTCACAGCAATAGTCTACGAGACGTGAGCAGTGTGAACCCTGCCGAGCCGAGCCCGCTGTCACTGTACCTGCGCGTGTTTGGATCCGGCTTTGCCGACCCAAACGCGGCTGAGTTCTCACCCGACCCCAGGCTGCTGCTGCGCAAGAGCGCGCTGTCCATTGTCACCGAGGATCGCAAGCGTCTCGAAAGACAGTTGGGACAGAGCGATCGCGCCCGTCTCGACCAGTATTTCACGTCGCTGCGCCAACTCGAACAACAGCTTGAACTGCAGCTCCAGAAACCGGCGCCGCTACAAGCTTGCTCGGTGCCAAAGCCACCCGCAGGGGGCCCTGTCGATACCGAGATCGAGCACGTGATGTCGAATCACGCCCTGATGGCGCAAACGCTCGCTCTGGCGCTCGCCTGTGACCAGACCCGCGTCTTCAACATGTTGTTTTCGAACCGGGCCTCGAGCCTGCGCATGCCCGGCAGTTCCGACACCCACCATACCCTGACCCACGAGGAGCCACGCGACCCCGACCTCGGTTACCAGCCCAAGGCAACCTATTTTGTAATGAAGAGTATGGAGGCGTGGGCGACCTTCGTTGAGACGCTGGATGCCATACCCGAAGGCGACGGCACGCTGCTCGATAACTGCCTCGTGATGGCGCATTCGGAGACCTCCGAAGCCAACACCCATAGCGTGGTGGGGTTGCCTTTGATGATCGCCGGAAGAGCCGGTGGTCGTATGCGCACAGGTTTGCATGTAAGCGGCGTCGGTGATTCGACAAGCCGAGTCGGGCTCACGATGCAACAGTTGATGGGCCTCAATGTGGGCCGTTGGGGAACAGACCAGAACGAGACCGACCGGCCAGTTACGGAGATCCTTACTTAACCATCAACTTTAAGGAAGACCATGCGACTTCTGACATTTGCCATCGCTTTCATCCCACTGCTCTCGGCCTGCAGCGAAGATTCGGCGACGATGGCGCCCACCGCGGATGTCATTGCCGCCGCCGAGGAGGGCGACGTACGCGGCTTCGTCTTCTCCTACTGGGCGTACGAGATCCCGAGGGATGATCCCGGTGAATGTCCGGATGGATTCAACGCGACCGAAGAGGAATATCTCTCCGAGGAGTATGCGCTCGTCAGTGACGAGGTGAAGCGCCGCTACGAGGCCGGTGACCGGGACGGCGCGCTCGGCTTACTGCCGCCAGATGCCTGCAAGGATCCACTGGTTCGACCGGATCCCGGGCACATCACACTCAACGGCCCCGCTACCGTGGCTGGGATCGACCTCGACGGCGAACACTCCACGCTTGCCGGGGGTGGGCAATGTGCTCACGACGACTTCATCGGTCCCAACGGCGAGCAGGGCATCGACAACCAGCACTGGCGTCTGATGGGTTGCGTATCCGGGTACCGGCCGAATGGTCTGTTTGATCGTCTCTTCAACACCAACAGTTCGATTCTCGAAAACGGCTACTCGACGTTGCTCGAGTTGCAGCTCATCGAGGGCACCCGCGACGCAGGCCGGGTGAGTGCGCGCCTTTTTACCAGCGCCGGTCCGGTTTCGAAAGACGCCAACGGCAAAGTGGTGCGCGATATGAGTCAGCTGGTACATGAAGATCCGATGTACCACAGCGCAGTTTTCGAAGGTGAGATCAAAGACGGGATCTTCACCGCCGGTCCGGTCGACGCCAAGCTGCGCTTCAAGGTTCAGGCAATCGACAATCACTACTGGTTCCGCGACCTTCGCATTCGCGCTGAAATGTTAGCAGACGGGAGTATGAAAGGCGTGCTGGCCGGGTACTGGGATATCGGGAATTTCTTCAATTTTATTACTGAAGTTTACATCGGGCCGATACATCTCGGTCGCGCGGCGGCGAACAACAGCGGCTACATGTGTGCCGGGGTTTATCACGCGCTACCACTGGTCGCCGACGGTCACCCGGACCCCGAGACAGGCAAATGCACGTCGCTCTCGACTGTGATCCAGTTCGAGGCGGTGCCCGCTTTCGTGATCCAACCCCAGCAGGTCGCCCAGGCGTCGCCATAGAACTCGAGCGTGGAGATCTTGCTGACTCGCCGCCACATGCTCTACCGCGTTACCTTACTTGGGCTGGCTGTGGGCACGGTCCCCCTGCTGAAAGGCTGCACAAACGCCGTCTCCGCCTGCGCTGACCCGGCGCTTCTCAGCGTGGGCGAGGCGCATATGCGCAGTACGCTCGAGTACGTCGAACGCACCCCCAATGCCGCCGAGCAATGTAACGGATGTGAGTTCTTCCGCGCGAGCGCAGGCGATTGTGGTCAATGCGAGATCCTCAACGGTGCGGTAAGTCGGCAGGGGTCTTGCAACTCCTGGGTCCGGCGAGGCACAGGCCCATCGTGATGACCGAGTTGCTCAGCGATCCGGCTTACCGGCATGTGCTGCTCAATCATTTCCCCGTTATCGGGCTGGCGATGGCCTTCGTGGTGCTCGTCATCGGTGTGGTATTTCGTCAGACCGCAACGCTCTGGGTTGGTCTCGTGCTCGTTGCGCTGACGGCTGGCACGAGCTTACCTGTAGGAATCTTTGGCGACGACGCCTATCCCGCCGTCTTCGACCGACTCGACGGCGATGGGCGCGCCTGGCTCGACTACCACACGCACCTGGCTGATTCCTGGCTACCCGTGCTGTACAGCAATGCAGTACTGGCGGTGATCGCGCTTGGTGTCGGGATTCTGCGCCCCCGATTCCTGCTTCCGGCCGCATTGGTGGTCGCGCTTGTGACACTCGCGGGGGTCGGCACCGCCGTCCTGATCGCTGATGCGGGTGGCAAGGTCATGCACCCCGAATTTCGCCTCATTGATCCGCCGGTAGTTGAATCTTCGCGTCGGCTGCGATCGCCAGCAGATCACTAAGCTTATTTGCGAGACAGCACACTAAATACTGCGCAGGTTGTCGTCCGGGTTACGATCGATCATCTTGTTGTAAGGATCCACCCCGACCCGTGCCGGTCGTTCGGCAACCGTAAAGGTGAACGTCTGTTCCCCGCTCCTGATCAGCCGTTTCTCCATGATCAGCGGTTCGGGGAGGTCGTCGTCCCCGAGTTCGCCCGTTGCTTCCGGGAAAACGGCAATGTCGAGGTAACTTTCCAACGGGACTTCTGTTTCCTGCCCCTCGCCATCCGCCGAGAGCTTGCGCCCCTTGACCACCATGGTGACTTCAAAACCTTCTTCGACCTCCTTCACCTCGGCCTCCACCACACTCACATCAAACAGAATGATTTTCTCGAAGAGATCCGTGATGAGATCCTGGTGCTCATCTCCCGCAACCGCTCTGAACTCCGCGACGAGATCACCGGCGGTGGGAAACGGCCCGCTCTGGAACGCATATTTGGCCAGGAAGTTCCTGAGCGCCTGGTTCACGCTAGCTTCACCGATGGCATCCTTTAGCGCATACATGACAACACTGCCTTTGCGGTAGTGAATGTAGGGTTGGTTCTCCGAGTACATGAGCGGCAACTCCTCGATGAGTTCACCGCCGCGTGATTGCAGATAGCGGTCGAGTTCATACTTCAGGAAACGGCGCATCATCTCCGGTCCGTACTCCTTTTCCATCACCATGAGCGCTGAATACTGAGCAAGGGTTTCAACAATTACCGTCATGCCTTGCATGCGGGCGCCTACCACCTGGTGCGCCCACCACTGATGGGCAAGCTCATGAGCGGTCACGTAGAAAACGTAGTTGATATCTTTTTCATCACGCAGATCTGCAATGAAGCCAATCGCCTCCGAGAAGGGGATGGTGTTCGGAAACGACTGAGCAAACCTCTGATAACCGGGGAACTCAATAATACGAAACTGACGATATTGATAAGGGGTGAATTCACGATTGAAGTAGTCCAAGGATTTCTTGGAACCATCCATCATCGCATCAACATTGTAAGCATGGTCCTCATGGTAGAAGACCTTGAGATCTACGCCCTTCCAATGTTCCTCGACGACGGAGTAGCGAGCCGAAGTAAATGAAACGAACGGCCAGATCGGCTCGTCCATTTCATACTCGAAATACCTACGGCCATCCGCCTCCCCCTCACGCAGCAGATAGCCCGGCGCGATTGCGATCTGATCTGCCGCCGTGCTGAGTACTGAATGGAAGTTGCAACGCTGCGAAATGCCGAACTGATTGAAAGGTAACGATGCCGGATCACCTAACTTAGGAAGCCGCTCTAGCGGAGGCAGGTCGTACTTGCGGCGCTTGTTGTTGTCCCCCAGTTCGGTTCCGGCGTTGTAACCGAGTAGTGGCATGATCTCCGTATTGTCTACAAACGTGCCATTACCGACCACGCGGGTCGTAGAGCCCGTGTTTGGAAAACCCTCGTTAATCCAGGAGAGATCCCAACGCATGGTGATCTCGCCACCCGGTAACATGGGCGGATTCAGCAGATAACGGTAATAACCAAGACGCGCGTTCTCTTCAACGAGCTTCGAATCGGGAATCTCGAGTGCGTTGATAGTCAATACGATTGGCAACGATATGTGGATTTCCTCAATCGGCTCGCTACGATGGTTTACCAGCAACGCGCTGCCTCGCGTCTCCAGACGGCGTTCCTCGGGATAGATGTCCAGGGTTATGTCCAAATCCACCAGGTCGGGGAACGCCATACCCTCATAACGCTTGTAAGCCTTCTCGTAATCGGCTTGTCCCTCTTCCCGTTCGTCCTGGGTGAGGTAATCGTTCAACACGTTGGTGTTGTAGTAAATCCAACTACCCGCCACGGAAAAAGCGAGCACCGAGACGAGAGCAACTGAGATCACGCCTGAGTTCAACCGTTCCTTCGCAACCGCGATACGTTCGCGGAAGTGATCGTAGTGCCCACGCCGAAACAGTAGATGCGCAATGGTCACCAACAAGACCGAGAACAAAGACCAGTAGACGCCAAACGCGATTGCTCTTGGTACGAAGTGACCAACTCCGTTCATGTCCGAGTATGGACCGGCCGGAATGTTGAAGAGGTAAAGATTGTGCTCGAACCCAAAGCTCGACAGCGTCTGGATAGCAAGGAACACAACGAGGAACGAAACCATGCCGATGAATTTGTTCTTGGCCAATACCTGAATGAACACACCCAGCACGGCAAACAGGAAGAACGAGCTGCCGATCATGCCGAAGAGCCTGGTGAGGTAGAGATCCAACTCAAAACGGTAATAGTCGTTGAAAGCTTGTACGAGGACCGACGCCAGAGTAACGATGGCAAGCAGTGCGGCAACGATAAACCACAGCGCACCTATTTTGGACAATATCATTATGCCGTTTGGGTACGGCGTGGCGTCAATGATGTCCGCGACGTTCGCCTGTCGTTCCCGATGGACCAGTTCGCCCGAGTAGTAGATGAGCACGATCAAAATGACAAACAGGAAGCTACCCGACGCAGCCCGGATCATGACAGCGGTGAGCGGGTAGACGGGGGTTCCGAAGATTTGCGTCAACGCGGCATAAAAACCACCAAGCACGTTCATGATGCCAAACGCCAGCAATACGTAAAACGGCACGCTGCGCACAATGCCACGAATATCCATTCGCAACTGTGAGGCGAACTGAGCAACGCTGGTGGCAAAAGTAAACTGCGGTTGCGCAAGAACCGTCCGGATAGCTGGTGCAGGCATCGAGGTCTTCTTTTTGTTCTTGCGGCGTAAACGAAACCGGCTGGGTGCCAGATTGAAACCGTAACGTGCGGCGGTTGCCAGTAACGCAAATACGGCGACGGTTCCCCAGATCATCCGGTTCGTAAGCAGGGTTCCAGTAAGGTCGGGCACCAGGTAGTTTCGATCGAAGACCGTCCAGTAGCGCGTCAGCTCAGCGAACGCCGTCACCCCGAAAGGATCAGCCAGCGCCATGGTAGACAGCGATTCCTGGTCGGTGACCGCACTCAGCACGACAAACGTAATCATGAAAGCAAGTGCCGCAACGTACGCTGCAAGGATAGATCTCGTCAGCGCAGCCACCGAAAAAAACATTGCACAGACAACGAACATATTCGGCACGATCACGCCATAAACGCCGAACCAGTACGGGGCGAAATCGAAGTCGCCAATGCGCTCCGGGTCCAGCCAAGGCATAAATGTCGCAATCAGCGTACCCAGAAAACCGATCAGGACCGCAAGCGTTGCAAACAAAAACCCACCGCCAAACCGACCGAAGAGATAACTCTTTTCAGAAACACCACTGGCAAAAAAAAGTTCCGCTGTCTTAGCTTCGTAATCCCGGGTGATGGCCCCCGCCACAAAGGCGATGGCGGCAAACATCCCAATAATGCTGAAGATGTACTGAGTCTGAAGTATGGTGAAAGCCGCGTTCAGGTTCAGATTGTCCGTCCCGCCACCCACGGTTACCGACTCCGACGCCATGGCGAAGAAGTTGAACAGGAAAAAAACCAACGAAATGATCAGAAACAGGGGTGAGCGCAACTGATAACGACACTCGAAGCGAAATATTTCCCAGGTCATGATTTGCTCCTATTCCAGCTCTGCTTGCAGGTTGTGCTGGTGCAGCGTCGCAAAATAGACGTCTTCCAGGGTGGGTGAGACCAGGGCCATAGCGCAATCCGGCTGATCTTGTGAGACTACGCGGATTTCGGTTTGACCCGCCACCATCCGCGTGGAAACCACCGGCAGGGATTTGCTAAGGGTTGCTACCTGTTCCGTTGGAATGACCTTACTCCACAACTTTCCCTCGAGTTTCTCCATGAGCAACCGGGGTTCATCCTCCACCAGAATGCGTCCTTCACCCATAATAGCCATACGTGAGCAGAGGTCGGAGACATCATCGACGATGTGCGTCGATAGAATGACGACCACGTCTTGGCCAATCTTGGCGAGCAAATTTTGAAAGCGTCGCCGTTCCGCCGGGTCGAGACCCGCCGTCGGTTCATCCACGATGATGAGTTTAGGCTCGCCGATCAATGCCTGGGCGATGCCGAATCGCTGTTTCATCCCGCCAGAGAACGTGTCGATGCTTTTGTTACGCACGTCCCACAAGTTGGTTTTCGTCAGCAGTTGTTCAACCAGCGCCTTGCGTACCTTCTTATCGGTTATTCCTTTCAGCACGGCAACGTGGTTCAACATCACCACCGGCGAAGTACGCGGATAGGCACCGAACTCCTGCGGCAGGTAGCCGAGGCAACGGCGCAGTTTCGTCTTGTTTTGCAACACATCGATGTCGTCGAGATGAATCGAGCCACTGTCGGGCTCCTGCAAGGTGGCGATGGTGCGCATCAAGGTGGATTTTCCCGCGCCATTGGGGCCAAGCAGGCCGAACATTCCCGTGGGGATAGAAAGACTGACGTCATCCAGCGCTCTGACGTCGTTTGGATAGGTTTTGGATAACCCGGAAATAGTGAGCATATGGACTCCTCAGAACTGTCATTCTTTCAGGCTCGGCGCGTGGGGCCGCCCGACCGCGCAAATCGAGTTCGACTTAGCGCAGGCAACATTCACGCCAGAGCAGGATTTAGTCAATCTTTCAACGGGTTAGGGATTGATTTAGCATTGAACTGTGGCCGAACGCGCGACACTTTAGGCAAACACACCAACTATTGCACCAGGCGTTGTACGCCACCGTAGCGATGTGCGAAGCTCAAAAACTCATCAAGTGCATATCGATACCCCATGAGCGATCTGATCTGGGAAAGTGCAGTCAATCTGGCTGCTCGCCTTCGAGCAAAGCAGGTTTCTGCCGTCGAGGTCATGAACGCTTTCTACGCTCAAATCGAACGCGAGAACCCCAAGCTCAACGCTCTGGTGAACCTGCTTGACCCGGAAGACGCATGCCTCTTAGCTGCAAAAGCGGACGAATCTCTAGCACGCGGTGATGAAGTCGGGCCGCTGCACGGCTTGCCGATGGCTGCCAAGGATCTGGTCGACCTGCGCGGATTTCCGACCACGTTCGGTTTCATTCCATACGCTGAGCGCATAGCGACCGAAGACTCCGCTGTGGTGGCTCGTCAGCGCCGTGCGGGTGCAATCTTCATCGGTAAATCCAACGTGCCTGAATTCGGTTTGGGTTCACATACGTTCAACAGTTTGTTTGGTACGACCCGTAACCCCTACGACCTCGATAAGACCGCTGGCGGCAGCAGCGGCGGGGCTGCCGTTGCGTTGGCGAGTGGGATGCTACCTATCGCCGATGGCAGCGACATGGGTGGCTCACTCCGCAATCCAGCCAGCTTCTGCAACGTCGTGGGTTTGCGCCCATCTATAGGACGCGTTCCCGACGAGCGGACGTTTGGTTGGTTTGCTCGCCTCGGCACCTCCGGACCGATGGCGAGAACCGTAGCGGATGCCGCGTTGTTGCTTTCCGCCCAGGCGGGGCCCTTTCCCTCCGATCCGCTAACGCTCGATGTCGCGGGTTCCAGGTTTCGCGCACCGCTCGAGCGAGACTTATCAGGTGTGCGCCTGGCGTGGTCAGCAGATCTCAATCTGGTGCCAGTAGACGGGCGAGTCACGAGCGTCCTCGAGAAGGCACTGCCGGTCTTCGAGCAGCTTGGCTGTGTTGTAGAAAACAGTTGTCCAGATCTCAGTCAGGCTATGGCAGTTTTTCAAGTCCCGCGCGCGGCTGGACTGGCTATTCTCGGAGGCACTCTGGACCTCTCGCTGCCTGATTGGCGTACCCACGCGAAAGACACCCTGATCTGGAACATTGAGAAAGGTCTTGCACTCGATGTCAAAGAGTTACTGGCGTCCGAAGTAACCCGCACGGAGATTTATCGCCAACTCGAGAAGTTTTTTGCCAACTACGATGCGTTGCTGTTACCGGCCGCTCAAGTGCCGCCGTTTCCCGCCGAGCAGGATTGGGTTCGCGAAATCAACGGCCTGCCCATGGATACGTATATCGATTGGATGACGGTGTGTTGTGCCATATCTGTTACGGGATCGCCCGCCATCTCTGTACCGGCAGGGTTCACCGACGAGGGTTTGCCGATCGGCTTGCAGATCGTCGGTAAGCCACGTCGGGACTTTGAGCTTCTCCAGCTTGCTCACGCTTTCGAACAAGCCACCGAATACTATCGACGCAAGCCGGGTCTTCCCACAACGCCTGCTGCACAGGCAGATAAACCCGCCTGATTGTCATGAATCCGACGCCAGACTGGCTGGAAACCGTTCTGCAAAAACCCATTGATGAGTTGCGAGTTGAACTGATCGGGCAGTTCAGCTCCGAGGTGAGCCGTCTGCATTTCATGAGCGCAACAAAACCTGAGACCTTGATACTCAAACGTCCACGTTACGAGCGCGATGAACGTGTCGGAGAGTCGTTCATCATGGAAGGGCAGTTCTACGGTTCAATCGCGCCGCAATTGAAAATACGATTGCCGGTGTGTTACGGCTACGGTGACGACTTCATTGTGTTGGAAGACGTCGCCACCCAGGTTATCAGCTTCAAGAACGGAGCAACCCGCGCGCACCTGGAACGAGCCTTACCCGAGCTGAGTGTTCTGCACAAGACAACGCCTGAAGCTGAGTGGAGCTGGATTCCGACCTTCGCAGATCCAGAGTTTAACAATACGCTCGCCAACGAGTTCAACCGGGGATGGGAGCGCAACCGCAAGGCCTTGCTCGACCTCTGCCCTGAGTTCGCCACTGTGGGTGATCATCTGCTCGGGCGCATGCAGGACTACTATGCCCTGCTCGGCCAACAAGCAACCCTGCTGCAGGGTGACGCCCACCTCGAAAACATCCCCCTGATGGCCGGCACAAGCAAGGTGGTGTTCTTCGATTGGCAGGGACCGCGTATCGGCAACGCGGTATTCGATATTGCCTACTTCCTCGTCATGAGCCTGCGCACCGAGGAACGACGACGATCTGAAATGTACTGGTTAACCACATACCAGGGCACCGAGGTCAGTCAGGACGACCTCATGTTCTATCGAACGGCGGTTGCCGCTCGCGCCAGCGCAATAGTGGAGATAAGCGCGCGTCATCCCGATGTATTATGCGTCGATAGCGGTTTTCTCATGGTTGCAAAACGATGTCTTACGGCAGCCGTGGACCACGCGGTACAGGAAGTAGTGAGTTAGCGACCCTTCCAGAATTCAACATCAACAACAAACCTTGGAATCGCGCCCAGCTTCTTCCCCGGGAGATTCGTCCAGCACCCGATACCACTCCCACATGAGGCCCTGGGGGTCCATGGTCTGAACCTTGTTCTGCTTGGCATAACAGCACACTTGCTCGGGGTCTGCCGCAAACGCCAGATGCGCAGCCTCGAGACGTTTTCCGGCAGCAGCCACGTCAGCATCGTCAAAAACTTCCACACCAAGATGATTCAGCCTCCCCTCGGCTTCGGGCGCCTCGAATAACACGAGCTTCAACGGCGGATTTTCCACCACGAAGTTGGCATAACCGGGTTCGCGTTTGTGAACGTCCACCGCAAAGATACCTTTATAGAATTCGATGGCGGTTTCGAGGTCGTCAACATTCAGTGCAAGCTGCAATCGCATGGTAATTTTCCTGATAAACTTTATTTCGACGTTACTAGAAATATAATATAATGTCTATGATATTTCTATGTTTATCGAAATATAAATTGGAAAGAAACAGCGGAGGAATTTGAGAAATGAAGCTCGGCGATGCTGCCTGTTGCCTGGAGAGTCTAGGGAACGACACCAGGCTATCGATATTTCGAACGTTAGTGCGCTGTGGACCTGAAGGTCTACCGGTCGGCCAACTTCAGACGCGTCTCAAGATCCCCGGATCGACACTGTCTCATCACATCGCGCGCCTCGTGAAGCACGACCTCGTGTTGCAAAGCCGTGAAGGCCGAGTTCTGCGCTGTACTGCAAACTACGCCAGGATGAATCAACTGCTGAACTTTCTCACGAAAGAGTGTTGTGCGGACGCAGGCGGTTGTAATTGATCCCGCGCAGGTTGGCGGCCGAATTTCTCGGCACGCTGTTTCTTCTCACAACCGTTGTCGGCTCCGGCATCATGGCCGAACAACTTAGCGGTGGAAATACCGCCATCGCGCTGCTCTGCAACGCCCTGGCTACCGGCGCGATCCTCGTCGTGCTGATCCTCATGTTCAGACCAATCAGCGGCGCGCACTTCAATCCCGCGGTCACGCTGGCGTTTCTGTTGCGCGGAGACATCAACATTTCCCTCGCGAGCCTGTATTGGCTCACCCAGGTTGCGGCTGGTCTGACGGGTGTATTTCTTGCGCACGGGATGTTCGAACTGGACGTGTTTCAGCTGTCCCAACAAGCGAGAACAGGGGCAGGTCAATGGCTTGCAGAGATCGTGGCAACTTTCGGCCTGGTGGCCACGATTTTCGCGGTGCTCAAGGCGCGCGCCGAAGCCGTCGCTCTAGCGGTCGGTTTGTATATTACCGCGGCATACTGGTTTACCGCATCGACATCATTCGCCAACCCGGCGGTGACCATCGCCCGGGCGTTCACCGATACGTTTACAGGAATTTTACTGGAACATGTACCGTATTTCGTCGGCGCGGAAATCATCGGGGCAGTGCTGGCCACTTATACGCTCGGTTGGCTCTTGAACGCCGACTAGCGTAAAAGGGGTCCGTCCGACAAAGGAAAAACCATCATGCTGAAACGAGTTGATCGCATCCAGCTCACCACCCACAACGCCCAAGCCGTTGCCGAGCGCTGGATGGAACTTTTAGGTGCGATTAGCCATAGCACGGACGAGGTGCCACAGCTCAACGCCAGCCGGGTGACTATTCACGTGGGGGATTCGCTGGTGGAATTCCTCCAACCCACAGGTCCTGGGTTCGCCCAAACGCATCTCGAGGCTGGTCGTGGTGGCCCGTTCAGCATCGGAGTGAGCTGCGAGAATCTCGATAACCTGCGCGAACATCTGAGCACCCAGAATATCCAGGGCCTCGACCTCGCGGGTCAGCTGTTTCTCCATGAGTCCCACACCGGTATTCCCGGGCTGAACGTCGTCGTCTCGGCACATGAAGAACGAAATCAGGTGGGTTTGCTCCGCAACCTCTATGAGGCGACACATCTAACTGCCGACGCGAACCAATCTGCCACGGACATCGCCCGGGTGTTTGCCTTGGATCGCGAAGCGTTTGTCCCAATCGACTCCGATACATACGGTTACGAGGGATTTTTGACGCTTTTCGATGCCTCCGCCCTCCATCGCATCGAATCCATCCACCCCTACGACACATCCAAGACGATGGGCCGTTACTGCGAGAAGTTCGGGCCTTCGATGTACATGTGTTACGGCGAAACGGACGACCTGCCTGGCCTGCGCGAACGACTAAAAAAACTCGCACCCGATGATTGGACTGGGTCGGACGACAACTCCGACGGCTTGTTTATCAATCCGCGCGCGCTCGGCGGCGTGATGGTCGGTGTAAGCCGTACCACCTATGCCTGGACGTGGTCAGGTTATCCGGAACGGGTGGTTCCAGCAGGTCCTTAGCTCGCAGCGGCCTCATCGGAAACGCCTACTGGGTCCCGCGCATTACTTCCTGCATCCGCTCGTGCATTTCTGCAGTGGTGTTCACCCGCGGAAAAGGTTCCTCTGGAAGGTCACAGTCGAGAAATGTACATAACGGCTCCCATCCTTGTGCAGGATCAAAAACCAGAAGCTTGTCGGCGGGGACCAACTGTTTTACCCGCTCATTGTGGGCAAGATACACACCGATGACGTGCTCTTTGTCATCCATTCGTCCTTCGAACAGAGCATCCCAGATAACCTCGAACGCCATTTCGACTCGAGCCCTGACCGCCGGATCCTGCGCTTTTCGACCAGCGAGGCTGAAAGGATAGATCGTACTCATCACACTCTTGTACCAGCGTTCCGGATCCCGCTCCGACAGCAACACTTTTGCCTCCGGAAACTGAGCGAGCTGCGCTTCCCAGAAGTTACAGGAAGGCCAGTCCACGGCCGCCTGGTAACCGGTAAATAGAGCGTCCCAGTCTATCGGCTCACCCCGCGCGGCTTCCCTCCAGCGGTTGACGTGGTTGTCGTTCGCGAAGACCTCCATCATGTGGTAACACTTCGAGAAACCGAGTTTCTCCAAAGCGTACTTCAACGACAACGTACCGGTACGTCCGAATCCCGCCCCTATTACCTGCAACGCCATTTGTGTTTCCCAGGGTTAAAAAGCTACTTAGCGGAAGTGGCGAACGACTATTTGACCTTGACCGTAATCACCGTAGACATTACTGGCGGAACGTGGGGTATGTGTAAGTAGTTGCCCAGCACGAGTCGCAGTTGATGCTCACCCGCAGGCAAAGTGATCTGCGTTTCCGTCTGCCCTTTCCCGAAGTGACGTACCTGGTCCGAGGCAGGTAACGGTTGCATCATATCCAGGTCACCTTCCAGGTCGACAAGCAGGTGATGGTGCCCGGTGTTTTCCACGTTGACGCCGGCAGGCGCAACCCCCATACCACGTAAACCGAACTTGATTGTGAAGGTCGAAGTTACTTCAGCGCCGTCTGCGGGTTCAATAAAGTAAACACCTGCGTTTTCGGGTGCGCTTGAAGCCAAATTCTGGGCTGCAATCCAACCGGTAGTGAGACAAGTCAGCAGAAACAGATAAGTCTGGGTTTTACGCATGGTTTCTTCCTCAACAGTTCACACCATTTTGCAACTAAATTGGGTCGAGACGGAACAACGGGATCTTGCGCTCAACCCGCGCCTGATAACGAACGTAACCCGGATAAACCTCCACCGCATCTTCCCAGGCCGACTTATGCTCCGAACCTGAGAGCTCCCTTGCCTGAAATCTCAGCTCCTGGCCGCGAAACGTACACCGGACTTCGGATTGAGCACGCAGGTTGTGACACCAGGCTGGATCTCTGCTCTGCCCACCGTTCGAACCGATGAGCAGCACCGCATCGCCCACAGATACATATAACAACGGCACATCGCGTGCAATTCCAGTCTTCGCGCCTCGGCAATGTAACAGCAGCATGGGTATGACGAAGCTCAATCTCAGCCTGCCTTTTGTTGCCCGGAGCAATGGCCGGTCTATCCAGGTAGCGAAGTGCATGAAAAACAGCGTAACCGGCTCGATTGCGACAAATCGGGAAAAGGCCTGCCAGATCGGATTTTTCATTGTTAGAACAGACGGCTTCTTACAAGCGGTAAGCCCGGCAGGCCGAGTCGTGGAACAACGCCTGCTTCTCGTCTTCCGACGCATCGGCCACCATTTTTTTGAAAGCGTTCCACAACACGTGATAAGAACAACTCTGCTTATCAACCGGAAAATTACTCTCGAACATGCACCGTTCAACGCCGAAACAATCGATGGCATGGCGATAATAATGACCCGTGGCAGCGACGACCTCAGCCGATGTGGCGGGCTTGTCTTTCTTATGAAATCCAAACCCGTTGAGTGGCATCACCAAGCCGCCAAGTTTCGGGAATACGTTGGGACACTCGGCAAGCCGGGTGATGGATTGCTGCCACTCGGGGTAGATTTCCTCTTGTTTGCCCGCGTACGGGCCAATGCCCAACGGTCCGCCGAAGTGATCAAAAATGATGGTCGTATCCGGAAAAGCTTCCGCGAGATCGGTCAACTCCGCAATTTGGGTATGGTACAGCCAGGCATCGAAGCTCAAACCGCGCTTGCCGAGTTCTGCAAACCCCTCGCGGAACTTCGCATCCAGGTACAGGTGTTGCGGGGGATTGGTATGGGAGTTGCGAACCTCATCGCTCGCATCCCATCCGGCGGCATGACGTATTCCACGAAACCGGCTGCTCGCCGCCATGTGTGCATCCAATACCTCACCCACTGCAGAACCGAGGCATAAATTCGCGTAGCTCACGATGCCACTGCACGCTCGCATCTCGCCAAAGCCGCCACTCGCGGACATGGCCGCTACGCCGTTGACAAACTCGGTCTCGCCGACCGGCCTTAGCGCCTCCGGTCCCAGTGCCCGATACATGCTGGAGCACTCGACGAACACGGTGCTCACCACGTTGTGCCCACTGCCGGTATCGGCAAGCAACTCATCGAGTAGATAGCGGCTTTGCGGGTGATCCCACAAATGGTGGTGAGGGTCGCAGATCTCCCGTTCAGGCTCGACGATCTCCTCCGTAACCTGATCCAACCACGTCATCTGATCCATACAGCTCTCCTCAACTTAAACCTTAGAGCCCGACCTAATACCGCTCGATTATCATCTGCGCAAAATCCCGGAAATTCTGCCGCGCACACGCCATGGGCGGCAGGAGGGTAACTTCCTTCAGGCCCGCCGCTTCCTGTTCATGCAACATGGCGATGATCTCTTCCGGCGTGCCAACAAGGCCCCCCGAGGCACGAATGAGTTCAGGGGTGACGAACTTGCGCTCTTCGGGTTGCAGATAGGTGCAATGGCCATCGTGCACGGTCATGTGGCGGCGATTGCTCGGCTGAGCATTCACGTGGATCAGGTACTGATCCCATACGTCACGGATATCGGGCTGAATGAATTCGTCGTCCCCTCGCTGCAGAGAGATTTCATACCAGAAGTGTAAGCTTGCGGAAACCATCGAGCCTACCTCGTCGATGACCCGGTCAGACGTAAGCGCCTCGCCTGGCTTCAAAACGCACGCGAACGTGAGCGCAGCCGTATGAAAGTCTTGAGGAAATTCCCGATCAACAGCCTCAGCCCCCTGGCGCACGGCTTGCAGGTTGTTGGCAAAAACCGCGAGTGGTTCACCTCCCGCAGAGATCCTGCCGTCTCCGTAGGCTCCCGCAACTTTGAGTGCAAGCGGTCCGTTCGCTGCAACATAAATCGGTACAGGATTTGCTACGTTCACGAAACCGAGTTCCTGATGCAGGAACTGGATGGGTCGGGTTTCGCCGTTTAATGTGTATTCCACCTCTTCGCCGTGCAACAGCGCCCGAACCACACGCAGATACTCGCGAAACGCCTTGGGTTTGACGGGATTGAAACCCATGACTCGCATGGCTGTGTGACCGGTACCGATGCCTAGAAATACCCTGCCGGGCGCAATGCGGTTAATGCTGGCAATGGAATGCGCCGTCACAGGCGCCAACCGCGTGCCGACAATCGCGACGCCAGTGCCGATACGAATCTTCGAGGTATGATGGGCTGCCAACGCCATGGTTGAGTAACAATCCGACCAGATCATCTGGGAATCCGGCACCCATGCATGATCGTAACCGATGCTCTCCGCATACTGGATGAGCTGCCAGTCATCAATTTTGGTGGCAACCATCGCGCCGAATTTCATGAGGCGTTCCTCCTAATAGACAACGACCGAACGGATGCTTTTGCCTGCATGCATCAGATCGAACCCCTCGTTGATATCGTCCAACGTCAGGGTGTGGGTAATGAGATCATCAATATTGATTTTTCCTTCCATGTACCAGTCGACGATTTTTGGTACATCCGTGCGGCCCTTGGCTCCACCGAACGCGGTACCCCGCCAGACCCTGCCGACAACCAGCTGAAACGGGCGTGTGCTGATTTCCTGACCGGAACCTGCGACGCCAATGATGATGCTTTCACCCCAGCCCTTGTGGCAACATTCGAGCGCCTGGCGCATCACCTCTACGTTACCGATGCACTCAAAGGAATAGTCGACACCCCCGTCGGTGAGATCAACGATAGCAGCCACGGTATCGCCCACGTCCGTTGGGTTGATGAAATCGGTCATCCCGAACTTCTCTGCCAGCACGCGTTTGTCGTCGTTCAAATCCACGCCGATGATGCGATCTGCACCCGCGATACGTGCACCTTGAATCACGTTGAGCCCGATACCGCCGAGTCCGAATATGGCAACGTTCGAGCCGGGTTCCACCTTGGCCGTATTCATCACCGCACCCAACCCGGTCGTTACCCCGCAACCGATATAACAAACCTTGTCGAACGGAGCGTCAGACCGGATCTTGGCCAGCGCAATCTCCGGCATGACGGAGAAGTTGGAGAACGTGGAGGTACCCATATAGTGAAAGAGTTTTTCTCCGTTGAATGAAAAGCGGCTGCTGCCATCTGGCATGACGCCTTGCCCTTGTGTCTCACGGATAGCACCGCACAGGTTCGTTTTCCCCGACGTGCAGAATTTACACTGACGGCATTCGGGCGTGTAAAGCGGGATGACGTGGTCCCCCGGAACAACCGAAGTCACTCCCTCACCAATATCCACCACGACTCCGGCGCCTTCGTGACCCATGATGGACGGGAACAAACCTTCAGGGTCCGCACCGGACAGCGTGAACGCATCCGTGTGACAGATCCCGGTTGCCTTGATCTCCACCAGGACCTCACCTGGTTTCGGCCCCTCAAGCTGTACGGTTTCTACTCTGAGCGGCTCCGAGGCCGCGAACGCAACTGCGGCGCGTGTGTCCATGTCATCTCCCCGGTTGCCAATCCCCCCTGAGGCTACCGTTTCGGAGTGGAAAAGCAAACGGAAAGCGATAGGAGAAACTAAGGGATCACAAGTACAATCCGGCGCCGACAAGTCACCGAGAACAAGTCCCGCTTGCGCTTAAAAACTCGAATTAACAACTGGCGCCGCTACGTCCCGATTCTGGACGTGATCAAACACTACCGGCGCGAGGATTTCCCACACGACCTGGTAGCCGGTATCGTCGTCGGGGTAATCACGGTTCCACAAGCCGTCGCCTATGCCTTTCTCGCTGGTTTACCCGCTCAGGCCGGGTTATACGCCTGCCTCGCGCCAATGGTCATCTATGCAATTCTCGGCTCTTCAAAGCAGTTGGTCGTAGGCCCCGTCGCCATCGCCGCGCTCATGGTGGCCGCCACGGTCAGCGAATTTGCCCCCCAGTACAGCGACGAATACCTCGGCATTACCACCGTGTTATGCCTCCAGGCTGGCCTCGTTCTTCTGTTACTGCGCGTTTCAAACATGGGCGGCTTGGTGAATCTGTTGAGCCATCCGGTCATTGTCGGATTCGTCAATGCCGCGGCGATCCTTATCATCGTCAGTCAGTTGAGCGCGTTCACGGGCATTACCCGCGGAGCCGCAAGCGATCCATTTAACCGCCTCGCAGATTTACTTCAGGCAGCCGATAC
>SMUZ01002031.1_pt1 | contig 23023 bp, 23 predicted proteins | sample 2456421 | NCBI WGS metagenome assembly SMUZ01 (sample SAMN11095932, study PRJNA526329) | marine sediment metagenome | biome: Marine sediment; feature: Surficial sediment; material: Deep marine sediment; isolation source: Hadal surficial sediment | place: Pacific Ocean | collected 2014-11 | depth... | reverse complement strand
TTTTTTTTCAATTGCCATAATTTTATCAACCCGGGCTTTATGGCGGCCACTTTCAAAGCGGGTTTCAAGCCAGACTTTTACGATTTCTTTAGCAACATCGACTCCAAGAGACCTGCTTCCGAGAGTTAAGACATTTGCGTTGTTATGAAGGCGGCTATTCCTGGCAGTGTAGGTATCCTGGCACGATGCAGCACGAATTCCGCGAACCTTATTCGCCGCCATTGCCGAACCGACACCCGCTCCGTCTACAATGATACCTAATAATCCCGCGTCATTGGTAACTTTTTCAGCAACTGCATAAGCAAAGTCAGGGTAGTCCACGGATTCCGTTGAATGCGTGCCCAAATCATCGAATTCCAACCCCAACTCAGTTATATAATCTTTGAGTATCTCTTTCAGCTCAAAACCGCCGTGATCTGAGCCAATAATTATTTTTCCTGAGAATTGAACCTGGGGGGAGAGTTGAGGTTCCGAAGAAGTCTTAGCAATTTCTTTTTTTAAAATCCTAATTCCGCGAATAGCGGCCGCGTCTTGCGCAGAAGGAGTCACAATGCCGTTTGCCGCAACGACCAGTTCTGTTTTCTGCTTTCTATGGGCATCAATTACATCACGCTCCGTAATCAATTTGCTCATTTAGCACTATTCTTCCTTTTCGGTTTCACGAATCATCGGGACAAATCGGACTGGAATGCGTGATTCTTTTTCAACAGATCCGTCCGGGAATTTAGTAACCACAATCAAATCCTGATTAGTCTTACCTATAGGAACAACCATTTTGCCGCCGATTTTCAGTTGTTCAATTAAGGACTGGGGAATCGAGTCCGGTGCTGCAGTTACAATGATGCCATCAAAAGGAGCGTGTTCGGGCCAGCCTTTATAGCCATTCCCAAATCTCAGTGAAACGTTATTGCAGCCCATTTTTTTCAACCGTCTTGATACATCAATGGTAAGATTTTCATTGATTTCAATTGTATAAACGTGTTCAACAATTTCAGATAAAACCGCCGCTTGATAGCCTGACCCTGCACCGACCTCCAGAATTTTTTCGTTGCCCTTGAGTTCTAAAGCGGCGGTCATATATGCGACAATAAATGGCTGTGAAATCGTTTGCCCCTCTCCAATCGGCAACGGAGCATCGTCATAAGCCGAGTTTTCTAAACTCTCATTCACAAACCTGTGCCGAGGCACCTTTTCTAAGGCTTTGAGCACTACCGGGTTTTTCACGCCTCGATTGATAATTTGACTTTCTATCATCTCTTTTCTTACCTCGAGAAGCGCAAAGGTGTCGCCCGGTTTTAGTCCAATATTTTTCTCAAATTCAATCACTCTATAAGAGTCCTTTATAAATCACAAAGTCAATATCTTATTCTAACATTTCTCGCAAGTGATGTTCTACGCTTCCCGACAGAGCATCTAAATCATATCCGCCTTCTAAAACCGAAACCATTCTTCCCCTGCAAAACTCCCTGGACAAATCCAGTATGACTCGGGTCATACGTGCAAAGCCTGCTTCAGAGACATTCATATTTGCAAGAGGATCGTTTCGGTGTGCATCAAAGCCGGCTGAAACCAAAATAAATTCAGGCTTAAATTCGCTGACCGCATTGGTGATGTCATTCTCAAATATCTGCAAGTATTCTTTATCGCTAAAGGCGGCAGGTGAAGGAAAGTTTAAGGTGGTTCCTTCTCCCTCACCATGACCCTTCTCTTCAGCTAATCCCGTGCCGGGATACAATGGATGCTGATGAATACTAATGTAAAAAACTGTCGGATCATCATAAAATGCATTTTGAGTACCGTTACCGTGGTGAACATCCCAATCAATAATGCAGATTTTCTTAATCGAATGATGATTCTGTAAATATTTTGCAGCAATGGCCACATTATTAAACAAACAAAATCCCATCGCCCTGCCAGGTTCAGCATGATGACCGGGTGGCCGAACTGCACAAAAGGCGCATTCCACCTTTCCCTTCATGACTGAATCGCATGCATTTGTCGCAGCTCCGGCGGCTAAAAGGGCAATCTCATATGAGTCTTCACAAACGACCGTATCAGAATCTAAATAATGTGATCCGTTTTTGCAAGCGTTTTTTATAGTTTCAATATAATGTCCAGGATGAACTTCTTTAATTCGGTCAACTTCACAGGTACCGGGAGAAAAATGAGTCAACTTTGCGAAAATATCGGTTTCTTTTAAATGCTGGGTAAGATCTTGCAGTCGTTCTGGGCGTTCAGGATGGCCGGAGCCCGTTTTGTGTTTCAAGTAATCCTTGTGGAAATAAAAACCTACTTTGCTCAAAAGGGCACCTGTTGTTTTGATTAAATTTTACTTCTTAACATGAATACTTTCAGCTTTTACAACTGTGTCGCCACGACCATGGACTTGAATGTTATACGTCCCGGCTTTCAGATTTTCAACCGAGCAAACCTCCTGAAATGGCACCAGCACCTGGACCACCATTTTATCCGCATCAAATTTGGCTAGTGGTATAATTTCAACGACTTTTCCTTTCACTTTGACGTCGAAGCGCTCAAATGTGTAGGCAGGCGAGGGCAAATTCCCGCTAACACTCACCTGTAACGTTTCAGCTTCAGAAATGCTCGGCCCGGAATCAACTTTATCGACATAAATTTTTTCAAGCCTTTCAGAATCTTGCATCGGAACACCGTTTTTCGAGGTTGTACAATTTAACATCGCAAATAGTACGACTAAGGAAATCAGGCCAATGTCTAATTTACTGCCAAACATAGTATCACCTCTTTATAAATTCCTTTTTGCCTGTTTTAAAAAATCTTCCAAACCACCTACTATGGCATCCGCTGCATTTTGTCTATACTTCTGAGATCTAATTTCCATTTCTTCCTCCGGGTGCATAATAAAAGCGGGCTCTATTAGTACCGCGGGCATTTGCGGAATTCTACATACCGACAAATTATCGTAATAAAGGCCAAAGTTTGGTAATTTTAATTTCTTCAGCAACCTATTCTGAATCGCCGCCGCCAAAGCATGGCTTTGGGGATGATAATAATAAGTGCTGCTGCCTCTGCTTGTAAAAGGGTTCACACCATCCGGGAGCGCATTGTGATGAATGCTGAGCAAAACATCGGCCTGCACAAAAGCGGCCAATTTTGTTCTAACCCCGAGACCTGCCCCATGATGATTTTTTCGAGTTAAAAAAACTTTTGCTCCTTTTTTTTCCAATTTTTCTTTCAAGGCTAAAGATAATTGCATGTTGGCGTCTTTTTCTTTAAAGCGGCTTGGGCCAACGGCTCCGTCATCCGGACCATGCCCGGGGTCAATGCAGATCGTCATGTTCTTTAGTGAAAATTTTATCGGGGGTCTTTTTATTTCAACTTCCAGGTTCGTTTCGTCATAATACGGATTGTACCCCCATTGCTGCTTTTGGTCGAGTAGAATTTTTACTTCATAAACACCATTTGCAGGTTGTGACCAGCTCATTTCCCGAATCATCGGATCGTCGAAGTCGTACCTTATCCAATCCGTATTTGAAATCGCACCGTAAATGGAAACAACTAACGCAGAAGGATCGTTTAGTTGAGTAATCTTAAATGGCAATCTCTCGCGCAAGTGAAATGTAACTTTGACTTTTCTATCCATGCTCCGCGACCTAACAAGTTCGATCGTGCTGGATGGAATCGGCGTTCCTGAAGACAGAAATCTCAAGTTACCTTCAGGGACCCAGATATCCTCCAAGCTATTTAAATGAGCACGATAATAAGCTCCTTTCTTGCCGGTAATCCACAATTTCACGCCATCGGGTAAAAACATTTGATAACCCAATCCGGCTCCCGCTCGAGCCACGGTCAATTCTTCTGTAAGCACAGCAATATTCGGAATGGTGTCAATACGAACCGTCCATCTTCCGGGAGCAATCGCAGTTGCATTGATTCCATTGGTTCCGCGCAATTCAAAGGCGACCTCCGCGGTGTCAATCTCAATTCCTTGCTTGATAAAAAAACCGCCACGGTATATTCCGGCAACTTCCGGGAGCGGCGAAGATTTGCCAACTCCAAATACAGATTCTCCCCAATCATGTCCTTTCCGGGGCGGCGCTTCCACCATCTCAGCATTTTCAATTACACCCGGGATGGTAAAAGAACCTGTCAGGCCGGGCGTGCCCTTAAATGCAACTTCAAAATAGTCGCCGGCGCGAAGTTCAATATACTGGCTCGGTAAAAAGTAAGTACTGTCAATTGCAATGGTATCATCCGGGCTCGTGGTTAAATAAGTGGGAATGACAACGTTAATAACAACTTCCGCCGAATCCGATTGTGTTTTAGCAACGCATCTAAATGAAAAATCTCCGGGCGTAACTGGAACAACGCCAATGAAGGCGCCATTAGGATACATCCGTATTGGTAGATTATTTACAAAAACTCGGGCGGTCGGATCACTAGCTGAGCCAAAAATAAACGTAGAATCTGACGCATTAACAACTTGCTCTTGACGGGGGTAAACAACATCAACAGTGAGCTGAGCCCATGCTTGAAAAGGCAGGAGAATTAAAAAAAAAATGAGATACTTTATTTTCAGCATTTAATTTAGCAAGCCTTGAATCCCACCACTTTCCCAGAATTCAGGACGCAACATCACATCAACCGTATCGCCCGGGTTAAATTCTTGTTTTTCGTGAGTGGTAATCAAATATGAATTACTTTTTGCAAACGCTACTACATCTGCAGAGCCCTTCGATTGAATGGCAGTTGTACAAAAAAAATTGTCTCGTAAAAAAGTCCAGGCCAGCTGATAGTTCTCTCGCTTAGTTTTGGTGGCATATTTTTTTTCAAATGTGGCCTTCGTTTTGACATTGTGTAAATATGAAAACCCCATCATCTTACGCAGGACAGGCCGGACGATAACTTCGAAAATGGTGCTGGCCGAAACCGGATTCCCCGGCAAACCGAAAACGAGTGTCTCGGAGATTCGGCCAAAAACCGTTGGCTTTCCCGGTTTGATATTAACCTTGTCATAAAATATTTTTAAACCATGTTTCAGCATAACATCTTCGACAAAATCATAATCTCCCATAGAAACACCGCCGGAAATCAACAGCACATCTTTTTCTAATCCAAGCTCAATGCTTTCAGTTAAATACTCAATATTATCCGGCGCTATTCCGAACAGCTCAGGCAATGCCCCAGACTCAACCACCTGACTATGTAGCGAATAACCGTTGCTATTTCTGATTTGGCCGGCTTCTGGCTTTCTATTAATTTCGACCAGTTCGTCGCCGGTAATCAGAATGCCGACTTTCGGTCTCTTAAAAATGCTGACCGTTGCTTTACCTACAGTTGCCAGGGCACCGGCGACGGCCGGACTAATAAATGTTCCTTTTGAGAGCACCTTAGAGTCTGCTTTAATGATCTCACTTTTTCTGGCGACGTTTCTTCCTAGCGGAACCGGTTCTAAAATTGTAACCTTATTTTCGCCGATGGCTTGAGTTTTCTCAACCATCTGGACGCTATCGGCACCTTCCGGCAGCGGTGCACCCGTCATAATCTTAGCTGCCTGTCCTTTTTCGATTTCAAAATCTGGATAGACTCCGGCGGGGATAGAACCCACTACGTCTAAAACCGTCGAATTATTTTGACAATCAGCGGCTTTAAACGCATAACCATCCATTGAAGATTTTTCAAAAGGAGGCATGTCGATATCGGAAAAAATATCTTCAGCCAGGATGTAACCTGATGCATCTTTGAGATCAACCTCCGCAGCACCTAACCGGGTGGCCTCGTTTAATGTCATCTCAATTGCATCTTTTACAGCGATCATGGAAATAGAGTTGGGTGTTTAATTCTTACTAATAATCCGGTATGGCTTGTCGTACTTTTTTTGGAATTTAATACCAAACCTCTCGGCAGATTCACGGGTATCAAATGAGCCAACTGTCACAGTGTAAAAGGTGACTCCGTTTCTTTTTTTTTTGCGAATCTCTGTGGAAACCCCTAATTTGGAAAAATCGTTACGGAAATTTAAGGCGTTATTAATTTGCGAAAATGCGCCTATTTGCAAAGTAAGTCGACCTTTTGAATCTTTTGGTTTTTGTTTAACAATTTTGTTTTTTGCAGCCGATTTAATTTCCTTAAGGTCTTCTTTCGCTAATTTCGAAAACGGCGATCTGGGATATTTAGTTAAAAACTTTTGCAATTCAGCACTAACGGATTCATATTTTCTCGCAGCCATCAAGCATATAGCAGCAAAATACATAGAATCATCTTCATATTCGGTTTGAGGATATTTTTCAATCAGTCCCAGGAAATATTTTCTGGCGGCAATATATAATCCCCGGGAAAAATAATACTGACCTACTCTAAATGTTGCCTCTTCCGCTTGCAGAGAACTTGGAAATTTTGTGAAGAGTTCTATATATTTATCAACTGCCTGCTGTGCATTAGCTTCCGTAAGCGCTTCCAAATAAAGAGCCAGAGGCGTACCTTTATTTTCATCAACGAATGCTGCCACTTTTTGTTTGATTTCAGAAGGTTTATAAGACTTCAGGGTCCGATTTAAATCGAATTGAGGTTTTTGCGCAAAAAGATAGTTTGCACAAAACAGGAAGAATAAAAGAGTAGTAGTAAGTACGGTTTTCATAGAAAAAGAAAAAGTCAAATTACATATCTCTTAGATTTGCGAGAATAATTTGACTTTAAATTCATCAGTTCAAAGAGAGTCGGAAAATAGATTATTTACATAACACAACTAACTTCTTAGGCTATTTGTACTCTTAATTTTGAATAGCTGTCTCCCATTCAAAACAGCCGGGGCACCTCCAAAATGGCTTGTCAGATTCATGCCGACACTTACTACATCTGAACTTCTCCTTGTGTTTTGAAGATGCTTCGATTAACTCTATGGCTAAATTCAGGGCTTCATCTTTTTGGCCAGTATGATGATAAAGGCGGATCAAATATTGTTTCGCCGCTTTATTTGAGGGGTCGCTTTCCAAAATACTCGAACATAGATTAACGGCTTTTTCGATTTCACCTTTTTTCTTATAATTTTCCGCAAGCGCTAATTTAGCTTCATGGTTATCCGGCTGGCTGTTGATTATTTCAAGGTAAAAATTTTCGATTTCACCGTAAACGCCACCCTCATAAAGCAACTCTTTTATAAGCTCGAACGCCAGAAAAGATTGTGAAGGTACCTTTTCCACGAATTGCTTCAAAACTTTTAGCGCATCCTCTTTTCGATCTTCATTCCGATAAGAGTCGGCAAGGTAAATATAGGCAGGAGGGCTTTGGGAATCAATTTTGATGGCGTCGCGAAATCGAGCTTGGGCATCTTTTTCTTTGCCATTCTTACTCAACTGCAACCCTTCCTGAACTTTGTAAAGTGCCAATCTACCGTTTTTAAATTCCTTGCTTATTTTTTTGAGATTTTTGTAAACCTGAAAGGCATCCTGCCATTCTTCTTTTTGCTCGTAAAGCTTTAACTTCATTTCATGAGCCCAGGTGTTATTCTTATCCTCAGAAATAATTTTGCCCAACACATCAAAAGCTTTGTCGTATTCCTGCGCAGCTTGATAATCCATTACCAAACTTTGATAAATTTCCCTCTTCTGCTTCGCAGTTAGTGTGGTACGAACAGTTAAATATTTGTGGACGTTTACAGCGCGATCGAATTGACCCGACTCCCGAAGAATATCACCAATTTTTAAGTAAGCGTCTATATTCTGGCTATTCTTTGTCACGGCCTCTTTGAATTTTTTCAAGGCCTTTTCCGTGTCGCCTGCCAAAAGTAAATTCAGGCCTTCTGCATAATCCGAAGATACATCTTCGAGGCCGGCTGCGTATCTCTTTCTGAAAACAAAAATCATCATCAGCGCGGTAATAGCACTTAAAACCACAAAAATTAAAATTACGGTGAAATCCATTTTAGGCAACTATGTTTCTTCTTTGATATTAAAACCGGTGTCATCCTCTCCAATTGGAAGATTCCTGAGATTATCAAGCTCGATCTGCAATTCGTTTTGGCTTTTATTCAGACGGCGAATTTCACTTTTAAATTGCAGAACTTGGAACACAGAAACGATCAACCAGAATAAGACACCGAACCCGAAAGAGGCATAAATTACCAACCACAACGGTACAGCAGTGTACTCCCAGGTCACAAAGTTTACAGAAACTTTATGATCGACATTATTATTTTGGAGTGCGAATCCGAAAACCATCAAAATCAAGATAACGGCTAAAAACCACTTAACTGCCCACATTGCATTTTCCTTATTTCAGTATCAAATGCGCTTAGCACCTATTTTTCAAGCTAATCCGTCTCTTCTTCTCCTTCCTTTCCCTTCGATTTAGCGGATTTAGTTTCAGCTTCTTCTTCGCTCTTTGTGGATTCAGGTTCATCGGAAGTTGCTTCATCCGCAGTCTCCTCTGAAACTTCAGCCTTTGCTGCTGCAGGTGCTTCTGTTACTTCTGCCGGAGTTTCAACCCTGGCTTCTGTTGCCGCCGCCGCTTTGTCCGCCAGCACTCTGCTTGAATTTGCTTTGGAATCCCTCTTTACTTCGGCTGACCCAGGTGCTGAAATCTCCTTCTCAAATTCGGCAATCGCGTCTTTGTCATCAACCGCAAGCTCCGGTTTGCCTTTCTCACCTTGGACTACGTGTTTTTCGGACAAGATAATCTTTTTATTCTCTTTGTTGAACTCGATTACAAAAAGCTCTAATTCATCACCAACCTGATATGCATCAGAGGGTTTTTGAATGCCTTCTCTCTTTAATTGCGAGAGAGGCACAAATCCATCAACAACTTCAGGCAACTCAACAATGACGCCTTTTTCAATCATGCGTACAATCTTGGCTTTGGTTATTGTTTCCAGCTTATAAGCTTTTTCAAAATTATCCCACGGATTTTCCATTGTCTGTTTATAACCGAGGGAAATTCTGCGATTGCCTTTGTCCATTTTTAGAACCATGACTTCGACTTCGTCCCCTTTCTTGACCACCTCACCCGGATGCCTAACTTTTTTTGTCCAAGAAAGATCGGAAATGTGAATCAATCCGTCTATCCCCTCTTCCAACTCAACGAAAGCGCCAAAATTAGTTAAATTTCGCACGATTCCTTTCTGCTTCGATTCGACCGGATACTTGACGTCGATATCGCTCCAGGGATCGGGCTCAAGCTGCTTCAACCCTAAGGAAATCTTGCGCCCCTCGAAATCGAGATTAAGTATTTTAGCTTCAACGGTTTCACCCAAAGAAAGAATCTTGGAGGGATGCTTAATATGCTGCGTCCAGGACATCTCGGAAATGTGAATTAAACCTTCCACTCCTTTTTCCAGCTCGATAAATGAACCATAATCGGAAATGTTCACAACTTTTCCTTTGATAATTTCGCCTTCCTTATATTTATCTTTTACATCGTCCCACGGATGAGGCTGAAGCTGTTTCAATCCCAAAGAAATCCGATTTTTATCTTCATTAAAATCCAAAATCTGGATATTTATCTTTTCGTCAAGCCCAACAACTTCGGAAGGATGACCTACGCGACCCCAGGCGAGATCATTAATGTGGAGCAGTCCGTCAACCCCTCCCAGATCGATAAAGACTCCGAAATCTGTGATGTTTTTAACTGTGCCTTCGAGTACCTGTCCTTTCTCGAGATTCTCAAGGATCTGGGCGCGCTGCTCTTTCATGCCTTCCTCGACCAGAGCCCGGTGCGAAACCACGATATTTTTGCGGAGCTCGTTTACTTTAACAATTTTAAAATCCATTGTTTTGCCAATTACCGCATCAAAATCCCGAATTGGTTTTACATCTATTTGAGAGCCTGGGAGAAAAGCGTCAACTCCCATCAAGTCAACCACAATTCCGCCCTTAATTCTACGCATGCACGTGCCTTCAAGGATTTCGTTTTCGTCATGACACTGGATAATTTTCTCCCATACTCGTAGAAAATCGGCTTTCTTTTTTGAAAGGACAAGCTGACCATCCTTATTTTCGACGTTATCAAGAAATACCTCGATATCATCTCCAATCTGGATCGCTTTCGGATCGTTGAATTCTTCGATTGGGATTATACCTTCTGATTTAAAACCAATATCCACAGCCACATCTTTATCGTTGACTGCCAGAACCTTGCCAATGACCATTTCTCCTTCAACAAAATCGGTGAGTGTTTGCTCGTAGAGATTCACCATTTCTTTAAATTCATCTTCCGGGTATTCTTGCTCATCCTCAAGCTCCTCAAAAGTATAAGTTTTCTCAGCGGATTTTTTAGAATCAGCTGATTTCTCATTGTTTTCGACCTTTTCCGCTACCGCAGTTTCTCCTCCTTCCATTTGGTTTGATTCGTTTTCCTTTTCAGGAAATTGATCAGTGTTAGTTGACATGAAAAAGTACCTCCTTAATGTATTTGTTTTTGCTTATAGACAAAGTTTGGTTCGTGTTCAAGAGTTAATATTTGAAGTGCTGAATGAAAACCTATTTTAGAGTTATCTTGAAAACTTGAATGCGAACATACTCAAACACTTTTTTCTAAACCTATTGCCTTTTTTACAATAAAATCAACACACTCGTCAATTGTTAAATTCGTTGTATCTAAGAGAATTGCGGCATCCGGCTTCTGTAGTGGCGCGAGGTTGCGTTCCGAATCATGCTTATCTCTTCTTTGAATATCGTTCTTAATTTTTCCCAAATCAGTTTCAACACCTGGTGATTTTAAGTCATTCTTTCTGCGCCTGGCACGTTCATCTATCGAAGCTGTTAAGAAAATCTTTAGTTCCGCATCCGGAAATACCACTGTGCCGATGTCCCTGCCATCCATCACGACAGAATTATGTTCGGTTTCAATCCTCAATTTTCGTGTGACTCTGTCCCGAATGCTCGTGTTTTCGGAAATTGAAGAAACGCTTGCAGTCACCTCCGAAGATCGAATTTCTCTTGAGACGTTTTCTCCATTTACAAATACCTGAGTACTTGTTTCCTCATTTTCCAAATTAATTGTCAGTCGTTCCAGAAAAGCCGACAGGGCCTTCTGGTCCTCCAGTTTAATTCCTTCCCGTAAATATTGCAACGTATAAGCACGGTAAATTGCCCCAGAGTCAACATACAAAATCTTTAGTTTTTTCGCAACCAGTCTTGCAATGGTGCTCTTCCCTGACCCCGCTGGCCCATCAATCGCAATGACTACTCTTTTTTTCAATAAAGCATCTCATTTAGTCTTTCATCCTCAGTCCCTGTTCCTCATTGGAGAAAATCCATCCAACGACCTTACCAATATCTATCTCGTCATCTTCAAGCCAATAAGTGCGATCTCTAACAAATTGTGAACTGGTGTCATCCGCCGGGACAGATTCGATTTCATCAAAAATTTGATTCATTCTCTGTTGCCAGAAAACTACATTGCTAGGCCTCAAATCAACCCAGCCATCTTTCGCCCAAATATCAATCGCTTCCGGATTAATCGTGAATTTATTTTCTCCCCGGTAAGCGGGAATTTTGATAATTGGCCCGCGCAGCAAATTTTTTCCGTCCTTCATAAGAATCGGGATACCAATTGATAAAATGGACGATCTAAGTTCCGCGTCATTTGATATCAAATCTTCGAGCTGACCTGACACTCTTGCTGCATCGGTGTCACGTAACTTTGCCATGCTACCGCAAACCTTTTTAAACAAATGTGCCTCATATAAAAGTTTGCTTAAACGCGGTGGTCCCAAAAGTTCAAAGGCTATGCTGTCACAGTTATTTTCTGCCATCAATTTCTGCATTTTCGTCAGAGCATGTTGGCGCATGAGACCGGCGCGATATGTAGGCCCCATAGTCGCATTATCCAAAGCATTAATGACGTCATGCCCGGTGTTACCGCCTTTGATTTCGTAGACTACGCTTTTGGCAATCTCTTCAGGAGTCACAAGCTCCATCTGTCCGGAAGAAGAAATCGCGGAAAACTCACCGTATGAAAAAGTGCCGTTTTCACCGGTATCAACGTAGACTGATTTGAGAACTTTACCATCGAGTTTAACCCAATTTTGCGGTCCATTTTTATCGAGGTGGCCATCTAACGTAAGCGCATTTTCAGGTGGGCAATCATACAATTCGACACTGTGGCTGCCCTGTTTTATTTCACCATAAGCAATCTTTTTCCAGGCAATTGCCGCAGTTGGTTTAATTTCTTTTGTAATCGGTGCGTCCGGTGTGCGTGCCATGAGAAATAAGAGCAAACTGTGGGCGCCGGCTACAGAAGATTTACTTAACAAAGTTCGGGAAGGCTTCTCTTCAGAATGGGTATAAGGGATATTTAAACCCATCCCACCCGTACCGCTCGTGCCGATTTTGAGGTAGAATCCGGTTTTCGAGCGTCGCATTGCCTCGTACAGAATCTGCACATGCCGGATTAGCTGCGGTATGTAAAGCGTGCACAGAATCTTCTCAACTTCGGAAACAAGCGTGTCAGAATAAACCTTCTTTTCTTTAAATTGTTTCAACTCGCCTTTTAAATTGTAGTAGCCTGTAAAGACGTCCTGGTAAGCGACTGCTGTTGCCGAATTGACGCAGTCAATCAAAATATCCGGACGGACGCTACTTACGACCTGGAAAAGATAAGACCGCTGTAGTATTTCCTCAGTCAAATCATCCAAACCGTCTTCAATCAACCACGCCCGATATTGAGAATTCTCTAAAATTTCTACGCGACTCAACCCTTGCATGGCCTCGCGCACGAACATATTACCCCAATTCGGTGTTATTTTTGTATTGGCAAGATTGTTTTTTTTAAGTTTCTCACAAGCCTCATTCGCTTCCCATTCGTCTAAAGAATGGACGATTAGCTCACCAGGTTCTTCTTCTAAAATGTTTCGGCAAATGGCAAATCCTACCAATCCCCAACCGCCGAGCACCATGATTTTTTTGCCCTTAACATCCATTAACAAACCCTCTTTAATTGCTCGACTTCCTTAGGGGCCAGGCTGCGTGAGGCTCCTGGCTTCAAACCCTGAAGGTTTAAAAAAGCCAAGCCTACCCTTTTTAGCATTAAAACTTTGTAATCAAATTTATCAAACATTCTTCGCACCTGACGTTTCCATCCCTGGTGCAAAGTCATTTTTACCCGGCTTCTATCTCCCGGGGTTGGAAATTTAATTGTACACTTTGAAGTTGTGCCTTCTTCCAAATCAATTCCGGATTCCAGTATTTTCTTATCCGCCGGTTCCAAATTGCGATCCAACCTGACGTCGTAAATCTTATCCACCTCAAATTTTGGATGAGTCAACTTATAAGTTAGGTCACCGTCGTTTGTTAGAAGCAGGAGGCCGTTTGTATCGATATCTAAACGTCCAACCGGGAACAGCCTCATTTTTGAATTCACCAACTCTAAAACGGTCTTGCGTCCTTTTTCATCAGAAGCGGTGGTTACAAACCCTTTCGGTTTATTTAAAATAATATATTCGAAGCGTTTAACCGGTTTTAGCAAGTTACCGTTGAACTTTATAGTGTCTGTAATTTCATTTATTTTGATTCCGAGGCGGCTTTCAATATTGCCATTAACCGCGACCTTACCCTCGAAAATAAACTGATCGCATTTACGCCGGGAGCCTACCCCACAATCTGCCAAATATTTATTCAGTCGAATCATCTTTGTGATTGCTTTCCTCCTCAGAGGGCTCCATTTCCGTTAAAGTCTCCAGAATGCTTTCGCTAATTCCTTCTTCCTGATCCAACTTACCCATGATCTCCTCAATTTCCTTGGGTTTGGGTAAATCGGCAATATCATTGATGCCAAAATAGCGCAGAAACTCTTTCGTGGTTCCGTAGAGTAGCGGTTTGCCAGGACCATCTGACCGTCCGGCAAGGCAAATCAGGTTTCTTTCGAGGAGATTTTTTACTACACCGCTTGAGTTTACACCCCGAATCGCGTCAACCTCAACCCGGCTTAGGGGTTGCTTAAACGTAATAATCGCCAGAGATTCCAAGCTGGCCTGGCTTAACCTCGTCCTGAGTCGGCCTTTGAAAAGCTTCTTAAGCCAGGGTGTAAAATCCTTCCGTGTGTTTAATTGGAATCCACCGGCGACGTTTGCTATAAAAAATGCTCTTTTACTTTTTTGATAGTCGGAATTGAGCTCCTCGACTATCTTCTTGATTTTTCTTGTATCTAACGCTTCTTCAAAATCAGCTATCTTTTTCGCTGAAATCGGAACATCGCTTGCAAATATTAACGCCTCAACGATTTGCTTTTGAAAATCATGATCCATCAAATCTTTCTAATCCAAATTTCAGCGAAAGGGTTATTCTGATTTAATTGCAACTGTTTACTTTTCACCAAGTCAAGAAGGGCAATAAAAGTCACAATCACGACAATTCTCTCTTTTATTTTCTGCAACATCTCGGTCAATAAGACTCGTTCCTGCTTTTCTAGCAGGGCCATAATCACTTCCGCCTGTTCTTCAATCGTTACCGAAATTTGTTCGACAATGTGCTCTGTGCGGGGCGGAATCCTTTTTATTACCTCGGCAAATACCGATATTAAATCAAATATCGAGATCTCCTTGCCCAACAGCTTTTCTTCTTCAAGATCCTGGTCATCTTCAAAGTTAAAACTATAATCGCTTCTTGCAAAATGCTGCCGCTGCTCTTTTTCCAAATCCGAAATCTCCCAGGCAACTTCTTTGTAGCGCTGGTACTCAAGTAGTCTTCTTACCAGCTCTTCTCGCGGATCCTCAGCTTCTTCATCATCCTCTAATTCCGGTTTTGGCAACAGCATTTGCGCTTTGATTCGAATAAGAGTTGCCGCCATCAATACGAACTCACTGGCATTGTCCAAGTCTAGGAGTTCAATCATATTCAGATATTCCAGATATTGTTGCGTAATATCCGCAACCGGAATATCGTAGATCTCGACTTCGTTTTTTTTAATCAAAAACAGAAGCAGATCTAAAGGGCCTTCAAAGTTCTGTAATTGTACACGATACGGCATTAAAAAAGCCCTCGTTTTTCATTCAAGATAGGGCTTATTTTAATTACCTTAAAAATTTTGAAGTCACGTAATAAGATGACTTGACTCCTAAAAACCAGATGACGTTTCATTCAAACCCTACTCGAAAAATTCTGGCCAATTTACAATAAAATATAAAAAGAGTCAAGTTGTTTTTAATTAAGACAGTTAAGCCGAATTTGGAGTTTGGACAACCTAAAACTTCTCGGCTTCATCAATAAGCATAATTGGAATATCGTTTTTGATATCGTACTTAAGACGGCAACTATTACAAATCAGTTTTTTATTTTCCTGATCGTATTCTAAATCGCCTTTACATTTTGGACAGGCTAAAATATCAAGGAGTTCTTTATCGAGCATTTCAATCTACCCTTCAGTTACTCTTCGTAAAAACCCATGTTTGAGTATTTTTCAATTCGTGCATCGACAAGTTGCTCCGGGGACAACTTTTCTAATTCCGTCAGTTCAACTTCGATTGACTCACGCAGTAATTTAGCCGCTTCGTCATAATTTTGATGTGCGCCTCCAATTGGCTCCCTTACAACCTTATCGATGACTCCCAACTCCAATAAATCGGGCGCCGTTGGCTTTAAAGCTTCGGCTGCCTGTTCAGCCTTGGTGCTGTCGTGCCACAAAATTGCGGCACAGCCCTCTGGCGAGATAACGGAATACCACGTATTCTCCAACATCAAAATGCGATCGCCAATACCTATGCCCAAAGCACCTCCGGACGCTCCCTCACCGATCACTGCGATGATAATCGGTACCGGCAGATGAGACATCTCCAATAAATTACGCGCAATTGCTTCCGCCTGCCCCCGCTCTTCCGCTCCAATACCAGGAAAGGCTCCCGGCGTATCAATCAGTGAAATAATGGGCCGTTTAAACTTTGCTGCGAGGTTCATAATTCGCAACGCTTTTCGATACCCCTCAGGGTGCATCATTCCGAAATTTCGGTGCAGCTTCTGTTTGGTGGTCCGGCCTTTTTGTTGACCGATAATCACCACTTTTCTGCTTCCCATTCTCGCAATTCCGCCGACGATTGCCGGATCGTCCCCGAAAGCACGGTCACCGTGAATCTCAAAAAAACTGTCAGTCATATATTCAATATAATCAAGAGTGTACGGGCGCTGTGGGTGCCGCGCCAAAAGTACGCGCTGCCACCGGGTTAATTTTGAATAAATTTCCTCGCGAAGTTTGGAAGCTTTTTCTTCTAAACGCTTAATTTCCTCTGAGAGCCCAACACTTTCGTTTTCCGATAACTCCTTCATTCCCTTGATTCGTTTTTCAAGCTCAATTATCGGCTTTTCGAATTCTAAAACGTAATCAGTCATGTTTATTCCGGTTTTGAAAAAAGGCCTTCAAAAGAATTTCGATGTCTAATAATGGTGAATAATTTTTCATGTAGTAAAGATAATATTTATCTTTGTCTTCTTCGGCAATTAGTTTATATCGGTTGATTTGCTGTAAACCGGTGAGCCCCGGTTTCAAATTTGGTTTTTCTGCTGTTCCTGAAAAATCGTCCGAAACTTCAATCAATTCCTTGCCAACAAAACTCACATCCCCTTTTAAAACAGCCCACAAATACGGAAACTTATTTGTAACTTGCGACTCAGGTCCGGAAAATTGATGAAGCAAAATTTGTTTGTTTTTTTCTCCATAAACAAATTTCTTTTGCATTCCCTGAGAAGTTACAAATTTTTTATATAAAAACAAGGGCAAACTAAGTGTTAATATAACTAATGCTAACGTAAAGTCAAACATCCTTTTTACCGCCAGGTATGCAGTTTGATGAAGCTTGTAATCAATCTCCAAAAGTGGGACATCACTTATTCGGTCGATTGAGGCTTTGCCTATAATGACATCGAGGTTACTGGGAATTAATTTGAAACTCACGCGCTGTTTTCCGGTTCTGGAAATAACCTTGAGGATTTGGTCATAGGAAAGACTATGGGTTGAGAAAATTACTTCCTGGACACTATTTTCTCTGATTATGAAATTTATGTCCTCGAAAGTGCCCAGAACTTTCACTCCGGCAACATTTTTACCTGTGTGCCTGCCATTCGTGCTGATCAAACCCAAAATTCTATAATCGCTGTCGATTTGTGAATTGAATTTTTCAATTAGCTTTTCACCTGATTTCAGGTCGCCGACTATGATCGTATTTCTGGCAAGGAACCTTTTACCAAGGGTCTCGCTAAAGGGGAAAAACCGGTTTCGTGACAAGGCTCGGAGCAGAAGTCTCCACCCCGGCACAGCAATCAGGCTGAAAACGCTCCCGGCCAGAACCACGATTCTTGAAAACGCATACTGGTTAAAGAAAAAGGTCAAACTGGTGTTCACCAGAAATCCTATAAACACAGCCATTCCGGCTTTTGAAAAAGAAAATTTGCTTTTGTCATAACACCCAAAAAGTTTCAGTAGTAAAAGCCAAATTAAGGAGTACGAGATGATAACCGGAATAAACGACGGCAACTTGCTCAAATCACCGAAACGCATCAAAATTCCCAGCGTCAAACTCAGGCTCAAAAACCCAAAATCGGTCAGGGGAATGGCTAAGTAGCTCATTAACTTTATAAAGATAGATATGCCTGCCCTAAACCAAATTGCTGCCTTAAGCAGCCAATACGGCATGAAAAAATATTTTCGTTTGAAATGCTTTTTGACGAACAGCTCCATTGCGATATAAAACTGCTTAAGGTTGTCAAATTGAGCCCGTTTGGAGCTTTCACCTTTAAAATGAATAATCTGGGTCTCCGGGAAATAGATGACCCTCCAATCTTGTTCACGGATTCGAAAACACCAATCCAGATCTTCTCCGTACATAAAAAAAGACTCGTCAAGGTTGCCTACATCTTCCAGCACCTGGCGCCGTAACATCATGAAAGATCCTGAAATCGCCTCAACTTCATAAGACATGTCAGGGTCGAGATAGGTCAAATTATATTTTCCGAAAAACCTATTTCCGGGAAAAAGGTAACTCAAGCCGCTGAGTTTTGTAAACGCGACCCAGGGAGTTGGGAAACTTCTACGGCAAGAAAGTTGAATGGAACCGTCCGGGTTCAGAATCTTGCAGCCAAGCATTCCGGCTCTCGGTTGGGCCTTAAAAAAATCAAGCATCTTTGAGAAGGTGTCTTCCTGAACAAGTGTATCCGGATTCAAAAGAGCGATGAACTCGCCTTGTGCAATTTGCAATCCTTGATTAGAGGCTCTGGCGAATCCAGCATTTTTAGAATTAACGGTTATTTGAATGTCTGGAAACTTTTCTTGAATCAGCTCTGCGCTGCCATCGGAAGACGAATTATCGATGACTAAGATTTCTGCAGAGATTCCTTTAAGTGCGTTTCGAACAGAAATGAGGCACTGCTCAAGAAATTCTTTGACATTGTAGTTGACAATGATTATGGAGAGGTATATTTGAGCTCTAGGCTCAGAAGGTCTTTTAGGTGATTTTGTTTTTGCTGCTGTGCTCATAATTCAAGCTGGAGCTTGAACCCAATTAATTAATTTTTCCAATCAAACCCAAAAACCGGAGCTTCCAAACTATCCAGGCAGCTTCACGCATAATTTTTCGGGTCATCTTTGAGTTTCCTTTTACCCGGTCCGTAAACACGATCGGTAACTCAAAAATACGAAAGTTTTTTTTCCAGGTCTTGAAAGTCATCTCAATTTGAAAAGAATAACCATCGCTGTGAATTTCGTCTAAATCGATGCATTCCAGGACTGCTCTTCTGTAACAACGGTACCCCGCCGTGCAGTCCTGCACTGGTAAACCGGTAATCAAACGGGTATACAAATTTGCTCCCAGGCTCAGTAAAAGGCGTGAAAGCGGCCAATTTACCACATTCACACCTGCAATATAACGTGAGCCGATTATTAAATCATACGACTCTGCCATCTCCAAAAATTTGGGAATATCTCCTGGATTGTGAGAAAAGTCGGCATCAATTTCAAAGATATAATCAAAGCCTTCTTTTATTGCATATTTAAAGCCCGCTACATAAGCTGTACCGAGGCCAAATTTGCCCTCTCTTTTAATCATACGAACCCGTGAATCTTTTTCGCATATTTTTGCTACAATTTCTCCGGTGCCATCCGGTGAATCGTCATCGACAACCAGAATTGCCAGATCCGGAACGTTTAAGTTAACAACTTTAGAAATAATATTTTTAATATTATCTGCTTCATTATAAGTTGGAATAATGATTAACGTTTTTTTCATACACAATTTGGAAAGGTTAGGAAGCAAACACTTTGGAATTGTCTATTTGCTGTCGGAGAATTTGCAAGCCCGTACCTACATCGCTCAATTGAAAACCAAGTTCCTTGAGAGTTTTATTTAAATTGAAGCTTGAATTTAACGGGCGGGGTGCCTTTTGATTTAAATCTTTAGTTTTGATGGGATGAATAAGAGTTGTATCCAAATTGAAGGCTTCTGCGACCTTCAGAGCAAATTCAAAACGATTCATGCATTCGGAGCCGGCGATATTGTAGATTCCCGTTTGTTTCAATTCGACGATTTTCCGAATTGCCGTTGCCAGGTCATCCGCAAGAGTTGGATGGCCGAATTGATCATCGACAATATTAATGCTTTCTCCATTTTTGAGTTTTTCAACTACCCAGGTCACAAAATTGTGTCCCAAATTGATTCCGCTTCCATAAAGAAGCATCGTTCGCACGATTGCACACTCAATACCGCTGCGGATCAATGCATTCTCGCTCGCCAGTTTTGAGCGACCGTAGTAGCCAAGCGGTTTTGGCCTGGATTCCTCATCATAGTTTCCATCAACTCCGTCAAACACATAATCTGTTGAAATATGAACAACGTGAATGCCGAATCTTTTTGCAATATTTGCCAGATTTTCAACACCAACAACATTTATTTTCCAGCACTCCTCTTTTTCGTCTTCACAGGCATCTACATTTGTATAAGCGGCGGAATTGATAATAAAGTTTGGCTCAAAAGTTCGCGCCAATTCAAGAATTTGCTCTCGCTTTGTGATATTACAAATTAGGTAGTTAAAACTTTTTAATCCTAACCTTGGCTTTGTCCGTCTTCCGATTCCACAAACTTCGAAATCCTCTACAAAGGCTTCAACGATCTTTTGTCCCAGCAATCCGTTTGCACCTGTGACAAGAACTTTTTGTTTAAGTAGTTTTAGGTTTTCCATGTTGCCTTAAAATTAATTCGCTTCTCTAATTAGAGTTTTAATCTCATTAATCCGCGAACTGCCAACAAATGTGCAATTCAACGCAGCTACTTTATTGGCAAAAGCTGTTGCTCTTATTTCATCCCGGGTAGAAAAATATTTTGCTAAATAGGCCGAAGCAAAGCCATCGCCACAGCCAATAGCATCGACAGCATTTGACAGCGAAAGTGCTTTAAACCTTTTGTGTTTAACATGTCCCCCTTCAAAATAAAACAAATAAGAACCTTTATCTGCGAGTGTAATATGACAAATGGATGGATTCAATTGCAACATCTTTTTACCAAATTCAACGAGAATTTCCTTTGGCTGCTCAGGGGTATACCCGGCCAAAGTCCGAGCCTCCATCTCGTTTAGCTGCAAAACGTCCACTAATTCAATCCACTCCCGCCAGTCACCAGGACGCTGGTAGAATCTTCGCCCATTCCCGTTTATACCCAAAGCGCGGGAATGAAAATCAAGGTAAATCAGGACATTTGTTGACTGGCGGAATTTTCGCAACCCATTTAAATCGACATCCATTCCGGTTATCAAATTAAAGATGACCGCATCAACCTCTTGTAATATCGCCAATTCTGAAAATCCTAAAGGCGGCATTGATTTTGAAATAAATTCATCCCGCTCATGTTGACTGGTGTAAGTCAAGGTGACTTGGGTATTTTTTTCTTCGAGCCGCTTAAGACCATCTAATCGAAGATTCTTATAATCCGAAAGACCGTTTACGACCTCATCATAAAAGTCTTCCCCCAAATTCGCAACCGGATAGATCTCATCCGTTGGGTTTAACAGATTGGCCAAATATAAAACTGAAAAATAAATTCCGCCAATGCTTTCGGCCTTTTCGCCCTGCCAGGGTAAAATCATGTCGCGATTAAATGTTCCAACAACGCCAATTTTCATGGTTAAATTCTCAGCTTATACTTTGACTTTGAAACGTTTAGATAATGGTATCTATAATGATATCTATATTAGGATCCACCGCCAAATTAAAATCTAAGGCAATCGTCCGGTTTTCTTCAACCTGCACTTGATGTTTAATACTTATAAAACCAATGAAAGAAGCTTTCATGGTGTACGTGTCGGGCGGTACATTCGAAATTTTGTATGTACCGGTCCTATCAGTTGCCGCCCCTAACTTTGTGTCCAAAAGGATAACATTCGCTCGCGGTAAAAGGTACTTCGATTCCGAGTCGATGACACGCCCTGTGATTTCGCCAAAGCCGTTTAAGTTAGAATTTCTTCCTTTGGCGACTAAATTAGCCCTGCTTTTGGGCTGTGGCGTTACACATGAAAATGCTATTGAGATTATTAAACTGAGGAGTAAAAAGTTTATTGCTTTCATAATTAACCTCAACTTTAAATTAGAAATTTAAAGTTCGCACCCCTGGTTCTTAAATTCAGCTAATTTTTCCTTAAGAGACGGGTCGCTGAGCGCCAGAATTTGGGCACACAAAATCGCTGCATTGCCGGCCCCGGCCGTACCAATTGCCACTGTCGCAACCGGAACTCCCTTTGGCATTTGCACAACTGAGTACAGCGCATCAACGCCGTTTAGATGGGAACCCGGCATTGGCACCCCAATGACCGGCAACTTTGTGTGTGCTGCAATCACACCTGGTAAATGGGCAGCCATTCCAGCTATGCCAATGATAATTTTAAATCCATTTTCCTCAGCTTTTTCAGCAAACTCGGAAGTTTCTTTTGGGTTTCGGTGTGCTGAAAGCACGTGTTTTTCGAAAGGAATATTGAAATAGTCAAAATATTTTTTGCACTCTTCGGCAGCACTGTCATCCGATATGCTCCCCATTAAAATTGCCACAAGCGGTTGTTTGTTTGAGTTCATCTTAACTTACCTCATTCTCTGCTTGGCTTCTCACTTCATCTGCCGTTTTAAAAGTGTGTGCCATAATATCCAATTGGCGGAGAAATGGTTCTTTTGGGCCTCTAGGAAACCAAACCGCAACGTCAATAATGTAAATTCTACCGGATTGTTCATCGTAGAAAGTGTAATTCCGAAATGGACCGCCGGCGATTTTTTCGTCGTTACCCCAGAGTCCTTCCAGCATAAGTGCGGGTCTATCTAAAAAATCCACCTCTTCAGATACCGTATGCTGTCGCTCTATAAGATCATTCTCATAAAATTTCTTTGTTAGCTTATCCCGGATATTCATAGCCCATTCTTCATTTATGAGAGTAGGATCGCCGTTCTCAATCCAATGTACGAACAACCAACGTTCGCGGCCCGGAAGACTCCTGCGTAACATCACAAAGCGGTCTTGAACTCGTTCAATGTTTATAATGTAATCGTGTTGAATTCGGACCGACCAGCCATAATCCTGCAGCAACTTATCCGACAGCTCAGTTTGCTCCAACTGACTAAACATTTGAGCGTTGGTTTCAGCAAGAACTTTTTTCTTGAAAAGCTGATACAAATAATCTTTATTGTCTTGCAGCTTTTCCTGCAACTCAGAAAAACCAGTGCTCGCCAGAACAACCAGTAGTTGTTTTTTTGCCCAGGGATTTTCTTTTGGAAACACAAACGCGGACCCATCGGCCACCCTAGCTTTAACTTCAGCGGACAGCATGCCCGTAACTTTCTCATTAATCTCCCCTTCTGAATTCAAGATGCCAATTATGACGATATTTTTTCTTGTAGCGAATTGGCTAAATTTTTCAGGGGGAACCCAGTGTACTTCAAATAATTTTTCGGGTTGAGGCGTTTTGATCACTTTTTCAAAAACATCCTTTATAGATGACTCCAGAACCTCCCAATTATCCGGATCGGACACTACAAAAAGTTGATTGTGTTCCCCGGAGGCCGGAGGCTTCCCAAAACATGCAAAGAGTAAAACAGCGAG
>SMUZ01084272.1_pt1 | contig 23024 bp, 18 predicted proteins | sample 2456421 | NCBI WGS metagenome assembly SMUZ01 (sample SAMN11095932, study PRJNA526329) | marine sediment metagenome | biome: Marine sediment; feature: Surficial sediment; material: Deep marine sediment; isolation source: Hadal surficial sediment | place: Pacific Ocean | collected 2014-11 | depth... | reverse complement strand
GACTGCTCGAAACGTCCCTGCAACGTGACGATGTCGGTAACGAACGCTTGTACAAGCCTCGCGCCTTCATCGCCCGTATCACAATATGCCGCGCGAGCCAGCAAGAGCACCCCGGCCAGTATCAGTCGTCCCGTCAAAATCCTGCTCCTATTCCCCGGCCGATGCCGGAACCAGTATTTCTCGCGTACCGTTGGACTGCAGGGGTCCTACCAATCCCGCGGTCTCCATCGTCTCGACCATTCTCGCCGCTCGGTTGTAACCGATCTTCAGGCGGCGCTGTACGCCGGATATAGACGCTTTCCGGGTCTCCATGACGACCTGAACAGCCTGATCGTAGAGTGGATCCTGCTCGGAATCAGCGCTATCTGCCTGCAACGAGTCGATCCCGACCAGCCCAGGCGTTGGACCTGTCGGCCCAGTCAGAATTTCATCAATGTACGTTGGTGCAGCGTTTTTCTTGAGATGCCTGACCACGGAGTGCACCTCGTGATCGGCGACGAACGCGCCGTGTACCCGAGTCGGAACGGATGTGCCCGGCGGCAAGTACAGCATGTCACCGTGACCGAGCAAATTTTCGGCACCCATCTGGTCCAGAATCGTCCGTGAATCGACCCTCGCCGATACCTGGAATGCGATACGGGACGGGACGTTGGCCTTGATGAGTCCGGTAATAACATCGACCGATGGGCGTTGTGTCGCAAGCAACAAATGAATGCCGGATGCCCTGGCTTTCTGGGCGAGGCGTACGATCAATTGTTCGACCTTCTTGCCGACGATCATCATCATGTCAGCAAGCTCGTCGATGATGACGACAATATAGGGCAGCGGTATCAGGGTCGGATGTTCGACCGGATTATCCTCATCCTCGAGCGGTGGCGGTGTGAACGTCGGGTCCTTGAACGGTGTTCCCGCGTCGATGGCTTCTTTGACCTTGCGGTTGTAGCCACCGATGTTGCGCACGCCCAGGCTGGACATGAGCTGGTAACGGCGATCCATTTCGGCGACGCACCAGCGCAGCGCGTTGGCGGCTTCCTGCATGTCAGTAACGACCGGCGTCAGCAGATGCGGTATTCCCTCGTACACTGACAGCTCAAGCATTTTGGGATCAACCATGATCAGGCGGACCTGCTCCGGCTGGGCCTTGTACAACAGGCTCAGCACCATCGCATTGATGGCGACGGACTTGCCCGACCCGGTGGTACCGGCAATCAAAAGGTGCGGCATTTTCGCGAGGTCCGCGACAACCGAGTGCCCACTGATATCTTTGCCCAGCGCCAACGTCAGCGGAGACGCCAGCTTTTCATAGGCTTCCGACTTGAGGATTTCGCCCAGCGTCACTAGCTCGCGATTTTCATTGGGTATTTCGAGACCAACAAATGACTTGCCTGGAATGACCTCAACGATTCGGACACTGACGACCGACAACGAGCGAGCAATGTCCTTGGCAAGGCCGGCGATCTGGCTGACCTTGACGCCGGGCGCCGGATCCAGCTCGAAACGAGTGATGACCGGACCCGGTGACACCGATTTGACTTCGACATCGACACCGAAGTCCTTGAGTTTGAGTTCCACCAGTCGGGACATCGCCTCAAGCGATTCTTCCGAATAGCCGCTGCGTTGCGGTTTCGGGTCATCGAGTAACGACAGCGGCGGTAATTCGCCAGCGGCCGGCGGATCAAATAAGGGCACCTGTCTCTCGCGCTCGGCACGAGCACTGGGTTGCAGCGACGGCATGACGGGTTCGATGCGCGGAGGGCTGCGCCCGGCCGTACGCTTTTTCTCAGTTTCGATGACTTCCTTGCGCGCAGCCAGTTGCTTGCGCCCTTCGGCCTTATCTCGCAGCTCGCCGAACTTCAACCGCGCCCTGTCGTAGCCAATCAGGCACCAGTGGCCGATTCGATCCATGACCGTGAACCAGGAAATGCCGAGAAACAATGACAGGGATGCTATCCAGATGACGAACAACAAGGTGCTGGCGCCGAGTAACTTCATGACTGACTCGAGCCAGTAGCCGACAATTTGCCCGATGATTCCGCCCGCTGTCGCGTTGAAGCCCTCCGGCGAAAAATGCAAGGTCGACAAAGCACAGCTGGTTACAAGCGTCAGAACAAAACCGCCAATGCGCAGCGCATAATCCATTCTCGTCAGGGCTTGCTGGGTCTTTTGTTCGCGATACAGCATCCAGCCCAGGTAGAACACCATGATCGTGAACAAGTAGGCGGGACGACCGAAAACGTAGAATAACCAGTCAGACACCCACGCTCCGGCACGCCCGACTCCGTTGTTTATCTCAATGCTGCTCGTAGCCTGGCTGAACCCGGGGTCCTGCGGATCGTAGCTCGACAGCGCATAAAACAATATGAACGCCAATACGCCAAAGACGTAAAGTGCGCTCTCGCGGAGTGTTGTCGAAACCTGGTCTGACAATCGTGATCCGGGTCGGATGTTCTTTTGGGCTCTTATCATATCTAAAGTAAACTGCTACCTGCTGTGGACAAATGCCCGCCTCGACACCCTTGAGAACCGCGTACGGGACCGTATCTCTCGGGACTAGGCGGGCACATGGCGCCTGATGATTTAGGGACAAATTATACATGAGTGATTTAAGACATTACCGGGTTGTCATCCTGGGATCCGGCCCGGCCGGTTATTCGGCTGCCGTGTACGCGGCGCGGGCGAACCTCGATCCGGTCATCATTGCGGGCGTCGAGCAAGGTGGCCAGCTCATGACGACCACGGATGTCGACAACTGGCCTGGCGACGTAGAGGGCTTGCAAGGACCCGAATTGATGGACCGCATGCTGAAACACGCCGAGCGCTTCAAGACCGAGGTCATCAACGACCATATTCACACTGCCGATGTGTCGGTACGTCCATTCCGCCTCGATGGCGACTACGGCAGCTACACCTGCGATGCCTTGATCATCGCGACCGGCGCAACCGCCATGTACCTCGGACTGCCTTCTGAGGAGGCGTACAAGGGGCGTGGCGTGTCTGCCTGCGCAACCTGCGATGGCTTTTTCTTTCGTGGCAAGGAGGTTGCGGTCATCGGTGGCGGCAATACGGCCGTTGAAGAAGCGCTGTACCTGAGCAATATCGCATCGAAAGTCACCCTGGTCCACCGCCGTGATGCGCTTCGCGCCGAGAAAATTCTGCAAGATCGCCTGTTCGAGAAAGTCGAGGAAGGCAAGGTCAACATTCAGTGGGACAACGTGGTGGATGAAGTTCTTGGCGATGACATGGGTGTCACGGGCTTAAGAATTCGCAGCACGAAAGACGAATCGCAGACAACCGATATCGATCTTGCCGGCGTTTTCATCGCGATCGGCCACAGCCCGAACACGGACCTGTTCGACGGCCAACTCGACATGAAGAATGGCTATATCACGATCAAGTCAGGTACTTCGGGCGACGCGACCGCGACCAGCGTCGCCGGTGTGTTTGCAGCCGGGGATGTCGCGGACCAGGTCTATCGGCAGGCAGTCACGTCCGCGGGGTCGGGCTGCATGGCGGCCCTCGACGCTGACAAATACCTCGAAGCGTGATGCCACGGTGTCCTGATGCCGGTCACCATAAACAATTCTATCGCCGATATTGACGCCAGCGCCTGGAATGCGCTGGTCGGCGACGACTACCCGTTCCTGCAACACTCGTTTCTGCGCGCGGCCGAGGAAAGCGGCTCAGCCTCGCCCGAGACCGGCTGGATTCCCCGCCATCTGACTTTAGAGCACGATGGTGAACTTCGCGCTGCGATGCCGCTGTACGAAAAAAGCCATTCGTGGGGAGAATTCGTCTTCGACTGGGCCTGGGCACAGGCTTATGAGCGCGCCGGACTGAGTTACTACCCGAAGTTGGTCTCCGCTGTTCCGTTTACGCCCGCACAGAGTTCGCGCTTACTGCTACGAGACCCTGATGATCAGGATGGCGCCGCAATGTTGTTGCAGGCAGCGATTGACCTGGCCACGGATACCGAATGCTCCTCCTTGCATATCCTGTTTCCGAGCGCAAACGACCGACGGATGATGCAAGACTCAGACCTGAAAATTCGCAAGGATTGCCAGTTTCACTGGCATAACCAGGACTACGCTGATTTTGACGATTTCCTGCTCACCTTCAGCGCGCAGAAGCGGAAGAAGGTCCGGCAGGACCGTCGACGCGTTACTGACGCGGGCATCACGTTCCGCAGGGTGCACGGTCGGGATCTGGACGAAGCCGCATGGCGCCTCGTCTATGGTCTTATCAGTATTACGTTCATGCGACGCGGTTCGATGCCCTACTTTGATCTAAGTTTCTTTACGTCGATCAGTGCCAGCCTGCCCGACAACATCCTGGTGGTATTCGCGGAGCAAAACGGAAAGACCATCGCGGCTGCCGTATTTTATGAAAGCCCGCACGTTCTGTATGGCCGCTACTGGGGCAGCGACGGATACTATGACGCACTGCATTTCGAGACCTGTTACTACCAGGGCATCGAGTACTGTATCGAAACGGGCAAACGCGTGTTTGAGCCAGGCACGCAGGGCGAGCACAAAATTGCCCGTGGATTTACGCCTGTCGAAACTTTTTCCGCGCACTGGTTGCGGCACCCGGAGTTTTTTGCTGCTATCGGAAATTATGTTGACGAGGAATCGAGGCACATCGATCGCTACATGCAGTCGGTAGATGACCACAGTCCCTATCGTAGCGATTCAGGACAATAGTCAATATGGGCAGCAATCGGGTAGCCTGGCTGAGTCCCGCAGATCCATCACAGGCATTTCCGGACATCGCGCTCGCGCTACGGGAACCCGACGGCCTGCTGGCAGCAGGTGGTGATTTAAGCAGCGAGCGATTGTTGTCCGCGTATCGGTCCGGAATTTTTCCCTGGTACGACGAAGGGCAACCCATCTTGTGGTGGTCGCCGGATCCGCGCTGCATTCTTCGGCCCGACGATATTCACATTTCCAGGCGACTCGCGCAGTACGTACGGCGGTCGACATTCGTGCTCAAATTTAATTGCGCGTTTGCCGATGTCGTTCAATTCTGTGCCGGTAAACGCAAATCACAACAAGGAACCTGGATTACGTCGGACATGGCCGAGGCGTATTTGCGCCTGCATGAAGAAGGTTGGGCACATTCGATCGAAATCTGGGAAAACTCCGCGCTCGTCGGCGGCCTTTATGGTTTATGTATCGGTCGCGTCTTTTTTGGGGAGTCAATGTTCAGTGCACGCGACAATGCCTCCAAGTTCGCATTGCTCGCCCTCTGCAGGATTTTGTCCCGAAAAGCGTTCGATTTGATCGATTGTCAGGTCCCCTCGCAGCACCTGGAGACCCTGGGGGCCAGCCTGATGCCACGTTCGGAATTCACGCATATATTGCGCTCATCGTGCTGCTCAGAGACTCGATTCGATGGGTGGCCAGAAAAAGACCTGCCTGTCGCGCAATTACTCGACAAATAGCGACCTATTGCGTTGCATTAACGTGGCCATTTCTGCACAATTCGCGGGCCTTTTGGAGCAGAGAGAGTCGCAGACCTTGGCGAAAGAAGAAGCCATTCAGATGGAGGGTGTCGTTAACGAGACACTTCCCAATACGACGTTTCGAGTAGAACTCGAAAACGGGCATATTGTGACAGCCCATATTTCCGGGAAAATGCGTAAAAATTACATTCGCATTCTTACGGGTGACAAGGTGACTGTCGAACTGACCCCCTACGACCTGTCCAAAGGCCGCATCGTTTACCGAGGCAAATAGGAGTCGGGCCTTATTTATACCCCTTGAGGGGAAAAGGCCCTCCCACGAAAGGCCGCGAATGACTTTACGGAAGGTGCTCGAGCTCTTTGAGCAACGGCTCCGTGTCCAGTACCAGCGTGTCATCGGGTCCGACCGAGATGCGCACATGACCGCCATCCGACAGACTACCGAATAGCAATTCTTCAGCGAGCGGCCGCTTGATGTGTTCCTGAATAATCCTGGCCATCGGGCGCGCACCCATTTTGGCATCATATCCACGTTCGGCGATCCACTTTCGCGCGACATCATCAAGTTCCAACGTCACATTGTTATTGCCGAGCTTCGCTTCAAGCTCGACAACAAGCTTGTCGACTACTCGCTTGATCGACTCAGAATCGAGCGTATCAAACTGAATGATCGCGTCGAGGCGATTGCGAAACTCCGGCGTGAACGACTTGCGAATAATTTCCATCCCGTCGCTACTGTGATCCTGCTGTGTGAAGCCGATGGATGCACGGCTCATTTCCTGCGCACCGGCATTGGTTGTCATGACCAGAATTATGTTTCGAAAATCAGCCTGGCGGCCATTGTTGTCCGTCAGCGTGCCGTGATCCATCACCTGCAACAGCAGGTTGAATACCTCGGGATGTGCTTTCTCGACTTCATCGAGTAACACGACCGCATGCGGATTCCTCGTCACAGCCTCCGTCAGCAAACCACCCTGATCGAAGCCGACATAGCCAGGCGGCGCGCCGATCAGGCGCGACACGGTATGACGCTCCGTGTATTCGGACATGTCGAAACGAATCAATTCGACACCCATGCACATCGCCAGTTGACGAGTAACCTCTGTCTTGCCCACACCGGTTGGTCCTGCGAACAGGAATGAGCCGATGGGTTTCTCGTCGTCGCGCAGTCCAGAGCGAGCCATCTTGATCGCGGCGCTCAACGATTCGATGGCTTTGTCCTGGCCGAAAATGCTGAGCTTGAGATCGCGCTCCAGCGTGCGCAGTGCATCCCGATCCGAAGAAGACACGCTCTTGGCCGGAATCCGCGCAATCTTGGCGACGATATTTTCGACCATCTCAACGGTAACGTGATCCCCGCTCACATGGTCCGGTTTCAATCGCAAATGTGCTCCCGCTTCATCGATGACATCAATAGCCTTGTCCGGCAATCGGCGATCATTGATGTGCCGAAATGACAGTTCCGCTGCAGCGCTCAGCGCGTCGGAATCGTATTTGACACCATGGTGTTCTTCGAAACGGGACTTGAGCCCATGCAAAATCGCAATGGTCTCCTCGAGAGTCGGCTCAGGCACATCAATTTTCTGGAAACGACGCGCCAGAGCATGATCTTTCTCAAATATACCGCGATATTCCGTATAGGTCGTTGAACCAATGCAGCGAATATCACCATTGGCCAGCACTGGTTTGATCAGGTTGCTGGCATCCATAACCCCACCAGACGCCGCGCCAGCGCCGATGACAGTGTGAATCTCGTCGATAAACAGGATCGCGCCCGGATCTTCCGTGATTCCGGCGATCACGCCTTTAAAGCGCTTTTCGAAATCACCGCGATACTTGGTGCCGGCGATTAGCGTTCCCATGTCGAGCGCATAGATCGTACTGTCGTGCAGAATATCAGGAACACGTTCCTCGGTGATCAATCGTGCGAGCCCTTCGGCCAGCGCTGTCTTGCCCACACCCGCCTCGCCGACATAAAGAGGATTGTTCTTGCGGCGACGACACAGGATCTGCACGGTGCGCTCTATTTCGATCTCACGACCAATCAACGGATCGATCTTGCCGTCGATCGCAAGCTGATTCAGATTAGTCGTGTATTTTTCAAGCGGTGTGGATTCCGGCTCCGTTTCACCGTCCAACGAGGGTGTTTGTTCATCGCCATCACCGTCACTGGGTAATTGCGGCATGCCGTGCGAAATGAAATTGACAATATCGAGACGCGTTACATCCTGTAATTCCAGCAAATAGACCGCTTGCGACTGCTTTTCGCTGAGTATTGCGACCAGGATATTGGTGCTTGTGACTTCTTTTTTGCCGCTCGACTGCACGTGAAACACGGCCCGCTGCAATACGCGCTGAAATCCCAGCGTCGGTTGCACCTCATTGTCATCGTCGTTTGACAGCAACGGCGTTTGCTCGTCTATAAATTCGGAAAGCTGACGTCGCAAATCCGGAACGTTTGAGCCACATGCTTTGAGAATTTCATGAATCCTCGGAATATCGGTGAGCGCGAGCAACAGGTGTTCGACCGTCATGAACTCATGACGATTATCACGGGCCTTCTGGAAAGCCTCGTTCAGACAGAACTCGAGTTCGCTACTCAGCATTCAATATTCACCAATCCTCAGGACTTTTCCATCGTACACAACAACGGGTGCTGGTGTTGCTGTGCGATTCCCATGACCTGCGAAACCTTGGTCTCGGCTATTTCGAAGTTATAGACCCCACAGAGGCCCTTGCCCTTCGTGTGTACTTCCAACATTACCTGGGTTGCCTGTGTGCGCTCCATGGTAAATACCGATTCGAGTATGTCGACGACGAATTCCATTGGCGTGTAGTCATCATTGAGCAACACCACCCGATACAACGACGGCGGCTTCAACTTTGGCCGTGCTTCCTCGACAACCACATCATGGCTGTCGCCTATCTCGATGTCGTCCTTTCGTTCACTCATTGCCGGTTATTTCTCTTCCTGCGGATTTTGACAAAATTAGCCATGTGCCGGGCATTGCAGGTTATTATATATGGTCATGTGCTTGCGTTCTCCAAGCCCAGTTCACGAATTTTTTGTTAAATTCGCTATATCATTGCTTAATATGGTTTTTTCCGCCTTGCCGGGCTTGTTTGCAGGCAACCTCAACCCGTATCATCCTGTCGCTGCGTTAATACTGAAACCGGGAATTATCAGACGATCAAACTCATTATGACGATCGAAGCAAAATGGTCCGATTTGACCAGCCTGGACGGCACGAAGACGCTCGCGGCAGCCAGCCAACTGCTGCCCGCCTGGATCAGCCTGTTGCTGGTGATTGCGATTGCCTGGCAACTCGCCCAAATCGCCTGGATGCTGGTTCCGGGCCCGTCGGCAGGTGACCCGATCGAGACTTCGACGCAGATGTTGGCGGCCCGGAATACAGGCAATGTCACAGCGGACGCCCAACAGATATCTGCTGCGCACATTTTCGGCGTTGCCGTTCGTGACGATTTCGCGCCTCCGCCAGTGACCGAGCTGATCGAGAATCTTCGCGATACCCGACTCACTAGCCTGTCACTTAAGGGCACAATTGCGGCGAATCCGTCGGAGCTGGCCATGGCAATCATTGCGGACAGCGGTAATGAAGAAAGGGTATATACGATCGGAGATCCGGTTACGTCCGGGGCGAACCTGCATGCTGTGTATGCCGATCGGGTCGTTCTGAACGAGAATGGCGTGCTGACCAACCTGAAGTTGCCGAAAGACTTTCCACCTGCCACGCCAACTATCGCGCGGCGAAATTCGACGATCACAAACAGGGCATCGACCAGCGGCCGGAGTATTCGAACCGCGGTCACTCAGAATGTCTCAAAGCTGGCTGATGTCATTCGTCCGACGCCCTACTTCGTCAACGGACAACAACAGGGCTATCGCGTATACCCGGGGCGTAATCGTGCGCAGTTCACGGCACTGGGTTTGCGGCCGGGGGACCTGATTAAAGATATCGATGGCCAGGCATTGACTGACCCGACCCAGGCAATGCAAATTTTCCAGTCACTCGGCAGCACGGACCAGGTATCGGTGACCGTTGAGCGCAACGGGCAACCCCAGGTAATCGTGCTTCGAACCAGTCAACTCGAATTCAAGGATGAAACCAGCAAATGATCCAAGCGAGAATACAACTCTGGCGAAAGCTGATCCTGGCCGTGGTTGGGATGCTAACCCTGACTGCCTTGCCGATGGCCTGGGGCCAGCAGGCAACGATCACGCCAAATTACAAAGACGCGGACATTCGCCAAATCATCGAAGCCGTTGGCGAGGTCACGCAGAAGAACTTCATCATCGATCCGCGTGTCAACGGCAAGGTCACCATGTTGTCATCGACGGCAATGACACCGGATGCTTTTTATGAGGCATTCCTGTCAATTTTGCAGGTGCACGGTTACGTTGCGATCAAGACTGGTGGCGTCATCAAGATTCTTCCCGATGCGACGGCCCGGCAGTTTGCGGGGCCACTGGGTTCCAGCGGCGCAGCCGGCGCCGACGACATCGTAACGCAGATACTGCAGGTACATAATGTCGGGGCCGCACAACTGGTTCCCATCTTGCGGCCACTGATACCGCAGTACGGCCACCTCGCCGCTCATCCGGGTTCGAACATGTTGATCATTTCCGATCGCGCAGCGAATGTGAATCGTATCGTCAGCATCATTCGCCGCATCGATCAGTCCAATGACGAAGACATTGAGGTCGTGCGACTCGAGCATGCCTCGGCCGCTGAAATCGTTCGCATCATGACAGCGCTGACGCAAGGACCCCGATCCGACGGTGTCGTGGTATCCACAAGCCTCGTTGCCGACGCGCGAACGAACAGCGTCCTGATCGGCGGCGACAAAAGTGAACGCTTGCGCCTGCGGGCGTTGATCGCCCACCTCGACACACCACTCGAGGACGGCGGTGACACCCAGGTTCGGTACCTCAGGTACGCCGATGCCGAAGATCTTGCCAGCAAACTGCAGCAGCATTTCACGACACAGATACAAGCCACCGCCGGACAGGCAGGTGCTGGTCCATCGACTAACTCGGTCAGCGTCTGGGCAGATCCTCAGACCAACGCGATTGTCATAAATGCACCGCCAAAAATGATGCGCTCACTGATGTTGATCGTCGACAAACTCGATATTCGTCGCGCACAAGTTCTCGTCGAGGCAATCATCGTCGAAGTAATCGCGGACCGGACCGCGGAACTTGGCATCACCTGGGCCCTTGCGGGAATCGGTGCAAATACACCACTCGGCGTCACGAATTTCCCTGACTTCGGACCCGGCGTCGTTCAATTGGGCGCGGCAGCCGGCAGTGGCGGCGCAGTCGATCCGACAGGCTTGATCGGTGACGGTGGCACCATCGGGCTGGGCCGCGTAAGCGATACCGGCGTAAGCTTTGCCGCAATTCTGCGCGCCCTGCAAGGCGACGCAAATACCAACATCATTTCGACACCTTCAATCGTGACGACCGACAATGAGGAAGCAACTCTCAATGTTGGCCAGGAAGTGCCATTCGTTACCGGCTCTTTTACAAATACAGGCACCGCTGGCGGAGCGGTCAACCCGTTTCAGACAATCCAGCGCGAACAGATCGGCGTCAAGCTGACTATTACGCCTCAGATCAACGACAGTGACTCTTTGTTGCTTAAAATTTCTCAGGAGATTTCGAATATTGCCCAGTCGGCACAAGGTGCCGTTGACCTGATTACCAATCAGCGCATCATCGAGACCACGGTCATCGTCGACAATGGACAAATTCTCGTGCTCGGCGGACTGCTCGAGGACGTGCTGCGCGAAAGTGAACAGAAAGTGCCGTTCCTTGGCAGCATTCCCGTTATCGGCGCCCTGTTCAGGGTTCGTAAGACGGACATGATCAAGACCAACCTGGTGGTGTTCATCCGCGCGACGATTTTGCGGGATTCATCGCAGATGACGATCGAAACAAATTCCAAGTACAACTACATTCGGGAAGTACTGCGAGAGAACAGTGAAGGTGGCATTCAACTGATGCCGGGCGAGACATCGTTTGAATTGCCGCCGTTCGAAGAAGTGAATCGTTCCGGTCAGGGCAACGCAGAAGCCAGCGAAGAAGCCAGCGATTGAGTTCCGATACCGAAATCGTTCTTGAAACGACATCAAACGATGATGCACCGGTCGACTCTGTTCGTGCACTGCCGTTTTCTTTCGCAAAACGCCACGGCATATTGATCCGTAACGTCCATGAAAAAGTCGTCGATACTGTTTATCGACCTGGCGTGTCACCACAAAGCATTGCCGAAGTTCGGCGTTTCGTGGGTATGCCACTTAATCTGTCGCGAGTCACTGTCGAAACCTTCGATGCGTTATTGCAAGAGTCGTACGAGCAAGGAAGCCACAAGGCCATGCAGATGGTCGACGGCCTTGATGATGATATGAACTTGTCGCAAGCCGCACAGGAATTGCAGGAACCGTCAGATCTACTGGAAAGCGACGATGACGCACCCATCATTCGTTTTATCAACGCGGTTCTGACCGAAGCCGTCAAAGAAAATGCGTCGGACGTGCACATCGAGCCCTTCGAAAATCGGCTCGGCGTTCGCTTTCGGGTCGACGGCATATTGCGGGAAGTGCTCGAAACACGCCGCCAGCTTGCTCCGCTCGTCGTGTCGCGCATCAAGGTCATGTCGAAACTGGACATCGCCGAAAAGAGACTGCCACAGGACGGCCGTATCTCCCTGCGTATCGCCGGACGAGCCGTTGACGTCCGCGTTTCGACCATGCCCTCCGGACACGGTGAACGCGTTGTTCTGCGTCTTCTCGACAAGCAAGCGGGTCGCCTTGATCTCGAGTCACTCGGCATGGATGACGATTCACGCTCGACGATAGACCAACTCATTCACAAACCGCACGGCATCATTCTGGTGACGGGACCAACCGGCTCTGGCAAGACGACCACGTTGTATGCTGCACTTGAACGCATCAACGATAACACTCGCAATATCATGACAGTCGAAGATCCTAACGAGTATTTCATCGACGGGATTGGCCAAACACAGGTGAACACCAAAGTCGAAATGACATTCGCCCGCGGACTTCGTGCGATCTTGCGACAGGATCCGGATATCGTGATGGTTGGCGAGATTCGGGATCTCGAAACCGCAGAAATCGCGGTACAGGCCAGTTTGACGGGTCACCTGGTACTGTCGACCTTGCATACCAACACCGCATCCGGTGCAGTTACGCGACTTCGAGACATGGGTGTCGAACCTTTCTTGCTTTCATCCAGTCTTATAGGTGTATTGGCCCAGCGACTGGTTCGCGTCCTTGATGACGACACCAAGATTCCGTATACGGCGACCGAATACGAATGCAAGATGCTCGGTGTCGATGCGGCCACCCCCCCTACTTTGTTCAAACCCGCCGCCGGCCCTAACGACGGCTTCCAGGGACGAACCGGCATTTACGAATTGATTGCTGTCGATGACGAGATGCGCACAATGATTCATGACGGTGTTAGTGAGCAGGATCTAGAACGCCATGCGCGGACCATGGGCCCGAGCATTCGCGCGGATGGTCGGCGCAGAGTCCTCGCCGGTAACACGACGCTGGAAGAACTGCTGCGCGTAACGCGCGAGGACTGACACTCACTACTGACACGCTAAAGGAGTACGGTATGGGTGCGTTCGAATTTGTCGCGCTCGATAAGGGCGGCAAAGAATCCAAGGGTCTGATCGAAGGCGATACACCCAAACACGTTCGGCAAATTCTGCGCGATCGTGACTTATTGCCAGTGGCAGTCACTGAGGTGGCGCAAAAAGAAGCCCAGCGACAACGATCATTTTCATTTCGACGCGGCATTTCTACCTCAGAGCTGGCGATAATAACGCGACAACTGGCATCGCTATCTCAATCCGGATTACCGCTCGAGGAAGCACTGCTTGCTGTCTCGCAGCAGAACGATCACCCACGAACCAAAAGCATCATTATTGGCGTGCGATCGCGGGTTATGGAGGGACATACGCTGGCCGACGGCCTTGGCGAATTTCCGCAAGCCTTTCCCGACCTGTATCGCGCAACCGTTGCGGCTGGCGAACAATCGGGACACCTCGACGTCGTACTCGATCGCTTGGCGGACTACACCGAAGCACGTCAGGAACTTCGACAACGCATCAATAATGCAATGGTCTATCCCGTCGCGCTCGTGGTCATGTCAATCGGTATCATCAGTTTCATGCTTGCGACCGTTGTGCCGCGAATTGTCAGTGTATTCGAGAATACTTCAGGCGAATTGCCGCCTTTAACAGTAGCGCTAATCGCTACAAGTGACTTTCTGCGTGATCACTGGGCATTGATTCTCATATTCATCGCGGCCGCTATTTCTGGCATCTGGAAATTACTGCAGCAGGATGGCCCGAGACGCCGATACCATCGTTTTCTGTTACGTATGCCTATCGCCGGCCGACTGACACGCGGCGTCAATACCGCACGGTTCACACGGACGTTGAGCATTCTCGCCGGAAGCGGCGTGCCTATTATCGATGCGCTCAAAATATCGGCCGAGGTCATCGAAAATCTGCCGATGCGCGATGCCGTTAACGAAGCGACGCTTAGAGTTCGCGAAGGCGCATCGATCAGTAAGTCACTTGCAGCAAGCAAACTGTTTCCGCCGATGATGATTCATTTGATTGCAAGCGGCGAGATTGGTGGCAAGCTTGAGGAAATGCTTACGCGTACCGCCGATTACCAGGAGCGCGAAGCCGACGGATTGATCGCCACATTGCTTGGAATTCTGCAGCCGCTAATGATCGTCATCATGGGTGCCGTCGTCATGACGATTGTCCTGGCAATTCTCTTGCCTATCTTCGAAATTAATAACCTGATTCGCTAACCTGTACCTTGCACCGCCTTTTTATTCGCGCTATACCAACCGGAATCTGGTCTGATTCGTAGTTTTTTCAGGCTTGTTGTCCATGGATCTGATTATTGTGAGAGGTATTTGCAATGAACGGTGAGGTAGGTAACGAAGGACGGTCAGAGGAAGTCGACGGCGAGAACGTTGCCGCTGTCGAGGAAATCGATACGGTTGAGAAAATCGATTCGGTCGAAGAAATCGACACGGTTGGCGATGCCGACAATGTCGGTGACATATCGGTAGAGATCAACGTCGAAGAACTTGTCGCTACTGTCGAAGCAGCGAGCGGTGACGCCGTATCGCAGAAATCTGAAATCAAGAAACGCCTTGATCAAATGGAAGATCAGCTCGACACGGATGACGCTTTTGGCAGTACCTACAATTTCGACATCGACGAAGATTTGCCTACCTGAAATCTCTCGAAGTCGTCAGCAGGTTCCCCAGCATCTCCGTGTGATCGATGAGTTGGCTGGCGATCACGTGAATCACTTCACCCTCGATCTGCAGTTCTCCCTGAATGCCCATGAGCCGCGCATTCAGCAGTGCAGGACGATGATTTTCTGCAACCTGTTTCCAGACTACCAGGTTGATATGCCCGGTCTCATCCTCCAGCGTGACAAAGGTGACGCCACTGGCCGTTCCAGGCCGCTGTTTGGTAATAACGAGACCTGCAACATTCACGGCCGAACCGCTGACGAGATCAGGTAATCGATCCGCCTGCAGGTAGCGATAGCGATTCAGCCGGTGTCGCAACAGATGCAGCGGATGACGTTCAAGTGTCATCCCGAGGCTTTGATAGTCGGCAACGATGTTCTGGCCTTCGGTCGGTTTCTTAAGCAGAGGCGTCGCCTCAAAGCGATCCATCGAGGTCAGCAGCGGCGTCGGCTTTTCCACGCCGGCGACCGCCCAACGGGCCTGGTGGCGATGCCCTGCCAACGATTCGAGCGCAGCGGCTGATGCCAGTGCTCCCAACTCACGCCGATCAAGCCCGGCCTTTTCAAGTAAAGCCTGAATGCTGCAATAACCAGTACCGTCCGCCGGTCGTGCAGCAACGGCGCGTCGCCCGGCCTCCTCCGACAAGCCTTTGATCTGCCGCAAGCCCAGGCGCATCGCCGCGCTGCCATCTGCACACGCCTCCAGCGTACAGTCCCAGTGACTCTTATTAATGTCCACCTTACGAATTTCCACGCCGTGCCGTGTCGCATCCTGGGTCAGCTGCGACGCCGAATAAAACCCCATCGGCTGGCTGTTTAATAACGCCGCAGTGAATGCAGCAGGCGCATGACATTTGAGCCACGATGAGACATAGACAAGCAACGCAAAACTGGCGGAATGCGACTCGGGAAAACCGTACTCCCCGAAGCCCTCGATTTGCCGGAATATCTGCCGCGCAAATTCTTCCTCGTAACCACGCTCACGCATACCCTTGATCAGTTTGTCCTCGAACGGTCCAAGTCCACCGCGCCGTTTCCAGGCCGCCATTGCGCGCCGGAGTTGGTCGGCCTCACCGGCAGTAAAGCCGGCAGCGACAACCGCCAGTTGCATGACCTGCTCCTGGAAGATCGGCACCCCCAGCGTCCGCTGCAATACACTTTTGACGTCGTCACTTGGGTAATCGACAGCCTCCTCGCCGTTCCGCCGCCGCAGGTACGGATGCACCATGTCGCCCTGAATGGGTCCGGGTCGAATAATCGCAACCTCGATAACAAGATCGTAGTAACACCGTGGCCTGAGGCGCGGCAGCATCGCCATCTGTGCGCGCGACTCGATCTGGAATACGCCCATCGTGTCACCGCGACAAATCATGTCGTAGACAAGCGGGTCTTCTGCCGGCACCGTCGCCAGTGTCAGCTCACGACCGTCGAACTGACGAATCAAATCGAAGCTACGTCGAATCGCGGTCAACATCCCGAGCCCGAGTACGTCCACTTTGAGCAAACCGAGATCTTCGAGATCCCTCTTCTCCCATTGAATAACGGTGCGATCCGGCATCGCGGCGTTTTCCACCGGCACGAGTTCCGACAGCGGGCCGTTGGAAATAACGAACCCACCCACGTGCTGTGACAGATGCCTCGGAAAGCCGAGCAGTTCGTGCACGAGGTACAACAGCCGTTTTATGAGTGGGCTTGCGGGATCGAGCCCGGCCTCGAGTACGCGGCTGTCGTCAACGCGCTGGCCATCCCACCATTGCATTGACCGTGCAAGATGTCCTACCTGTAATTCGCTTAAGCCCAGCGCTTTGCCGACATCCCGCAGCGCGCTGCGCGGTCGATAAGTGATGACCGTGGCAGTGAGTGCTGCCCGCTCCCTGCTGTATTTTTCATAGATGTACTGAATCACCTCTTCGCGTCGTTCGTGCTCGAAGTCAACATCGATGTCGGGCGGTTCATTACGTTCCTTCGAGATGAATCGCTCAACCAGCATTGCCATGCGGTCCGGATCGACCTCGGTAATGCCGAGGCAGAAGCACACCGCCGAGTTCGCCGCCGAACCGCGGCCCTGGCACAGGATGTCTTTCGAACGTGCAAACGCGACGATGTCGTACACGGTCAGAAAGTATGATTCGTAATTGAGCTCCGCGATGAGCTTGAGTTCATGTTCGACAAGTTTGATGACCTTTTGCGGAACACCATCGGGCCATCGACGCCGCATACCCTGCTCGGTGAGTTGCCGTAAATAGCTGGCCGGCGTCTCGCCCGATGGCACGATCTCGTCAGGATATTCGTAGCGCAATTCGGCCAGCGAAAAATCGATCAGCGAAGCAATACGCAGGGTCTCGCCGAGCAACTCGGCCGGGTAGACATGTTGCAATACTTCCAGTGAGCGAAGGTGACGTTCACCATTGGGATACAGGGCGTAACCTGCATTGTCGACCGTGACACCTTCGCGTATCGCCGTCAGCGTATCCTGCAAGACTCGGCGTGATCGCCGGTGCATGTGTACATCGCCACAAGCAACCAATGGCAGTTTGAGTCGCCGGCCGACTTCTCGCAGCTGCCGAAGTTGCTGGCTTTGCCGTCCATCGGCAAGCAATTCGACCGCAATCCACAATCGATCGCGGAAGGTCTCACGTATCCAGTGATCCTCAACATCAAGCTTGCAGTGCTCATCAGGTACCCAAAGAACGACACAGCCGGGCAGACCGCTCTCGAACGCCAGTCGTGATAATTCATAACGACCTTTTTCGGCCGCACGCCGGGCGTTCGTGATCAATTCGCACAGCGCGGCATAACCACCACGGTTCTGTGCAAGCACAACGAGCTTACGACCACTTTGCAGGCGCAACTCAGAACCGATGATGAGTTTTTTAAGGCCGTGTTCTTTCGCAGCCATATGCGCGCGCACGATGCCAGACATGGTGCACTCATCAGTGATGGCCAATGCTTCATAGCCAAGCGCTACTGCAGCTTCTACGAGTTCCTCCGGATGGGAAGCCCCGCGCAGGAAGGTGAAATTGCTCAGGACATGAAGTTCGGCGTAGCGAGGCCGGCTCATCCAAAAAAGCCGTGCAAGTACCAGATAGGCGTGCGGTTGCGGTTGCGGAACACCCATAGCCGCATCCCTTGCGGGTTGATGGCCGTGTAGTAGTCGCGCGCGATGCCCTCGTTATCCCACCAACCGGTCTCGAGCCGCTCGGGACCTTCAAGCAGTGTCAGACGACCCTGATGCAGCGGATAAGCTTGCTCTAGGGATAACACGATGGGTTCGGGCAACATCCATAGTGGCCGGTAGAGGCGCTGCCTGATTGACGACAGCATCGTGACTGCCCTGTCCCCGAGCAGCTCCTGCAACCGCCAGGCCCGTTGCGGCCGGTGCTCAGCGACTGTTACCACGCCTTGCACGGACGGGTTGCCGATCCGCGCTGCCAGTCGCTCGGCAAGTTGTGACATGGAATAGCGCCGCCCCTGCCCGTGGCTCCTGCCCTGCAACGCCAGTCGTCCGGACACCGCCTGCATCGCCTGGTTGCGGCCACCCTGCAGCCGTACCGCAATGACGGGTTCGGGTAATGCCACACTTTCGAAGCGTATCCGCAGCAGGTCCGACCAATGATCGGCGCGACGTTCGAACTCCGCACCGCCCAACAAGAGTTGTGTTGCCGGAGCCTGCAGATGAAAAAAACTGAAGCGCAATCGTTGCGTACCGAGTTGTCGCGTCAGCAAAAATCGTTCGAGTGACACTAACAACTCATGACAGATGGCAAGCAATGTTTCGCGGTCACTTTGCTCTTCGGTCATTTCATAATCGGCACAAAACCGCTCGGGTGCACGCCAGGAAGCGCGCGGATCCGGCAATCTGCCCAAGGCACGGTCCAGCTCCAGGAGTCGTTGCGTTCCAAAACGTCTAGCGAAGCCTTCCCTGGGTAAGCGCAGGCAATCGCCAACACTCGTCACGCCCATACCATTGATCGATTCACAAATCGTAGCGGGCCAGTCAAGGCAAGCCAGTGGCAGGTCGCGCAATACACTCGCAATGTTCGAGGATTCGCGAATGCAGACACGGCGACCGGCTTTTGCGAGCCAGGTGGCTGAAAGTGGTGTCGGCGCAATCGCCAGCGAGGTTCCAAAGCCCTGTTGTGTCAGTCCCGCTGCAACCTGCCGTCGGAAGCTCAGCAGCCCGCCATACAGGCGCAGACTGCCTGCGATCTCAAGCAACAGCACATCGCGTCCTGCAATGCAGACAATCGATGTGAACTGCTCGAGCCAGGTTGCCAGTCCCTCGATCGCCTGTTGCTCGCGTAAAGCGCTACGCTCTTCAATGTGGAGTGCTGGAAGCAGCGCCAGCGCCGCATTTGCCGACTGCCCTGGCAAAATGCCCGCCGCACTCGCCTTCGGACAGGCCAACAACACACGGTGAATGCCGTGCTGTTCCTCGACAACGACCCTGGCTTCTTTAGAGTACCCGCTCGCCTCGAGTGACAGGTTCGGCAGATACACACAAAACCATAAGCGCCGGACTTTGGCCGTTGTCGCGGTCGGAGTCCGCGGCGCGGCGGGCGGCGTATTGAGTGCTAATGCATGTTGCACAGTGGTCTAACTAAAAAATATCATGCAACACGGCTGGTCGGCCGCCACGACTTTTGAAAATACTGAGGCGCATGCCCGAGGAACCGGCCTGTAGCTCGATCCGCAATGCCGCTGCAGAGGGTTCGGAACGGGCTGCGAGCGGTCGAAACGCAATCGCCCAGCTATTACCTTTCTCGGCAGCCAGCTGCAACCGGCGGCTGGCCTGATCATCGAGCTGATCGGGCCATAACAGGACGGCCGCACAAGTGCCCGATGACAACGCCTGTTCGGCGCACCAGAGCATTTCCTTATCGCCTTTCGGTCGCACGATCAGCATGTGCGACAAGTCGATACCCCATTGTTGCAACGCCGGCGGGTAAGGCTGAAACGGCGGCGCCACCCAGGCAATCCAGCCAGGCTCGGCAAAATCCGCACGACTGTCTTCGGCACTCAATTGCGCCAGCGCCGGCATCAACAAGCGTAATTCGCCGATACCATAGTGTTCGATCAGGATTTCAGTGAGCGCGTGTTGCGGCCAGCCGCCGCCGGGCAGGTGGCGATCCAATACCTCATAACCACTCGCAAGCCCGGCCATTCCTTGTGCCAGGTTGCAGCCGCGCCAGAGACGTGGGTTTTGCAGAAGTTTATCGAGAGAGGATGAATCGCGCGGCATAGCTGCGTCATAAAGCCTAGTGCAGCGGGATACCGTTGCGAATAACGCCGACAACGACACCTTCGATGACCATCGACTGTTTAGTGAGATCGACCAGGATCGGTTCGAAATCCTCATTTTCAGGTAACAACTCAACCACCGTGCCTTTCTGGCGATAACGTTTGATCGTGACTTCATCGTCGAGCCGTGCAACCACGATCTGGCGGCTGCGGACTTCGGGTGTGCGATGCACAACGACCAGGTCGCCATCGAGGATGCCGGCATTTTTCATGCTCATGCCATACACCCTGAGCAGGTAATGCGGTTTTGGACTAAAAAGTGCAGGATCCAGTTTGTAATGTGTTTCGATGTGTTCCTCGGCAAGGATGGGACTGCCAGCCGCGACCCGACCCACGAGCGGCAGTCCCATTTGCTCACGCAATGAATCCTTGAGCTGAATACCGCGCGAGGCGCCGGGCAGGAGATCGAGCACGCCCTTTTTTTGCAGTGCGCGTAAATGTTCTTCAGCCGCATTGGCCGATTTGAAACCGAGTTCTCTGGCGATTTCAGCACGCGTTGGCGGCATGCCTGTCTCGGACATAAATTCTTGAATCATATGGAGAATTTCTGTTTGCCGGGGGGTCAATTGGCGCATTTCAGCAGTCCTGTATATATTCACAGTAGGTGTAAGTCTATACAGTAGTCCGCACAGTGCAACCCCACCGCAAAACGAGCCACACAGAGCCACGTTCGGGTTCCAAGCAGCCCACTTCGCGGTACTCGTTTGCTCGCTGCTCGCTACGCGAGCTTTATGCTTCGCACCCGAGCACACCCGAATCGGACTGCAATATCTCAATCACGTTGCGATCGTTCTGTCGCTTGATGACGACAAAGATGAATAAAAACAGACGTTTTCATTGAAGGTTCGAGCGTATTGAGAAATAATGCGCCTGCAATTGCATTCTCAACAGAGGAATTTTAGATAATGAATAAGATCGTAAAAGTGAGCGCGCTTGTGCTCTTTCTCGGACTGGCGTCAGGTTGTGCAACAACCAGTGGTGACGCAGTGAAAGCTACCGCTGACAGAGCTGCTGCTGATGCTGATGCTGCTGTCTCGGCTGCTGAAGCTGCTCGTGCTGCTGCCGATAGCGCCGCCCAAGCTGCCGCCAATGCTCAGAGTACTGCAGACCAGGCATTGTCAGCTGCTACAGAAGCACAGTCGTGCTGTGAAGCAAACCGTGAAAGCATGGAGCGTATGTTCCAGAAATCTATGTCGAAGTAGCTTAAGACTACGACGATATTATTCGGACGCCGCGCTTGCCGCGGCGTTTTTTATGCTCTGTCCGACGGCGACGGGAATACCATCCGAGCGCCCTAAAATCTCTTCGACCAGGTACCAGTCCAACTCACCTGCCCGTTCGCCCGTGACCGTGATGAATTGCTCAGTAACAATCGTCAGCCGATCCCTGGCCTTGGTGTCACTGTCGTCAACCGGCTGAACTTCCGATTCCGTTAACGGAGCCTCAATCTTGAGTACGGGATGAACTTCCATAATCAGCACGTCACCGTGCCAACCAATCTTGACCGGCTCGTTGACAATGCGAACCTTGGTGCTCACATCGACATGGCCGAAAAGGAAATCGATGTCTTCCGGAAACAGTCGCACGCACCCATGCGTGACACGCATACCAACGCCGGCCGGTCGGTTCGTGCCGTGGATCAGGTAACCCGGGAGTCCCAGTTGCATCGCATACTTGCCGAGCGGATTTTTCGGACCGGGCGGCACGATTCGCGGCAATGGATTGCCCTCTGCCGCGTGTTCATTCCGCACCGATTGCGGCGGATACCAGGTAGGGTTGCGTACTTTTGAAATAACCGTTGTCAGCCCGAGCGGTGTTTCCCAGTCCATGCGGCCGATACTAATCGGATAGGTCATGACAACCGCCGGTTCGCCGTCCTTGGGTTCCGGGAAGTAATACAGCCGGTATTCGGCGAGATTCAAAACCACACCCTCGCGAGGTCCGGCTGGCAAAACATAACGTGTTGGTAAAACAATCTCGGTGCCTTCGCCCGGCAACCAGATATTGACGTCCGGATTGGCTCGCACTATGTCTTCGTAACCAAGACCGTGACGGCGAGCGATATCGACGAGTGTATCTTCCTGGCGCGCGGAAATCGTCGAGACGGCGCCGATGACGTCATGACCCTCAGGCGGCAACTCAAAGATTTCCGCATGCGCAGGGGCTACAGAGATCAGCCCTGCCAGGATGAAAAACAGTCGCATTCTATTCATCTGCCCTTTTCTTCCCGATCGATAACTTCGGTCTCTGTTTCGGCGGCAGCAAGCCATTCCTGCATAGCCTCGCTCTGCAGCAGTCGTCGCGGATAGAACGCAGCTGACTCCGGCAGATTGACACCATAGGTTCGAAAGCGAAGGACCACTGGCGCGAACATGGCATCGGCGACGCTGAAACTGCCCAACAGCCAACCATTATCGCCGCTGTATTGGCGATGGCAAGCCGACCAGATCGCAATTATGCGATCGATCTCGTCAGTAAGTTGGTCGGTCAGGGCGACATTGCGCCCCATGGCGCGGCAGTTCATCGGCATACAGTCCCGTAGCACGGCAAAACCCGCGTGCATTTCGGCACAAATACTGCGTGCGTATGCTCGAGCATCCGCATCGGCTGGCCACAATTGCTTGTCCGGCCAGCGCTCCGCCGCCGTTTCCGCGATCGCCAATGTGTCCCAGACTGTCAGATCGCCGAGTTGCAGGACAGGGACCGTGCCACCAGGATTGAAAGTCGCGATTTCCGATGCGGTCGTTTCGACGTCCAGGGAGATCCGATGTTCATCAAATTCGATGCCGGCTTCGCGCAACAATAACCAGCCCCTGAGCGACCAGGATGAGTAGTTTTTGTTGCCAATTATGAGTTTGGGCGTCATCAGGTCATCATACCGAATAATCGGTTTGACCGTGTTCAGCGCGACCGGTAGCCT
>SMUZ01055317.1_pt1 | contig 23136 bp, 18 predicted proteins | sample 2456421 | NCBI WGS metagenome assembly SMUZ01 (sample SAMN11095932, study PRJNA526329) | marine sediment metagenome | biome: Marine sediment; feature: Surficial sediment; material: Deep marine sediment; isolation source: Hadal surficial sediment | place: Pacific Ocean | collected 2014-11 | depth... | reverse complement strand
CCAAGCGCACATCCACCTGCAGCAACTTCGTGCCGCCGATCCGCTCGAACGACAGGGTTTCCACGGCGCGCAGGATCTTGGGCTGAAGTATCAGCGGGAGATCCCCGATCTCATCGAGAAACAGGGTGCCGCCATGCGCAACCTCGAACTTGCCGAGTTTTCGCGCCACCGCCCCAGTGAAGGCCCCCTTCTCATGACCAAACAGCTCCGACTCCAGCAGGTTCTCTGGGATCGCGGCGCAGTTGATCGCCACGAACGGGCCGGCCGCGCGCCGGCTGAACGCATGCAGCGTGCGGGCGAACAGCTCCTTCCCGGTGCCGCTCTTGCCTTCGAGGAGCACGGTGGCGTCGGTCGCGGCGGCGCGCTCGACGTTGGTCAGCACCTGGATGAGCGCGGGATCCCGCCCGACGATGCGTGGCATCCCCTGCCGCACCGCCCCCTCCTGCTTGAGCACCAGGTGCTCCTCGATGGTCCGGCGCCGTGCGACCGCCCGCTCGACCAGCCGGAGCACGTGCGCGGGGTCGACCGGCGTGGCGAGGCAGTCCAGGGCCCCTTCCTGCATCGCCGTCACAGCGTCCTCGATGCCCCCGCCGGTCATGACGATGACCGCGAGATCGGGGTCGAGACCCTTGACGGCCCGAAGCACCCCGAACCCGTCACCCGTCGGCAGACGCAGATCGGTCAGGACGACAACCGGTCGCGCCACCAGCAGCGATCGGGCGGCCGCCGGCTCGTCGCGAGCCTCCACGACCTCGTGCCCAGCTGCCTCGAGGGCATGACGCAACCTCATGTGCTGGGGCGTCTGATCCCCGACGATCAGAGTCCTGGCGGGCGTGGTCTCGGACGTATGGCTCACACGGTGTCCCTCAAGCGCGTCAGTGTAACAGACTGGGAGTACTCGGCCGGGGAGCACTGCGCCCCAGCCAACGCGTCGGCGGGACCTGGCCATAACCCGGGGACATGCGGGGCGAGCGGCGGCTGGCGCCGCCAGACGGGATGCCCCGCCGGGCATCATGTTCGTGCACGTCTGACTCGGGACACTGGAAGCCCAGCGCTGGCCGTTCCGGGTCTTGCCGTGCCCGACTGCCACGCATCTTGCGGTCACCGCACCAGACCCCACGCTATCACGCTGACCGCGCCCGACTCTCTACCGACCGCAGCTTCCACCGCACGCCGGGTGCGAAACGGGCCAAAGGCGGTCGCCCGCACCACGACTCGGCCGGTCGCGTCCTGCCCCGAGTCGGCATCCGGGTCCACCAGATCGTCGCGGATCCATGCCGCGACGTACACGAGCCGGCCACGGTCGGTCTCGTGTACCAGGTCGGCGAACCACCCCCACGCATACAGACGCCACTGGGGGCTCACCCTCGCCTCGTCGGCCCGCTCGAGCACCCGCTGGAGATCGAGCGTCTCTTGCCGCAGATTGATCACCGACCCATCGGCGAGCGACACCAGGAGAGGACCGGTGCTGAACGTGGAGCGCCGCAACCCGTTCAACACTGCCTGCCAATCGGGTACAGCCGCAAGCTCGGCAACCACATCTGTCAGCAGGCCATCCGCCGCATACAACGCCACAACGCCCCGACGATGATTCGCCTCGACCGCCTCCTCGGTCGAGAGAACGACGACGAGCGCGCCCGCCAGGCCGGACAACAGCACCGCGGTCAGCATGGTCACGAGCAAGGCGCTCCCACGCCGGTCGCCGCCGCTCACCTCGAGCGGAGTCGTCGGCTCCCGATGACTCATTGACGGCTCATGTTGCGTGGCGCGACCATGAAGCTGACGGCGTGGTCCGGCACTACGTAACGCCCGCCTGGCGCAGAACCGGGCCGAGCGAACAATCGCGGGTCGGCGCCACGCAGCTCCTCGATGGCGGTCTGCACACGTAGATCGACTGCGACCGCGCGGATGCGCAGCAGATCGGCGTCGAAGGGCAACCCGGCCGGTCCGCACCAGGGCCCATCGGTCAGCTCGGCCAGCCCGATCTCGACGGGCGGACCAGCTGCCGGCATGGGCGCGGGCCCCTGACACACTGGCGCCGCCGCCGCCGCGTCGCCGAAGAAGCGGAACCGCAGATCGACGAGGTCGTCCACCACTGGAAAATCGCCCTGCCAGCCATCGTAGTGGCGGAGCTGCGACCGCTCCGCATCGACGTAGTAGTGGTGGAGCTCGACCGGCGCGACGACGGCACCGGGCGCGAACACGGTCGCGGTGGCGTGCGCACGTTGCAGTGCCAGCGTCATCGCGCCCGTGGCGGTCACCCGGAACAGCTCCCAGGCTCCGTGCTCGTCGAACACCAGCACCAGGTCCCGGGCACCGTACCCACAGACCGGCGACGCACAGCCAGGCCCCGGGTCGAGCCGCACTATCGGAGCCGGTCCGGCGATCGGGCTCAGGATCGTCGTCTCAGAGCCGGATGTCCGGGACACCGACAGCGTCGTGACCGCACTGGGCCGCGCACGTCGATGCTCCCCGCCATCGGCCCGAAGCCCGAGCCGATACGGCACCATTGGTGGCAGGAACCGGCCGAGCGGCCCGGGCGAGACCAGGACGGTGCCTCGCCCGGCGGCGAGCAGGTCGGTGTGCAGACGGTCGAAGGCATGACGCAGACGCTGTTGCACGTTGGCGGTCTCGAGCAGAGACCGGTTGAGCAACGCGGCCGGGCTCGCCAACTCGAAGAGTGTGCCGAGCACCAGCAGGGTCAACGCCAGCGCCATCACGGTCTCGAGCAGCGAGAACCCGGCTTCACGATGGACCGTGCGGTCCGCGTCACGTCGCGACGGCCGCGACCCCGTCGGACGCTCAACAGCCCGTGGTGCACGTCCCGCCGCATTAGACCGGCGCTGCATCTCGTCTACCTGCGATCACTGCGCTCGCAGCAGCGTGACCAGTCGCACTCCATCCGGCGCGACCGCCGGGCCGCGCCCGCCACCGACAGCGTCCGGCCGGATCGGGGCGACCGTCACCCACACCACCAGCACACCGTTCGATCCCGGCAAAGCACCGACCGACCACACGCGCGCGTACATCGATCCGGCAGGCGACGGGCGGCCGCGTCCAACCAGCCGGCCGGCGGTATCGAGATACTCGGTCTGCTCACCCCGCGTCTCCAGCGGACCCGTGGCGGTCCCTGGTGTCCGGACACCGGCGCGCAGCTGCTCGAGCTTGTCGACCGCCAGCATGAGCGACGAGGTCCGGTGGCGGGCTCGCGCAATCGAACGCGCCGACATCGCGAACAGGTGCACGACGCCAGCCGCCAGGGTCACCAGCAGCCCGACGGCGATGACGACCTCGACGAGCCCCATACCCGACCGGGAGTCGCGAGACGGTCGGCCGCCACCATCCGGTCGGCGCGATCGCATCACAGTGCCCACGGTGGCTGACGGTGCAACGTTCGGTCCAGCTGGCCACACGCCCGACGAACCCGCATCGAACACCGGTCTGTCAGGTTGTGTGTGGTCGAGGAGGGGTCACACGTGGCGGTTTCCGCACACCGGCACGCCGAGCTACATGGCAGAAACCGCGCGGTCCAATCAGCTGTGTCTCGTGCGCCGCAGCTCGGGGACCAGACTCCGTTCTGGGCTCAGATTCCCCGCAGCGGGTGTCCTGGGATACGCAGGTCTCGGAGAGATGCCATACCCGTGGCGGGAGCGCCTGACGCCCCGGAGCACCGACCGGCTGAGCGCGTCCGACCAGTCGGTTAGTAGAATCCCAGATACCATGAGAGCAGCGACTGACCGACGTGCGTGGCAATCAGGGCGCCGGCCGCCAGAAACGACCCGAGCGGCAAGGCGTATTTTCTGCTGCCCCGATGCAGGAGGATCATGCCTCCGCCAAACACCGACCCGGCCAGGGACGCGATGAACAGCGTGACCAGCATGAGCTGCCAGCCCAGGAAGGCGCCGATCATGGCGAGCATCTTGACGTCGCCCATGCCCATGCCTTCCTCACCACGGATCCGGAAGTAGGCCTCACCGACCGCCCAGAGCGCCCCGCCGCCGGCCGCGACGCCGATAATCGACGCCACCCATCCCGGTTCGAACAGGAGACTGGCGACCACGCCGATGCCAACCCCCGGCAACGTGATGACGTTGGGCAGGATGCGATGTTGGAGGTCTATCACGAACAGCACGATCATCGCGGCCACGAACGCCAACCGGATCCCGAGCAACGGTTGCCAGCCGAGCTGCCAGTACTGGAGCAAGAAGACGAGCGCCGTCCCCGCCTCGACGATCGGATACATCGGCGACACGGCGGCCCGGCAGGTCCGGCACCGCCCGCCGATCAGCAGATAGCCCAGCACCGGCACGTTCTCGAACCAGCGCAGCCCCCGGCCACATGACGGACACCGCGACGGCGGGCTCACCACCGACTCGCCGCGCGGCAGACGATAGATGCAGACGTTGAGGAAGCTGCCGACGGCGAGCCCCAGCGCACCCACCAGCCCGACCGCCGGGAGTCCCGTCATGACGGCGGCAGCGTCTCCCCGGGCAGCGGGAACAGCTCCGAGTCGGACGACACGTTAATCGTGCCGCTGGTGCCGTCGATGACATACGGCCGGCCGGTCGGGTCGACCGGGAACCCGGCCAGGAGCCCGGCTTCGATCAGCTCCTCCCATGACCGCGGCGGCCGCCCGCTCTGCGCGATGAAACGCTGCGCCGCCCCGATCAGCTCGTCGATGTCGTCGAGCGCCCGCAGCTGCGTCAGCCGACGCGCCGATTCGTTGCGGATCCAGTCGTTGTCGGCCGTGTCATACATCTGCTGCCACAACCTGCGGGACGACGCGCGGCTGCCGCCCGTGGCCAGGGTGTTGGCCGCCAGTGAACGCAACCACCAGGAGGCGCCAGGCACATCCGCCGCCTTCTCGAACCAGGCCGCCGCGGTGTCGTAGTCCTGGAGCCACCAGTAGTAGATGAACCCGATGTCCATGTAGTACTCCCACTTGTCGGGCATCTCCTCGATGCCCTTCTGGAGCAACGCAATGGCCAGATCGGGTTGACCGGGTCCGTTCGGGTAGCCCTCGGTCAGGAAGATCGCTCCGAAGCGATACACCGCGTTGAACCGCGGGTCGAGGGTCGTGGCGATGTCGAGCAACGGACCCAGCAGGTCGTAGCGCTTCTCCCCGTCCTCAGACCGTTTGGTGCCGCCGTAGTGCTGAAGCGCCCGTATCCAGTACACGTCGGCCAGCAGCACGTCGAACGACAGTGCCATCCGAGTGAGCACCTCGCCGTCCTGGATGTAGAGCAACCGGGTCTCGACGCGCGAGCCGGCGTAGACCCGGTCACGCACCTCCGCCGACGTCGCGAACACGGCGACCAGCGTCACCATCGCGACCGCGAACGGCGCCGGTCGCTCCCACCAGTGAGTGCGACTGGTCATTTGAAGTCCCGCCGCGCGAAGATGAACATCGCCGCCAGCAGCAACGCCCCGATGTAGGTGACGGCATACCCCGTCGTCAGCGCCACGTATCCGAGCGACACCGGTTGGGCGTGTACTACCTCAGCCTTGACATCGAACGGCGCGAGGTTCGGGAGCACGTAATACAGAACCTTGGCCAGGTAGGCGGCCGCGCGTGAGTCGACCACGTTCTCGAAATTCCGGAGGTCGGCGTTGAAGTGACCTACGACAATCAGTCCGAAGGTCAGCATGGCCGACAGGATGGGACCCAAGAAGGTGGAAAAGAACAGGGCGATGGCGGTCACGAGCATCAGCTGCGCGAAGATCAGGAAGATCGCCAGGAGCATCGCCGGGTCGGTCGCCGGCGCCTCCCACGACTGACGGAACTCCTCGGTTTCCACCCAGGCCATGTAGCCAAGCACCGCATACAGCGCGACTGCCATCACCGCGATGTTGACCGCCAGGGTGAGCACGAGCCCGGCGTATTTGCCGAGCACCAGCTCGTACCGTCGAACCGGTTTCGCCAGCAGGCTGTAGATGCTGCGCCGCTCGACCTCCTTCGACACCAGCCCGATCCCGATGAAGACGGCAATGAACAGCCCGAATACCTGGGTAGCGCCCAGACCGAGGTCCTTGATGATCTTGACGTCCTGACCGGCCGTGAGCTGCCCGATGAGATAGGAGGCGGCGATCAGCATCACCGCGAACAGGACCAGGTTGTACAACACCTTGTCGCGCACCGACTCCCTGAAGACTTGCAACGCGATCTGTGGAATGACGGCCATGGGATGTCTACGACGCGGTCTCCTGCGGGTGCTCCACCAGCCGCATGAAGAACTCCTCCAGCGATTCGTGCCGCGGCGTCAGCGACACGACCCTGAGCCCGTGCCGGCCGAGCTCCGGCAGCAGCTGGTCGGGGGGGCGGTCGACCGGCAGGTTGATGACGAAACGCCCGTCGGCCACCGTCGTCACGGCGTCCAGCCCGAGCACCGTCAAGATCCCGTCGTCGGTGCCGGTGACGATCAGCTCCCACCCCAGGATCTCGAACGCGAGATCGGCCAGTCGACCGGTAGCGACCAACCGCCCCTTCACCAAGATCGCCACCCGGCTGCACAGCGCCTCGGCGTCGGACAGGATATGCGAGCTGAAGAAGACGGTGCGACCTTCATGCTTCAGCGCGCGGATGAGCTCGCGCGTGTCGCGTCGGCCCACCGGGTCGAGACCCGACATCGGCTCGTCGAGAAACAGCACCTCCGGATCGTTGACCAGCGCCTGAGCGATCCCGACGCGCTGCAGCATCCCCTTCGAGTACTTCCGCAGCTGCCACCGCCGCGCTGCGCCGAGCCCTACCCGGTCGAGCAACGTCGCGGCCCGGCTCCGCGCGTCGTGCGCCGAGAGCCCGAACAGTCGACCAAAATACACGAGGAGCTCTTCGGCCGTCAGGTTGTCGTAGAAATAGGGTTGCTCAGGCAGGTAGCCCAGCCGGCGCCGGGCCTCCACGTCACCGGCCGGTCGACCGAGAATCTCGGCCCGACCCGACGTGGGATAGATCAACTGCATCAGCAGCTTCAACGTCGTGGTCTTGCCCGCTCCGTTCGGCCCCAGAAACCCGAGGACCTCTCCTGGCTCGACCTCGAGCGATACGCCATCGAGCGCCCGTACTGGACGCGGGCGCCAGAAACCGACCGGGAAGTCCTTTGTCAGCTCCTGGAGCCTGATGGCGTAACGCGGCATGATGTCATCCGCCGACTCACCGCGACGTCGATTTCCCCCCACTACGCTCGAGCTCGAGCGCGATCGCGGCGTCGAAGAACTGCAGCGGTAAGCTGCCGGTGATCTTCACCCCGTTGATGACGAACGTGGGCGTCGCCTCGACCTCGACCATGCCACCCAGCGCGATGTCCGCCTTCACGTCTTCCAGCGTGACGTCATACATGGCGTCGAAGTCCGTCATGTCGGCCACCTCGGCCAGCGCCTCGCGAATCGTCTCGCGTGACAGGGTCTGTTGGTGCTCATAGAGCCAGCGCGCCATCTGCGCGTCGCGGCCGGCGCGACGTGCCAGCCGCACCGCCACCGCCGCCTCGCAGGCGCCCATGTGGCCGCCACGCGGTGTCTGCTCGTTGCACTCGGGGTCCAGCGGGTAGTCGAGACTGACGTGCCGCACCGCCCCGGGGTGGCTGGACTCGTAGCGGGCGAAGATTGGCTCGTAGGCGAAATGGGTCTGGCCGCACGATGGACACTGGTAGTCGTTGAACTTCAGCACCAGTACCTGTGCCCCCTCGTGTGGCACCGGCAGCTCGACCCGCGGCTGCGCGTCCCAGAACCGCTCGAACTCGGAGTCGACATCCGCGGCGCCGGTTGCCAGGTCGAACGCCGCGGTCGGGCCGGGCTGCGAGTCCGGCCCATCGTGCTCGGCCTGAAACGCCACCACGACGGCCACACTCAGCGCGAGATACGCACCGGCGACACCCAGGGCCGCCGGGCTTCTGACAAGCCGCCCCAGATCGGCGACCGCGCGACGCGGGATCGACAGCACGGGCACGGACGCGGCGGAGCCCGAGAGCAGGAAGATCCCCCCGACCGCGACGTACACGACGGCGCACAACACGCACAGCGTACCCAACACCATCAGGGACTCGTACCCGAGAAACAGCACGGCGGCAAGCCCGAGCGTCGAGAGCACCAACAGGTAGCCACCGATGTTCTCGCCAAGCTGGCTCGATCCACGACCGCGGGCCACCGTCAGCAGCAGGACCAGACCGAACCAGCAGGCACCCAGCAGCGCGACCGGAACACCGCCCACTGACCCGAAGCGACTGAGGTAGACCTGGGTGCAGCTGATGCTGTCGTTGATGTCGCAGAAGCTCGTGTACCTCGGGTCCTGGGCCAGCTGGTAGTGCAGGTAGGTAGACGTGGCCGCCGACGCGAAGCCGACGAGGGCGAGCACGATGATGGCGCGGCGAACAACCGAGCTCATAGAGTGACTCCTGTGTCGCGCGGTCCCGCTCGAGACGGTCGGACGCAAGCGGCAGTGTGCGCCGGGACCCTCTGGCAACCGTGTGGAGCCAGGCGAGCACACCGAGGCGGACATTCACCCACGCCGGGTCGGCAGACAGGCCCATCGGGCTCGCTCCCGCGGCGCAGGCCGACACCAGCTTGTTTTATGCTACTGGATCGGGTTGGCGCCTGCGGGCGCGCCGTTCTGGGTCACTGGAACGACCGCGGTCGAAAAGTAGATCGTGCCGCCCTGGTTGGTGCCGAAGAAGCGCACACCGCCGCCGGCCGTCGGGGCGGCGCTGATGAAGTACGTCGACGCGATCGCACCGGCCGCGACCCCGTTGCAGGATGCCGGTGCCCCGGTGGCCGCTGCGCCAGCTGTCAGCGTGATCGTGTAGCTGCTCTTGATCGAGGGGTCGGTGCTCAGGTCGGTGCCGATAAACCCGTCGCCGCCGCCGACCGTGGGCGGAGTGCCAAGGGACGTCAGCGTCGGTGCATAGAACCCGAAACCACAGCTCGCGGCGTACGTCGCCTGGGCGCTGTTGGCCGCCCGCAGCGACCCGATCGCCGACGCCTCGTTTCCGGACATACGGGCCCTGAGCAAACCGGGCACGGCGATCGCCGCGATGATCCCGATGATCGCGACGACGATCAACAGCTCGATCAACGTGAACCCCGTTTCGTCTCTGACCTTCATCTGGACTTCTCCCTCTCTCCACATCGATCGGCCGCCTCGCGGCTGATCTCCAGAGCTACCGCTAGCCTGTATCAGCAGCGATCGCGGGATGCGCCGACCTGCCACACTTGCGGACGACGTACTTCCCTATGTACCACGCAGCGTGCAAGCGCAGAGCCAGCGCAGGGCGACATGTCGCGATCGGTGCTTTTCGCCTATGAACAAAGAGTTTATGCGACAACCGGCATCGATGTCAGAGGACGGACATGAGTGGAAGATTTTGTCACTGACGAGAAATGGCAACCACCGGTTGTCACCCACCCCCGTCGCGCCGGCCGAAGCCGTGTCCCGTCCCGGCGGTGCGCGGCAGGAGTCCGAGCTGCGTACTCATGCCGCGCCCAGGCCGACCAGGCGCCACGAGGGCACATGCCGTCAGTATTCGAGCGAGAAACAACGCCGGCAGGCGGGATGCAGCGTGGCGTGCACCACGGGTCGCTAGGGCCCGCGTCGCGGGGCTGTGAGACAAGCTCGGCTAGCGCGGCGGAGCCAACCGGGTCGGGACGGGCTGAGGCGGAGTCTCGCGAGACACTACCCCAGGTGGTATTTCTTCAGGTAGTAGCGGAACGATCGGAAGCTCATGCCGAGCAACCCGGCGGCCCGCACCTTGACACCCCCTGCCTGCTGGAGCGCCTGGGCGAGATACTCGCGCTCGATGTTCTGGACGTGCTGATCGAGCACGAACCCCGACTCGGGCAGCCGTTCCGGCCCCTCAGACGTGCGACCGACCTCCGGTGACGGATCGCCAGTGGCGTACTGGGCGGAACGCCGGTCCTGCCCAGGGACATCGCCAAGGTCGAGACTCTCCGACTGCACCATGTCACAATCTTCGAGCGCCACGGCGCGCTCGATGACGTTCTCGAGCTCGCGTACGTTGCCGGGCCACGCATAGGTCTCTAACGCACGCTCTGCATTCGTCGAAAGCCCTTTGAGCTCCGTGCCCATCTGCTTGTTGAATTTCTCCACGAAGTGTTTCGCCAGGAGCAGAATGTCCCCCTGGCGCTCCTTGAGCGGCGGCACTTCGATGTTGATGACGTTCACGCGGTAGAACAGGTCGCGCCGGAAGTCATTGGTCTCGACCATCTTCGCCAGTTCCTGGTTCGTGGCGGCGATCACGCGCACGTCGGCGTCCTTCTCCTCGGTGCCACCCACCCGGCGGAACCGCCGCTCTTGCAGGAACCGCAACAGCTTGACCTGCATCATCGGGCTCATCTCGCTGATCTCGTCGAGAAAGAGGGTGCCCCGCTCCGCCGCCTCGACCAGCCCACTTTTCGTGCTGTCGGCGCTCGTGAACGCCCCTTTCTCATGACCAAACAGCTCGGATTCGAGCAACGCCTCCGGTAACGCGCCGCAGTTGACCGGAATAAACGGCCGCGCAGACCGCTTGGACTGGCCGTGGATGGCGCGGGCAACCAGCTCCTTGCCGGTGCCCGATTCCCCCGTGATCAGGATCGTGCTGTTTGTGGGCGCCACGCGACTGATGCGCTCCTGCATCCTCTGAATCTGCGGGCTCTCGCCGACGATGTGGTATGCACGTAGCCGGCGTTGCTCGAATGCGTTCCTGACCACCGCTTTCAGTTTCTCGATGTCGAACGGCTTGTCGAGATAGTCGTGTGCGCCGAGCCGCAGCGCCTCGACGGCCGACTCGGTGGACTTGAACGCCGTGATCATGATGGCGACGATGTCCCGGTGAAGCTCCTTTGCCTTCCGCAGCACGTCCACGCCGCTCATGTCGGGCATCTTGATGTCCGAGATGAGCAGGTCGACCGGTCGACGTCGCAGGATCTCCACGGCCGTTTTGCCGCAATCGGCCAGCACGACATCGTAGCCCTCGCGCTTCAGCATGATGAAGAGCATCTCGCGCATCGACGGTTCGTCGTCGACCACCAGGACGGTGCCGGTCACCGTCTTCGTCTCGGTTGTCGTGTCGGTTGCCATCGTGACACTCCTTACCTACTGAACCCGGGCCGCCGGCCGCCCGGCTGGGGACGGTGCTGCAGTCGGCGCCGGAAGCCGTACGCAGACCGTCGTGCCGGCATCGGGCACCGACGTCACCTGGAGCTCACCTCCGTAGTCGCTTACGATCCGGTGCACGATCGCAAGCCCCAGACCAGTCCCCTGTGCGAACGTCCCGTGGAACGGCTGCAGCATGCTGTCGAGCTCATCGGGTGGCATCCCCACACCTTCGTCGCGCACGCTGAGTGTCACGGTCTCCGCCTCCTCGGCCTGGACCCCGAGCACCAGGACGCCGCCATCCGGCATCGCCCGGAGCCCGTTGGTGGCGAGGTTCCACACGACCTGCCGGATCTGGCCTTCGTCCGCTTCGAACCAGACCGGCGCTCCCGGAACGTCCACCTGGATCTGATGACCCTTACCCATCTCCGGACTGTGCCGCAGGAGCAGGGCGGTATCGTTCACCGCCTGGCGCAGGTCGAAGCGCCGGCTGGAGATCCGTTGCGGACGGGCGTAGGCGAGGAACGACTTGATGGTGTCGTTCAGCCGCTCGGACTCCCGCAGCACGATGTCCATCAGCTGGGTCTGCTCGGCGTTCAACGGCAGCTCCTGACGCAGAATCTGGATCGACCCGGACATGGAGGCCAGCGGGTTGCGGATCTCGTGGGCGATCCCGGCGGCCATCTCACCGACGGCCGCGAGCCGCTCCTGCACAGCGGACTGTCGCTGCAACCGTTTGGTCTCGGTGACGTCTTGGAACAGGAACAGGAACCCGGCCCTCCCGCCCGGTGTGATGAGCGGCGCGGCGCTGAGCCCAAGCTGGATCTGGCGCCCACCCGGCGTCGTGAACTGCAGGTCCGCCCGCCAGTTCCCCTCCCCCTCGACGTCGAGCGACGCCTCGAACGCCGGGGGGAGCTGGAGCAGCTCGAAGATTCGCATGCCGAGCACATCCGGCACCCGCAGGTCAGTGATGCTCTCTGCCGCGCCGTTGAAGGTCAGCACGCGGCCATGCCGGTCCGTGGTCGCCAGCCCGCTGGTCATGCTCTCGATGACGTGCTGGTTGAACGCCTGCAGGTCGGCGATCTCGGTCGAGGCGCGAGCCAGACTGGCATCGGCGGTCCGCAGACGCTCGGCGAGATAGCCGCTGAACACCGCCACAGCGAGGAACCCGAAGATATCGAGACCGGCCATGTAGAACGCCAGCGTCGACGGCGGTCTGGGCAGCTGGCCGATGGCGGGCCACGACGTCTCGAGGAACTCGAACACTCCCTGATACTGCCCCACCACCACGCCGGCGTACAGGAACGCACTCAGCGCCCCGACTAGCAGCCCGCCGCGCCGGAACTGCAGAATGCTGGCACCGATGATCGGCAGCGCGTACAGGGTCGAGAAGTAGCTGGACACACCGCCGGTGAGCAGCACCACGGATGAGATCAGGACGGCGTCGGTCGCCAGCTGCACGTCGATGAGCCAACGTCGCCGCTCGACGAGGGTGAGGGTCAGCACGAACGTGACGGCGAGGGCGTAGCTGAGGGCGACCAGGAAGAAGAACGGCCCGACGGGCCAGAGCCCCGGCGTGCGGAGCTGTACCAGCACTCCCGACCCGAGGAGGATCGTGACCGTCACGAAGCGCACGCCACTGAGCCAACGGAGGTTCCGTCGCAGCGGCGATCTGGCGTTCGAGGACCCACTCGTCGGGTACATGTCCTTGGCGTCCCGTGTCAGCAATTCGCGAACACCGTCCAGGCGGGTCATCCCGCCAGGGGCGGCCGTTGGGCGTCTCGCTCAGCGCGGTCGGATATGGCCGTATGCGCCCTCGTCGCGCCCGGCACGGGCCGGATGCAGCATGCGTACGACGCCGGAGATTCGGTCCGCCAACGTCTGACACGCGACGCTAGCTGGCCATCTGGCCGATCAGGTCGAAGATCGGCAGATACATCGCGATGACGATGCCACCGACGATCACCCCCAGGAAGGCGATCATGATCGGCTCCATGAGGGTCAGCATGCCCGCCACGGCGGTATCGACCTCGTCTTCGTAGAAATCGGCGACCTTCCCGAGCATGGTGTCGAGCGCGCCGGTCGCCTCACCGACGTTGATCATCTGTGTCACCATCGCCGGGAACACCTTGGTCTCGCGCAACGGTCCGGCCACCGTCTCACCCCGTTCGATCGCCGCGCGGGTCACCATGACGGCATCCTCGATGATGGCGTTGCCGGCGGTCTTGGCGGTGATCTCGAGCCCTTCGAGAATCGGCACCCCGGAGCCGAGCAACGTCGATAGCGTCCGGCAGAAACGGGCGACGGCCACCTTGCGGAGGATCATCCCCAGCACCGGCATCTTGAGCATCGTGCCGTCCACAATCCGCCGCCCCTTCTCGGTCGCATAGAACTGCCGGAACGCGAACGTGATCGCCACCCCGACGAGGATGAGTAGCGGCGCGTAGCTCACCAGCGAATTGCTGAGCGCGATGACGATCCGAGTCGGCAGCGGCAGGGTCACGCCCAACCCGGCGAACAGGTCGGCGAACGTCGGGATGACCTTCCAGAGAATGGCCCCGACGACGATCCCGGCGATCGTGACGACCGCAATCGGGTAGGTCATGGCGGCCTTGACCTGCGACTTGAGCTTGACGTTTTTCTCGATATACACCGCGAGCCGCTTGAGGATCGTGTCGAGGATGCCCCCGGCCTCACCCGCCGCCATCATGTTGGTGAAGAGCGGGTCGAACGCGCCGGGGTGCTTGCGCAGGGCGTCGGCCAACCCGGAGCCACTCTCGACGTCGGCGCGGGTGGCCAGAATGATCTGGCTGAAGTTCTTGTCCTCTTCCTGGTTGCCGAGGATCTCCAGACACTGCACCAGCGGGAGACCGGCGTCGATCATCACGGAGAACTGCCGTGTGAAGATCGCCAGGTTCTTGGCCGGCACCGCCTTGCCACGTCGCCGCTTCTTGGCCCGACGCGACCGTGTCTTGACCGCATCGATCTTGGTGACGAAGACCTGCTCCGAGCGCAGGGCCGCCACCGCGGCCTCGATCGTGTCGGCGACCCGCTGGCCGCTCACCGTCTGACCACCTCGGGTCCTACCCGAATAGGCGAAGCTAGGCATCGTCGGTCCCCTCGTCTACGCGCTGGTCCTGGCTCTCAGGCCCTCGGTCCGTACGCCCACCCGCTACCGTCCCTGTCCCAGAGGTCGGCTCACCGTGCGGGTCATCCCCACACCCGCGACGACCCCAACGCCGCGCTGGACGAGGTCGCGGAGCTCGTCCTCCATCGACGACGCCGCCAGCGCCGTCTCCAGCGAGATGCGCCGCAGCTTGACGAGCGTCGCCAGCGACTGGTTCATCGTTTGCATCCCGTTCTTCTCCTGCCCCGACTGCATGACGGAGTAAAGCTGGTGGATCTTGTCCTCGCGAATCAGATTGCGGATCGCCGGCGTCGGAATCATCACCTCGGTCGCAGCGACGCGCCCCGACCCGCTGAGCTTGGGCAACAGCGCCTGACACATGATGCCCTCGAGCACGAGCGACAGCTGGGTGCGCACTTGCGCCTGCTGGCTGTCGGGAAATACGTCGATGATCCGGTTGATCGTCTGATAGGCGGAGTTCGTGTGCGCGGTCGCGAACGTGAGGTGGCCCGTCTCGGCGATCCGCAATGCGGACGAGATCGTCTCGAGATCCCGCAACTCCCCGATCAGCACCACGTCCGGGTCCTCACGCAACGCGGCGCGCAGGGCGGGTGCAAAGCCCTCTGTGTCGCTGTGCAGCTCGCGCTGGTTGACGAGACAGTTCTTGTGGGAATGGATGTACTCGATCGGGTCCTCGATCGTCAGGATGTGCGCGTGCCGCTCGGTATTGATCTTGTCGATCATCGCGGCGAGCGTCGTGCTCTTCCCGCACCCGGTCGGCCCGGTCACCAGCACCAGCCCCCGGGGCCGCTCGGCCAACCGATCGACCACCCGCGGGAGCCCCAGCTCCCGCGTGCTCAGAATCACCTCCGGGATCAGCCGGTAGACGGCCGCGACCGCACCGCGCTGTCTGAAGACGTTGCACCGAAACCGGCCGATTCCGCGTATGCCGAATGAGAAATCGAGCTCGTGGGTCTCCTCGAACCGCTTCTTCTGGCCGTCGGTCAGCACGCTGTACGCAAGCTGTTTCGTTTCGTCGGCGCCCAGCAGCGGCAGGTCGAGCGGCCGGAGCTGACCGTCGACGCGCACCTGCGGGGCCGAGCGAGTCGTAATGTGCAGGTCGGACCCTTCCAGCTCGACCGTCGCCTTCAGCAGGTCTGGCAGTGTCGGCATCGTGATCACCCGTGGGTCGGCCGGGTCGGGACCCAGCTACTTCACCGTCTCCTTGAGGACTTCCTCGACGCTGGTCCGGCCCGCCGCGATTTTACGCAGCCCGCTGGCCCGCAGCGTCAGCATACCGTGCTCGATCGCGTTTCTCCGCAGCTCGAGTGTCGAGGCCCCCACCAGGATCATCTCGCGCAGCTCGTCGGTGACCTGCATGACCTCGTACAGCCCGATCCGCCCCTTATAGCCGGTGTTGTTGCACGTCTCACAGCCGACACCCTTGCGCGGCACGACCGTGCTCGCCTCCTCCGGGGTGAACCCGATCTCCTCGAGCGCCTGCGCCGGGGTCGGCTGCGCCTCGCCGCAGTTGGTGCAGACACAACGCACCAGTCGCTGCGCGCCGATCAGGTTGACGGCGCTGGCGACGAGAAACGGTTCGATCCCCATGTTCATCAGCCGGTTGACCGTGCTCGGCGCATCGTTGGTGTGCAGCGTCGACAGGACGAGGTGACCGGTCAGCGCCGCCTTGATGGCGATCTCCGCGGTTTCGAAATCGCGGATCTCGCCGACCAGGATGACATCCGGGTCCTGTCGCAAAAAGGACCGCAGCGCCGCGGCGAAGTTCAACCCGATGTTCTCGCGCATCTGCACCTGGTTGACGCCGGTGATGTTGAACTCGACCGGATCCTCGGCGGTCATGATGTTGGTGGCGGGCGTGTTGATCTTCGCGATGGCCGAATAGAGCGTGTTGGTCTTCCCGCTGCCGGTGGGCCCGGTGACGAGCACGAGCCCCCACGGACGGTCGATCGCCTCCTCGAACGTCGACAGCGATTCGGGTTCGAACCCGAGCTTCGTCATGTCGAGCATCAGCTTGTCCTGGTCGAGCAGACGCATCACGATCTTCTCGCCAAACAGCGTCGGCAAACAGGACACGCGGAAGTCGATCTCCTTGGTGCCACCGTCGGTGTTCAGCCGCAGCTTGATCCGTCCGTCTTGCGGCAGCCGTTTCTCGGCGATGTCGAGCTTTGCCATGATCTTGAGCCGCGAGGTGATCGCGTCGCGGAACTTGAGCGGTGGCAGCATCACGTTGTACAGGGTGCCGTCGATCCGGAACCGGATGCGATACTCCTTTTCGTAGGGCTCGATGTGGATATCGCTGGCGCCCTTCTGGATGGCCGAGGCCAGGACGACATTAATCAGCCGGACGACCGGGGCCTCGCTGCCCTGCTTCTCGAGGGAGACGACATCGACGTCCTCCATCTCCTCGACCACCTCGACGTCGTCGTCGTCGAGCTGCGGCATTTCCTCGAGCGCCTTGGCGGCCAGCGCCATGTGGCTCTCGGCGAGGTTCTTCTCCTCGGCGACGTTCGCCTTCGTGTTCGTGTTCGCCTTCGCGTTGGCGTCGCCGTCGCCGTCGCCGTCGCCGTTACCGTAGTAACGGTCGATCGCCGTCGCGATGGCAGTCTGCGCGGCGACGACCGGCTCCACGTTGTAGCCGGTCATGAACTTGATGTCGTCGACCGCGAAGACGTTCGTCGGGTCGGACATCGCGATCGTCAGGTTCGCGCCGACACGGCTGACCGGCACGATCTCGTATTTCTGGGCGGTGGCGGCCGGCACCAGCTTGATGACGTCGGCGTCGATGTCGAACTGGGAGAGATTGATGGAGGGAACGCCGTATTGCCTGCTGAGGAGCGACGCGATCTCCTCGTCTTTCGCAAAGCCGAGCTTGACGAGGTTGTAGCCGATCTTGCCCCCGTTGGACTTCTGGTACTCGAGGGCTTCGTCGAGCTGTGCCGCGGTAATGCGCTGCTCCTTGAGGAGCAACTCGCCGATTCGAACTGCCATGCTACCCAGCTTTGGTCGAAACGTGGCTCCACTCGCTGGAGCGACAATAATAATACATCTGTGACATAATTTGTCAATGTCTGGCTGCTAGAGCACATTGGGAATATCGCACAAATCCAGGAAATCTTTAATTGTGGGATCTATCTACTTTAATTCTTTCAACATTTCAGCGGTGACAAGGCGCGAACGTATGACATAAATTCGCGGACAGCCTGGTGTCCTCTCGAGCGCTGAGCCCGAAGTCTAACGCCTGCAGCCCGAGGAGCAACGCAGGCAGGCGGGACACCCGGTCAAGGAAATCTGCGGCGAACCTCTGAGAGGCTAGCGTCCGACACGCATCGAGACACCCCAGCCTCGGTCGCCGTCGTCCCGGCCACGGGTCACCTGGCCGTCCAGCCAGAAACCGGACAGCACCTCCAGGCTGAGTCCGAGCGCGCCGACCGGCTCGGGGTCATCGTCCTCTACGTTGACGCGCCCCCCGGCCCGTACCACCAGCCGACCAAGCCGCTGCTCGGCGCCGACCGCGATGTTACGACGCGGACCCGAAACGGTGGCCATGACGCTCAGATCGGCGTCCACGGCGACGACGAGCGACCTGGTCGGACGCACCGAGAGACCGGCACGAAACTGCCGCCGGAGGCTGATGGCGGCGTCATCGGACACAGCGAACTCCGGCTCCCGGAGATTCCGCCCGACGACCGCAACCCTGACCGCGCCGACACCGATCATGACGCCCACGTCGAGATCGAGACGGGTGGTCGACCGGCCGCTCAGCCCGGACGTCTGGTCGAACAGGGCTCCGACCGGCGCCCCGCCGTCACCGGACCCCACCGCCACGGTGCCGCGCACCGCCTTCAGCACTGTCGCGACCGTCAGACCCGGTCCCAAGGGCTGCACCACAGTGATGCCCGCGTGGTGCGTGACGAGCGAGGTCAACGACGCGGTGCTGCCCCCATCGACGCCGCCCCCGGCCACCCGATCGACCTGCCACGAGCGCAGCCGGTAGTAGCTCAGACCGACGGTCGGACTGGCGAGCGATGCGAACGTAGCGTGGTTGCTGGCCCCCTCTCTGAGCGTCGGATCGAGGCCGAGACGCGTGTCGAACCGCTGCACCTCCAGCACGGCGCTGGAGACGACATTGATCAGGCCGGCCGGGTTCCAGTAGGTCGCGGTCGCGTCGTCGGCGACCGCCACGAACGCCCCGCCCATGCCGAGGGCCCGCACACCGACCGCCTCGAACACCTGGGCATGGACCGGCCCCGCCGATGCCGCCAGCAGCAGGAGCATCACGGCCGGCGGGAGAACGGTACGGGACACGCGACGCCTTCGAGCGGGACTCACCCGACCAGCACCGCAACCGCGATCACAGTGGTCCAGAGCCCGCTCTTGTCACCGACCGCGGTCTGGGTGATATTCTGCGTCCGCACGATCTTGTTGGACAACCGATAGACTTCCTTCTTCTCGTCCCAGCTCTCGTCGGGATCGAAATCGAGCCCCAGGGTGGTGGCGAGCATCTCCGCAGCCAGCTCCTCGGCATAGTCGCCCGCGCTCTCCTCGTTCTCGCCGAAACTATGGTGTTCCGACAGATACCCGAACAGCTTGCGGTCGCGTGGAATGGCGACACCGATCGTGGCGGCGATGAGGCGGTGGGGCTCACGGGTGGCTGCCTCCGACATCACCACGAAAATCACCTGACCGGGCTTGAGCTTTGCGACACCTGCGGTCCGAGACAGGATCTTGCATCTGGGCGGAAAGATGCTGGACACCCGCACCAGGTTGCAGGCGGCGATGCCGGCCCCGCGCAGCGCCAGCTCGAACGACGCCAGCTTCTCGCGATGCTTGCCGACGCCCTTGGAGAAGAACAGCTCTTTGGGAACGAGTTCAATCACATCACGCCTCGGAGGGTCACAGTGGCCACGGCAGCGCGTGGTGAGCGTCCTGGTGCATTCGCGCCGCCTCCCGGGACGGCCTGCCGCTGGTGTCTCACCCAGCGGGGTCTAAGTGGCCCCGGTCATAATTACGGTATGCTCCCGCGTCGCGGCCTGTACGGGCCGTGGGCGGCGTCGATCTCGACGGCCCTCGGTGCACAAGCTACTGTGCGATCATCGCCTTAGTCAACCAGCCCAATCGACCGGGCCGGTCCAACCGCTAGACAATCGGGTCCGAGAGGGTGGACACGTGAACGTTTGCCGGCTGACGCTCGTCTAAGCATTTGTGGAGTGCTGTCTGGAACAGGCACAAACCGGCGAAGCAGCTAGGGTACAATGCCACGCTGGGGTGGTCTGGACCGTTTGTTATGTGCTGCTAGGTGCCCACACACCGTTTCGCGCCATGTATGCGGTCGTGGCTCACGTGGGGGTCGTGAACATGCTGCAGCAGCTGTTCAGGGTGCCGCTGAATACACGCGCGGGGTGATGAGCAACCCGACGACCGTGGCGGCGTTCTGTCCGATGCTCGTTCCTGGCTCGGCTGCTGGGTGCGATCGACGTGTTCATCATCTGGCAATTGATGGTGCTCGCGATCGGTGTCGCGGTGTTGTACGGCAGGCGCACTGGCCCAATTGTCACCACGTTCTACACGCTCATCGCGGTCGGCGTGGCGTTTCTCTTGACCCGGATTGGAGGTTGAGTCGTTGACCGGATTTCGCAAAGCAGCTCTCATCGTCGCGATCCTGGCGGCCGGTGGCACCCTGGTGTACGTCAACCTCATATTCGAACGGGCCACCGGGCCGGAGGTGGAGGTGGAGGCGGTCGAGCGTCGTAGTCTCGAGGCGATCGTCTCGGCGTCCGGCAAGATCGAACCGAAGCTCTCGGTGGACATCAGCGCCAGCACGATGGGCCGGGTGACACGGCTGGCGTTCAGCGAGGGAGACCGAGTCGAGAGCGGCCAGTTCCTCCTCGAGATCGACCCCGAGTCACTACGGGCGGCAGTGGACCGCGGAGAGGCCGGCCTTCAGGCCTCCCGCTCGACACGACGGCAGGCGGAGGTCTCGGTCGAGTCGGCGCGTGTGAACCTGCAAGTCGCCAGGGACAGCCTGGAGCGGCATGAGAACCTGTGGGAGCTCCGGTTGATCTCGCGTGAGACGTACGAACTTGCGGCGAGCGACGTCACGTTGCGCGAGACCGAGCTGCGGGCGCGGGAGGTCGATATCGCCACCCAATCGCAACGGATCCGACAGGAGGAGGCCAGCCTCCAGAGCGCGCGCTACGATTTGACCAAGGTGACCATCACGGCGCCGATTACCGGCGTGGTGACACGACGCAACATCGAGGAGGGCGAGACCGTCGTCATCGGCACGATGAACAACCAGGGCACCGTGCTGGCCACCATTGCCGACCTCTCGGTGATCGAAGCCGAGGTGGAGGTCGACGAGACCGACATCCCCAGCGTCAAGCTGGGTCAGACGGCGGAGGTGACGATCGACGCGCTGCCGGACCGTCGCTTCACCGGAGTGGTGACCGAGATCGGCAACAGCCCGATCCAGACGACCGCCGGCGCTGGTTCGCAGGCGACGACGTTCAAGGTGGTCGTGACCTTGCAGGGTGAGATTCCAGACGTCCGCCCGGGGTTCACCTGCACGGCCGACATCACGACCGCAGTCCGCCCCGACTCGCTGGCGATCCCGATCCAGGCCACCACGATTCGAACGGTGGTGGTTGGCGCCGCTGGCGAAGTGATTCGGGTGGATCCCGCGGTGCGAAGACGGGGGGTCGAACCGGCGGTCTCGGCCGCCGAGCTCCCGGCGATCGGCTCCGAGGAAGAGCTTGAGGGCGTCTTCGTGGCGCGACAGGGTCGCGCGGTGTTCGTGCCGGTCGAGACCGGCATCGCCGGCGACCGCTACTTCGAGGCGCTGACCGGTGTGCGCGAGGGAGACCTCGTCATCATCGGTCCGTTCAGCGAGGTGCGGAATCTCAAGGACGGCGACGTGATCAGGGTGGTCGACAGTGCTCGAGAGATAGCTCGCCAGGACGGCCTACTGAGCGGTCTTCGCGGCCTGGCAAGGGCTCGGATCGATGCGGCGGGTCGCTGACCTCATCGGGATCGCCCTGCGCGCCATCTGGGCGAACAAGCTCCGATCGTTCCTGACGACCCTGGGCAACATCGTCTCCGTCGGGTCGATCATCGCCGTCGTGTCCCTCATCCAGGGGGTCAACACCGAGGTCACCGGCCTCATCGTCTCGCGGCTCGGTTCAGATTCGTTCACGATCGAGCGGGTCGGACTGGTCATGAGCGAGGACGAGCTCGAGGCGACACGCAACAACCCCCGCCTCTCGCTGGATGACGTCGAAGCGATCCGGCGGTTCAGCACGCACCTCGGCGCGATCATGGCGGAGACCAGCCGTAGCGGCGAGGTGCGCTATCGCGACCGCATGCTCGAAAGCGTGCGGATCAGGGGTGTCACCCGCGACTACCTCGAGTTTCCGGCCTTCACCGCCGAGCAGGGCCGCCTGATCAACCCGACCGAGGTCGACCGGAACCGCGCGGTCGCCGTGCTCGGCTGGGACACCGCCGATCGGCTGTTCGATCAGACTGATCCGCTCGAACGCACGATCAAGATCCAGGGTGTCCACTTTCGCGTCGTCGGGGTGAGCGAGCCGACCGGCTCGACGTTCGGGCGGTCGCAGGACGAGTTCGTCCTGATCCCGCTCGGACGATTCAGCAAGCTGTTCGGATCGCGTTCGTCGCTGACGCTGATGGCGCGACCGGAGACCCCCGAGCAGCTCCAGCGCGCCATGGACGAGGCCACGGCCGCGCTGCGGATCGAACGCCAGCTGCGTCCGGCCGAAGACAACATCTTCGGCCTGTTCACGTCGGACACGGTCCTGGGTATCTACGAGCAGGCGACGACCGGAATCTTCGCGGTGCTCGTCGGAATCGTCTCGCTGTCGCTGGTCGTCGGCGGCATCGTGATCATGAACATCATGCTGATGGTGGTCTCCGAGCGTACGCGGGAGATCGGGTTGCGCAAGGCGCTGGGCGCCCGCAAGCGCGACGTGCTGTGGCAGTTCCTGGCTGAATCGGTAGTTCTCTCCGTCCTCGGCGGGCTCGTCGGCACCGGTCTCGGGTTCGGCGTGGCGCTCACCCTCAGCGCGCTGACACCGGTGCCGGCCGCCGTCCAGCTGTGGTCGGTCGCGCTCGGCATCTCGATGACCGCCGTCGTCGGGCTGGGCTTCGGGCTCTATCCCGCGGCGCGCGCCGCCGCGCTCGACCCGATCTCGGCGCTGGGCCGCAACTGACGATACGCACCGAGCATGACGACCCCCCTGCGCGTCGGACTGTTCGGCGAGGTCGTCCGCATGGCGCTCGACACGCTGCGCGAAAATAAGATGCGCTCGGGTCTGACCGTGCTCGGCATCGTCATCGGTATCATGTCGATCGTCGGCAGCACATCGCTCATCCGCGGGCTCGACCGGTCGCTGCGGGAGAGTATCCAAGCGATGGGATCCGAGACGATCATGGTGACGAAGTTCAGCGCCGTCAGCATCGGCTCAGGTCGCGAGATGATGGAGCTGCTGCGACGCCCGAACCTCACCCCGGACGACGCCGAGGCGATCGCCAGCCAGGCGCCGTCGCTCGCGTCGGTCAACATCGTGCTCGGCCGGGGCATCCCGACACTCGAGCGCGTCTACTACCGGTCCGAGCGCTCGAAGCAGATCACGGTCTTCGGGTCGACGGCGAACTACGCCGAGGTGTTCCACGTCGACGTGGTCGAAGGCCGGTTCTTCACGCCGGGTGAGACACGCCGGCGGGCGTCGGTGATCGTGCTCGGTCAACCCGTGTCTCAGGCGTTGTTCCCGCAGGTCGACCCGATCGGCAAACGGGTGCGGCTGGGTGAAACCCGCTACACCGTGATCGGCGTGCTCGGCCCCACACCCAGCCCCGGCGGGTTCAATCTGGGTCAGGACGACATGGTCGT
>SMUZ01010701.1_pt1 | contig 23144 bp, 22 predicted proteins | sample 2456421 | NCBI WGS metagenome assembly SMUZ01 (sample SAMN11095932, study PRJNA526329) | marine sediment metagenome | biome: Marine sediment; feature: Surficial sediment; material: Deep marine sediment; isolation source: Hadal surficial sediment | place: Pacific Ocean | collected 2014-11 | depth... | reverse complement strand
TCGCTCGACTTCTTTGTCGTCAAGGTCCCATATCGTTACGTTGGTTCGTTCGACTAAGGCGATGTCGCCTTCATCGAGGAACATAAACTTGCGTGTCACGGGCAGCAAGGCGGCGACGTCCGAGGCGACGAAATTTTCATCAATGCCGAGACCGATCACAACCGGGCAACCGGCTCGCGCCAGCACTAACTTGCCCGGATCATTCTTGCTCATTACGACCAGTGCGTATGCACCTTCAAGTTCGGTGACCGTCGCTTTGACCGCCGCGGTCAAATCGTTCGTCTCTTTCAAATGATACGAGATTCGATGCGCAACGACTTCCGTGTCTGTGTCGGTAACGAACTCATACCCTTTTGTTTTGAGGTCGTCTCTCAACTCTTCGTAGTTTTCGATGATGCCGTTATGAACGATCGCGATGTCGTCGCCCGACATGTGCGGATGCGCATTGGTTTCGTTCGGCACGCCATGTGTTGCCCAGCGCGTGTGTGAAATACCGATATCAGCCCGCACCGGGTCTTCGTCAAGTGCGCTCTGTAGCTGCTGAACCTTACCTACGCGACGAGTGCGCGTGATGTTGCCATCCTCAAGGACCGCAATTCCGGCCGAATCGTAGCCGCGATACTCGAGTCGCCTGAGCCCCTCCATCAGGATCGGGACAACGTTTCGTTCGGCAACAGCACCGACAATTCCACACATACTTCGTATCTCCTGCTTACTTCTTGGTGGGTCGCTTCCAGCCCGGAACACTGACTTGCTTCGATCGCTCTAACACCAGCTGTCCGTCGGGAACGGGCCTGGTAATTGTCGATCCTGCGCCGATCGTGGCTCCCTTGCCGATCTCGATCGGCGCTACAAGGTTGACGCCGGATCCGATGGAGGCATTGTCGCCAATAGTCGTCTTGTGCTTATTGGCGCCGTCATAGTTAACCGTAATGGTCCCGGCGCCGACGTTGACGTCCGTCCCAATCTCGGCATCGCCAATGTAGGTCAGGTGATTCACTTTGCTGCCATCGGCGATCGTGCTTTTCTTGATTTCAACGAAATTGCCGATTTTGACGTTGTTGGCAAGCATTGCGCCTGGGCGCAAGCGCGCAAACGGGCCTATTTCGCAGTTGTCGCCGGTCGATGCGCCTTCCACGTGGCAGTTCGAGTGCAGAATCGTGCCAACGCCGAGTTTGCTGTCACGAATCAGGTTATTCGATTCGATACGGGTGCCATCCCCCAGCGATACATCGCCTTCGAATACCGCGTTCACATCGATAAATACATCCTTTCCGCAGCTTAGCTTGCCCCGTATATCGACGCGCGACGGGTCTGCGAAACCAACGCCTTGATCCATCAGTTCGTTAACCTGCCGCTTCTGCAATGCTCGCTCGGCCTCGGCCAGTTGTCTCTTGTCGTTGATACCCATCACCTCCACCCATTCGTTGGCTTTGACGCCGTTCACCGTGACGCCATCTGCGACGGCAAGCGCAACAACATCCGTCAGGTAATACTCGCCCTGCGTGTTATCGTTGTCGATAGCATTGAGCCAGTCCCCCAATTCTTTTCCCGGCGCCACCATGATGCCCGTGTTGATCTCTTTCACAACACGTTGCTTCTCGCTCGCATCTTTCTCTTCAATACTTGCGGTCACTTCGCCAGCAACGCGAATAATGCGCCCGTATCCCGTCGGATCGTCGACATCGATGGTCAACACGCTCGCCTCATCGTTCGCCGTCGCATCGACAAGACGTTGCAGTGTAGCAAGCGTCAGCAACGGTACGTCGCCATACAAAATCAGCACCCGGTTGCCATCCGGCGTCCCGGGCATGGCCTGCTGCACGGCATGACCTGTACCTAGCTGTTCAGCCTGCAGAACCCATCGCAGTCCATCACCGCCGCACGCGAGTTGTACCGCCTCGCCGCCATAGCCATAGACGACTGCAATATCGTCTGCGCCAAGCGCACGCGACACGTCGAGAACGTGCACCAGCAGCGGTCTGCCCGCCAATGGTTGCAGCACTTTCGGCAGGTCGGAGCACATGCGTGTGCCCTGTCCGGCCGCGAGAATGATGACGCTTAAGCCCATCGCGGGATGATACCGCAAGACTGGTGGCACAAGCGTGCAGCGGTTGTGGCAAACAATGCTAGTCTTGCCGCTCGGCAATCAAAGAAGAAGTAACTGTGTCGACACAAAACGTCATTCTGATGGGCGTGGTCTTTTACATGATGATCATGGTCGCCATCGGCGTATATGCGTCGCGGGGAACACAGTCCCTGACTGACTTCATCGTTGCCGGTCGCAAAATGCCCTTGTGGCTATGTTCAGTTTCTATTTTCGCGACCTGGTTTGGCAGCGGCACAATGATGGGTGCCGGAACCGCTGCTTACGAGGGTGACACCCTACTGATGATCGGTGAACCGTTTGGCTCGGGTTTATGTTTGTTTCTTTCGGGCCTGTTCTTCGCACGTCTTTACCGGCGCACCAGGTTCCTTACCTGGCCAGAATTCTTCAAAGCTCGATACGGAAAGTTAGCCAGCGCCTTCGGCTCGCTCGCGGATGTGTCTGCTCACATCATCTGGCTGGGAGGCGTACTGTTCACATTTGGGGTGCTTATGGAGTCGCTCGCGGGTGCCCCGATGGCTGTTGGAATTTTTGGCGGACTGCTTGTCATTGTGGTCTATACCATGATCGGCGGAATGTGGGCCGTTGCGCTGACTGACTTCATTCAAATGCTGATTTTCGTTTTGGGCATGTTTGTCCTCCTCTATTTTGTTCTGGACGACGCTGGCGGCTGGAGCGCCGTCGTCGCGCAACTGCCTGAGCATTCGTTCCGGGCGATGCCGCTCGAACACACTTTCGATAACTGGGTTGGCCATATACACGTCTGGATGGCGCTCGGCGTCGCCGCGGTTGCAAGCTCCTCAATTATTCAACGCGCACTGTCCGCACGAAGCGAAGGTGTCGCTCAGAACTCTTTTTACATTGCCGCTTTCGGATACTTAACAATCGGCCTCGTTCCGCTGATGCTTGGTTTCGCAGCAACCGTAACGATGCCCGACATTGACGACCCCAATGCGGTTCTCACAGATCTTGCTATCAAGCATATGCACCCGGCATTCGTCGCATTGTTCGTCGGGGCGATTCTTTCAGCAATCATGAGTACGTCCGACAGTATTCTTCTTGGCGTTTCGTCGATTATCAGCACGAACCTGCTGCCGCTGGTGAAAAAAGACCCGAGCGAGAAACTGCGCCTGCAGGTGGCGCGTTATGCTATTCCCGTTTGCGGGCTGATCGCAACTTACGTTGCCTTTAATGCCAATCGGGTCGTTGAGGTACTCATTGAGTCAGCCGCGGTGCTGCTGGCCGCAATTGTCGTGCCTTTCGTTCTTTGTTTTTGGTGGGATAAGGCGAATCGTTCGGGAGCGCTCGCTGGCATGGCCGGTGGCATGATCGCGTGGGCGGGAGCTGCTGCTTATGGCACGAATGTGCCGCCTGACCTTATCGGTTTCGTGGTGTCGCTAGGTTCGATGATCATGGTCACGCTGCTGACGCAAAAGATCGACCCGCCACGACCCCTGACTGATATCGACGGAAACCGGATTGAGATAACTGACCGTCTTGGCACATTGCCATTGTTCGGGCGGTCATCTGTCCGTGAATAGCCGCGTCCCGCAGAGTGTATTGACATGAAAAAATTTACTCGTCGCCTGACTCGAATTGCGCTGCAGATGCTGGCGCTCGCGCTTACCGTCATTGCGACGATCTGGGTGCTCCGTGGAATGGCCGCCCGTAACATGCCAGAGCTCGAGATCTGGCACACCTACGAAGCCGAGCACGCTTTTCGGGTTCGTGACTATCCCGACGGCATCAGCCTCGGCGAATATCGGGAGCTCGAAGATCGGTTGTTCGCTGAAATCGATGAGCATGTCTACGCTACCGTCGGCGCAGATAGCCTCGACACATTCAATCGCTACAACAAGAAAGGTTTGGCCTACGCCGGCGAGGAGGGCCAGGTATGGAACCGCTCCTTTTCCATGGATACTGACAACCCGACGGGCGGAATCCTGTTATTGCACGGCGCGTCGGACAGCCCGTACAGCATACGGGCCCTCGCCCAGTTGTTCGCAGATCATGGATTGTATGTCGCAGCGTTTCGACTTCCGGGCCACGGCACGATTCCAGCTGGGTTGAAGAATGCCGATATCGAAGACTGGATAGCGATTACTCGCTCAGGCGCGAAGCATGTCGCGGAAAAAATTGGGCCGGATTTGCCGCTGTACATAGGCGGTTATTCGACTGGCGCAGCGCTATCGCTCGACTACGCACTCGACGCCCTGTTCGATGACTCGTTGCCGCCGCCCGATCGGCTGTTTATATATTCTCCTTCTGTTGCCGTAACGCCTCTCGCTCGGCTTGCTCGCTGGGATCTCGCGATCGCAAACATTCCCTATTTCGAAAAGATGGCCTGGTTATCGATCGGGCTCGAATACGATCCCTACAAATACAATTCTTTTCCAACAAAAGGGGGCTATCTTGCCTTCACCTTGTCCGTGAGGCTCGCAAATAAGCTTGCGCGCGTCAGGAAGAGCAATGGTGCAGTGCAGTTACCGCCGGTCATCGCGTTTCAATCCCTGGTCGATTCAACCGTTCGTACCGATAGTCTCGTTCGCACCCTGTACGGACAACTTCCAGAAAACGAACATGAACTCGTTCTTTTCGACGTCAACCGAAACGAGATCATTCAGCACTTCATGGTAGACAGCGAACGTGATTTGTTGAACGAACTCGAAGGCAACGCCCCAGCGAAATATTCCTACACCTTGGTGACGAACAAGAGCGGTCAGACGACGCAGCTTCAGGCGCGCACAAGGCCAGCAGGGAAAATTGATACCGTCGACGTCGACCTGCCACTCGCGTGGCCGCGCGGCGTCTATTCACTGTCGCACGTCGCGATCCCGTTCGAAATTACAGATCGGTGGTACGGCGCGATCGACGAGAACGGTGACCCCCGCATGGATTCGTTCAATGCTTTTGCACCGCGAGGGGAGCAGGCAATTCTCGCGGTACCGCTCGGTCGCCTGATGCGACTACGGCATAACCCGTTCTTCGAATACGTTGAGCAGCGGACCGTGGAGTTCTGCGAAGTTTGCACGTTGGACCGCTCCAACCAATACTAGCGGCCGCCTTTGAGTTTCTGCGCGGCGCGATAGCGTGCGCGGGCCTCTGTCAGTTCCCGTTGCGCCTGGGCGATGTCCGTTTCTTCGGATGCGCCCTCTAATGCCTGCTCGGCTTGCTGCTGTGCAGCCAGCGCCGCCGCTTCGTCGAGTTGCTCGCCGCGTAGCGCAGTGTCGGCCAATACGGTCACGAGGTGTGGCTGCACTTCGAGCATGCCGCCAGTGATGTAGAAGAAGTGCTCCTTGCCTTCCGCATCCTGGACACGCACTTCGCCCGGATTCAATGCGGTCAACAGCGGTGCATGTCGTGGAGCGATGCCGATCTCGCCCATCTTCGCGGGCACGAATACCATGCGGGCTTCACCCGAATGAATCTCGCCTTCCGCGGATACAATGTCGACCTGGATTGTTGCCATGGCTCCTACTGCATGCTCTTGGCTTGCTCGACAGCTTCGTCGATCGAACCAACCATGTAAAACGCCTGCTCTGGGAGGTGGTCGTAGTCACCGTTCACGATGCCGTTGAAACCGCGAATGGTTTCCGAAAGTGATACGTATTTACCGGGCATGTTGGTGAAGACTTCCGCCACGAAGAACGGCTGCGAGAGGAAGCGCTGTACTTTGCGCGCGCGAGTAACGACTTGTTTATCGTCTTCGGACAGTTCATCCATGCCAAGAATTGCAATGATATCCTGCAGTTCTTTGTAGCGCTGCAATGCTGCTTGCACACCACGCGCGCAATCGTAATGTTCCTGGCCGATGATGTTCGGGTCGAGAATACGGGATGTCGAATCGAGCGGATCAACCGCCGGGTAGATGCCGAGCTCGGCAATCTGCCGCGACAGGACGAGCGTTGCATCCAGATGCGCGAACGTCGTCGCGGGTGACGGATCCGTAAGGTCATCAGCGGGCACGTACACGGCCTGGAACGAAGTGATGGAGCCCGTTTTCGTTGACGCGATGCGCTCCTGCAGGATGCCCATTTCCTCGGCGAGTGTCGGCTGGTAGCCAACAGCGGAAGGCATGCGGCCGAGCAGCGCCGACACTTCTGTTCCTGCCAGCGTGTAACGATAGATATTATCGATGAACATCAGAACGTCGCGACCTTCATCGCGAAAAGCTTCGGCCATCGTCAGGCCCGTCAGTGCAACTCGAAGTCGGTTGCCGGGAGGCTCGTTCATCTGGCCGTACACGAGCGATACCTTGTCGATAACGCCTGAGTCGGTCATCTCGTGATAAAAGTCATTGCCTTCACGAGTGCGCTCGCCAACGCCGGCGAACACCGAGTAACCTTCGTGTTCGTGCGCGATATTGCGAATCAACTCCATCAGCGCCACGGTCTTGCCGACACCGGCACCACCGAACAGACCGACCTTACCACCCTTGGAAATCGGCATGATCAGGTCGATAACCTTAATGCCTGTTTCCAGAATTTCGGTCGTCGCCGCCTGCTCTTCATAGGTCGGGGGCGCACGATGAATTGGCATTAATGTCTCAGCACCAATATCGCCGGCATTGTCGATTGGCTTGCCCAGTACATCCATTATTCGGCCGAGCGTTTTTTCGCCGACCGGAACCATGATTGGCTCTCCGGTGTTCGTCACCGCCATGCCGCGCTTCAGGCCTTCGCTCGAGCCCATCGCGATGGTACGAACGACGCCGTCGCCCAGCTGCTGCTGCACCTCGAGCGTTATTTCTACGTCATCGATGATTAATGCATCATAAATTTTTGGGATCTGGCCTGCCGGAAACTCTACGTCCACGACAGCGCCAATAATCTGCACAGTATTTCCGGTGCTCATACTTGGTTCCTCAACCCGATACGGCGGCCGCGCCGCCGACGATTTCTGAAATTTCTTGTGTGATGGCGGCCTGCCGCGCCTTGTTATACTTCAATTGCAGGCTGTCAATGATATCTCCAGCATTATCAGTGGCCGACTTCATTGCCACCATCTTCGCCGCCATTTCGCAGGCGAAGTTCTCAACCGCGCCCCGATAAACCTGTGATTCGATGTAACGCATCAAAAAATCTTCGAGCAATTCGCCCGCTTCCGGCTCGTAGATGTAGTCCCAGTGATCCTGCAACTCTTCATCGTCATGGCCGCGAATCTCGCTGACCGGCAGCAGTGTCTCGACAACGGGTTTTTGGCTCAGCGCGCTGATAAATTCGTTATGCATCAGGAACAGCCGGTCGATCTTTCCTTCGCTATAGGCGTCCAGCATGATCTTGATCGAACCAATCAAGTCATTCACTTGCGGTTTGTCACCGAGATGCGTTGCAGTACCAACCACGTTGCCACCGAGCCGGCGGAAGAACTGCACAGCCTTCGCGCCGACGAGAGCAAGGTCGACTTCCACTTTCTCGTCTCGCCATTTTGCGATCTCACCAATAACGGACTTGAACAAGTTGATGTTGAGCCCACCACACAGCCCGCGGTCGGTTGAGATCACGATGATGCCGACGCGCTTGATCTCGCGCTGCATCAGAAACGGGTGATTCGCATCCGGGTTCGCGTGGGAAAGATGACCGATCACACGACGAATGCGCTGTGCGTACGGGCGCGCTGCCTGCATCTGGTTTTGTGCCTTGCGGATTTTGCTCGCTGCAACCTTTTCCATCGCACTGGTGATCTTCTGCATGTTCTTCACGCTGCGGATCTTATTGCGTATTTCTTTCTCGCTCGCCAAGTTCCAAGTCCTATAATGTTTGTTCGATGCTATTTCTGATTGAACGAATGGTTGTGCCCGGTTACGCGACTAATAAGCGCCTTTTTCGGCGAAATCGGCGCAAACGCCCATCAGCCTGCCCGCGATATTTTCATCGTAGTCGCCGGATTTGTTGATCGCGTCAAGCAGATCACCGTGATTCGCTCGCGCAAAGTTATGCAACGCAGTCTCGTAGTCGATGACCTTGGCGACCTCGATATCATCGAGGAAGCCCTCATTGACCGCGTACAGCGACAACGCCATTTCGGCCACCGACAACGGTGCGTACTGCTTCTGCTTCATAAGTTCGGTGACTCGCTCGCCGCGTTGGAGTTGCGCGCGCGTTGTCGCATCAAGATCCGATGCGAACTGCGCAAATGCCGCAAGCTCGCGATACTGGGCGAGCGCAAGACGAACGCCGCCGCCGAGTTTCTTGATGATCTTCGTCTGCGCCGCACCACCCACGCGTGATACCGACAGGCCGGCGTTGATCGCCGGGCGGATGCCGGCGTTAAACAGGTCGGTTTCGAGGAAGATCTGACCGTCGGTGATTGAGATCACGTTGGTTGGCACGAACGCCGATACGTCGCCAGCCTGTGTCTCAATGATTGGCAACGCAGTCAGTGAGCCGGTCTTGCCCTTGACCTTGCCGCCCGAGACCTCTTCAACGTGCACGGCGTTAACGCGCGAGGCCCGCTCGAGCAGGCGCGAATGCAGGTAGAAAACATCACCCGGATACGCTTCGCGCCCCGGTGGCCGACGCAGCAACAATGAAATCTGGCGGTAGGCCCAGGCCTGCTTCGTCAGGTCGTCGAAAACGATCAGGGCGTCCTCGCCCTTATCGAGAAAGTACTCACCCATTGACGTGCCGGAGTACGGTGCAATGTATTGCATCGCCGGACTATCAGCTGCTGCGGCAGCGACGACGATCGTATGCTCCATCGCGCCTTCATCTTCGAGCTTTCTGACCACGGCCGCGATCGACGAGGATTTCTGGCCAATCGCGACGTAGATACATTTGATGTCCGTGCCACGTTGGTTGATGATCGTATCGATCGCCACGGCAGTTTTGCCCGTCTGGCGATCGCCAATAATCAGCTCACGCTGACCACGACCAATTGGCACCATCGCATCAATTGCCTTCAAGCCGGTTTGTACAGGCTGGTCGACTGATTGACGCTGAATGACGCCCGGCGCGACCTTTTCGATCGGCGACGTGAGGTCTGTATCAATTGGTCCCTTGCCGTCGATCGGCGTGCCCAGTGCATCGACCACGCGCCCGAGCAGCGCAGTGCCGATGGGCACCTCAAGAATGCGGCCCGTCGTTTTGACGGTGTCGCCTTCCGAAATGTGCTTGTAGTCACCGAGGATAACGGCGCCGACCGAATCCCGCTCCAGGTTTAACGCCATGCCGAATGTGTTCTGCGGGAACTCAAGCATTTCGCCATAGCAGGCGTCTGCGAGTCCGTGGATGCGGACGATGCCGTCCGTAACACCGATGACCGTGCCGACGTCGCGCGCTTCCGCGGATGCCTCGAAGTTCTCGATGCGCTCTTTAATCAGTTGGCTGATTTCAGAAGCTTTGAGTGCCATTGTCTGTTTCCTTTTATTTGCTCAATGCGGTTGAAAGGCCCTCGAGCCTCGACCGCAGCGATCCATCAATAACGACATCGCCGGCTTTAATTACTGCACCGCCGATGAGGTTTTCGTCAATTTCAGTTTCAAGATTTATGTCGCGGCCGAGCCGCTCGCGTAACGCCTTCGAAATCATGTCTTGTTGCTTCTTGCTGATCGCGCGGGCCGACGTAACCATAACGTCGACTACATTTTCGACGTCTGCCTTGAGCACCTCAAAGTGCTCTGCGATCTCGGGCATAACCCCAATGCGCCCGTACTCCAGCAACAATTTCAGGAAGTTTGTGCCCTGCTTGTCCTTACCCGAAATCTTGCTGGCCTTGGCTTTCGCAAACAGGCCCGTCAGGAACTCGAGCCGCTGCTCGTTACTAAAGGCCGGATCGCTGAGATACGCAACCACTTGGCCATCAGCCAGCAACGCACCCGCCGTTTCAAGCGAATTCGACCACGCCGCAAGGTCATCGGCCTCGTTCGCAAGCTCAAACACGGCTTGTGCGTATGGACGCGCGATTGTGTTGTTGTCTGCCATGTATTACAGCCCGCCTACAGTTCTGCCGCCAGCTTGCCGAGAATGTCCTCATGCTGTTTGCCGTCAATCTCACGCTGCAGAATTTTTTCTGCACTCGCAATAGCAATCGCGGCGACCTCCCCACGTAGCTCTTCGCGAGCACGATTGGCTTCCTGTTCAATATCGGCTTTAGCCGCAACAAGTTGGCGATCACGCTCTTTGACGCCATCGGCCTTGCCCTCGCTGACAATTTCGTTGGCAAAGGAATGTGCCTGGTCGAGGATCCCGGTCGCCTGTTTGCGTGCATCGGCGACGATGCCCTCCGCTTCAGCAGTCGCCTGCTCAAGCCGCTCCTGCCCTTTGTCGGCAGCCGCGAGTCCATCAGCAATCTTTTGCTGGCGCTCTTCGATCGCCTCGAGCAATGGAGGCCAGATGAACTTCATGCAGAACCAGACAAACACGATCATTGCGATCGTCTGGCCGATGAGGGTCATATTAATATCCACGTGTTTCTCCTGACGTCGCTGTCGCGCTCCGAGGAGCGCTCCTACGACGCTTTCGCGCCCCTACAGTGCCGTTGTCTTAGCCGCCGGCTGCTTGCTGAGCTGCTTGCAACTGACCAATGAACGGATTGGCGAACGCGAAGAACAGTGCAATACCCACTCCGATCATCGCTACAGCGTCGAGCAGGGCGACGACGATGAACATCTTCGTCTGCAACATCGGCGCAAGCTCCGGCTGACGCGCAGCACCCTCGAGAAAGCGGCCGCCCAAAATACCCATGCCGATACCGACGCCAAGGGCGCCGAGCCCGATCAAAAGTGCGACGGCGATCGCCGTGAAGCCAATAACAGTTTCCATCAGTTTCTCCTAACCAGGATCAAGTCCAAGTGATTGAAATTAAAGTAATAAATAATTAATGCGATTCCGATGCCAGGCTTAAATAAACTATGGTCAGCATCATGAAAATAAAGGCCTGTAGTGTAATAATTAGCACGTGAAAAATGGCCCAGCCGAGGTGCAACACACCGCCAAGTGTCCCGATCAATAGACCGCCGCTGAACATGAGTGCAATCAGGATAAAGATGAGCTCGCCCGCAAACATGTTGCCGAACAGACGCAGGCTCAAGCTGACGGGCTTCGCAATCAGCGCAACGCTTTCAAGGATGAAGTTGAACGCGATAATGAACGGCGCGGCGAGCAGCCCGATGCCTTTGGTCGGTGGCGCAATTGGGTGCAGCGTCAGATCGGCGATAAAACCGACGATGCCTTTGTTCTTGATCGTGTAAAAAATGATCAGACAGAACACGGCGATCGACATACCGAAGGTAACGTTAATGTCGGTCGTCGGCACGACTTTCATATAGGGAATTCCCGCCGCGCCGGCCGCCAGCGGAATCCAGTCGACCGGAATCAGGTCCATCAGGTTCATCAGGAACACCCAGACAAAAATCGTCAGGGCGAGTGGAGCGATCAATCGGCTCTTACCGTGAAACGTATCTTTAACAGAGCCGTCAACGAAATCGACAATGATCTCCACCAGCGCTTGAAACCGTCCCGGCTTGTCTGCTGATGTCTTTTTGGCCGCGCTGCGAAATAAGATCACGAACACCAATCCAAGGAAGACAGACCAAAACATCGAATCGACGTTGATCGTCATTGGATTGCCGGCACAGTGATTCCACACCCACTCGCCTGCCTCGTCTTTGCAGACCTGCAGGTTCTGCAGATGGTGCTGGATGTACTCGCCGGAGGTTTGCGGGCCGTGTCCGCCTTCACTCGCCATTTAAGTTACTCGTCGTCTCTTTCGTTACTTGGTCCTGGCGCATTAGGAGACCGGCGAAGGTCACGAGCTGCGCCGCGATAAACCCTGCAAACAAGGCGGCCGCCGCAAGCGGTTGCACCGAGGCAAAGACGATGCTGAATATCAGCACGGTCAACGCCAGCTTTCCGAGTTCACCGATATATGCTGCCCGAATCAGGGAACGAGCCCCTGGATCCCGGCGTGGTACTGCCAGCCGTAGCGCCAAAAAGGCGTTCGGGACGACGCAAGCCAGACTGCCAAGCAGTGCTGAGTATCCGGCGACGTTTCCGTAAACCCCCCAAAGTACCGCGGCCAGGACCGCCCCGATCCCGATTTGTCCGATTAGCACCTTGAGCATCTTTCGCTTGTCCCCGGCACTAAAAACGCCACGTCCAACGGGCTAACCGGCGGTTTGTGGCGCGTGTTTGTTGGTGATTCCAGGCGGGCCTGTAAACAGCTCGCGCATTATAGTGTCCCCCCCCTATACATGGCAACAGGAACCGGGGTCAGAGCCCTTTTTTGCTGCTACTTGATGTGCTTCAGGATACCGTCGAGCTCGTCAAGACTGTGGTAGCTGATCACGAGCTTGCCCGAGCCCTTCTTCGCGTGATCAATGGTCACCTTGGCCCCGAGCTTTTCGGAAATCTCGATCTCGAGACGACGAATATCGGCATTGCCTGCGCTCGCCGGCTTTACCGCTTGTTTCTTGCCCGCATTGTCCAGCATGCGCCGCACCAGCTTTTCCGTTTCGCGGACCGACATGCCCTGCTTAACGACCTGGCGCGCCGCGTCATGCTGTTGCACCGCATTGCTGATTGCCAACAGGGCACGGGCGTGTCCCATCTCGAGCTGTCGCTCCGCAAGCATTGTTTGCACCTTGTCGGACAGTTCCTGCAGCCGCAATAAGTTGCTCACGGCCGCCCGCGAACGGCCAACAGCCTTTGCCGCTTCGGCGTGGGTCAGGTCGAATTCACGAATAAGTCGGTCGAGGGCCGTCGATTCCTCAAGCGGGTTGAGATCCTCGCGTTGAATGTTTTCGATGAGCGCCAATGCGATGGCCGTCTCGTCGGGCACCTCACGAACAATCGCCGGAATCGCCTCCAGGCCTGCCATCTGCGCGGCGCGCCAGCGGCGTTCGCCGGCAACGATCTCATAGCGCTGTACTCCACCTTCCTTGCCAACGGGCCGGGCAATGATCGGCTGCACGACGCCCTGGGCACGAATCGACGCTGCCAGGTCCTCAAGCGTGTCCTGTCGAATATCAACGCGTGGCTGATATTGGCCGCGCCGCAGCAGGTCGACCGGAATTTGCTGCAGTCCCTCAGTCGATTTAGCGCCAGCAACGGACATCGTCTCCGCAACCGGCCTGCTGAGTAATGCATCGAGGCCGCGGCCTAGTCTTTTCTTTCTTGCTGTCATTTCTGTCATCCGGCTCTCAGTCGTTCATGCCGGGCATCTTCGCGCCGCAGGATTTCGCCCGCAAGTGCGAGGTAGGAAATAGCGCCGCGCGACGATCGATCATGCAGCAATGCAGGCTTGCCGAAACTGGGCGCCTCCGCGAGGCGAATATTTCGCGGTATGACCGTACGAAACACGCTGCGATCAAAATGCTTTATCAGCTGCATCGACACTTCATTCGAAAGATTGTTGCGCGGATCGAACATCGTTCGCAAGATTCCGAACACTTCGAGACCCGGATTCACCGAGTCGCGGACCTGTTCGATCGTATCGAGCAGCGCGCTCAGTCCTTCAAGCGCGTAATACTCGCATTGCATGGGAATCAGCACGCCATCTGCCGCGGTCAGCGCATTAATGGTCAACATGTTTATCGAAGGCGGGCAGTCAATCAGTATGAAATCATACAGGCCGGCGACCGGTGCAAGCGCCTTTCTCAGCTTCATCTCGCGACCGATTTCCTGTAGCAAATTGACCTCGGCGAGCGTCAGCTCTGCGTTGCTCGGGAGAACTGCGAATCCGGCCTCGGGCGCAGACATGATCGTATCGGCGGCCGTTGCCTCGCCCAGTAAGACATTGCAGGCGGAGTTTTCAACTTCCCTCTTGTTGATGCCGCAGCCCATCGTCGCATTGCCCTGCGGGTCCATATCGACCAGCAAGACACGCCGCTGCGTTGCCGCCAGCGAGGCAGCCAGATTGACGGCCGTCGTCGTCTTCCCGACACCGCCTTTTTGGTTTGCAACTGCAATAATGCGCGTCATTTTTTACCTGGGCCGCATCGTGACTGCATGCCGCGACCCCTGTTCGAGTCCCGGCACATCAAGCCTCTCCACAACGTATTCCCACCTTTCTGGCAGTTCTTCTAATTCTTCCGCCGGATAGCGCCCCTTGAGCGCCACAAACACCCCGTCCTCTCCTACGTGGTGGCCGGCAATTTCCACAAGCCGGACCAGCGGGCCTACTGCTCGAGCGATCACCGTATCAAAGCGATCGTCGGGTGCATAGTCTTCCGTGCGCGACTTAACGGCCTTTACATTGGTTAGCCCGAGCAGCGCCGCGATGTGCTGCACGAACATGATTTTCTTGTTATTGCCGTCGACGAGCTCAAATGACCGCGCGGGTTCGCAAATCGCGAGCGGCAGCCCGGGGAATCCCGCGCCCGTGCCCACGTCGAGGATTCGGGTGCCGTGTAGCAGCGGCCGCACAACCAGGCTGTCGAGCAAGTGGCCCGTGATCATTTCATTGCGCTCTCGAATGGCGGTTAGATTAACGCGTTTGTTCCAGCGCCCTAGCTCGTCCAGCAGCGTCACGAAGCGCTCCGCCACGCCATCGGGAAACTCCTGCCCGAGCTGATCGAGCGCAGATTGTATTTGCGTTTTCAGGCGACCAGCAAAGCCATGAAATCATCCACGGCGGTCGCAGCCAGTTTTTCGCGGTCGGCACAGAGCTCTTTCAGCTGGGCCCACTGGCCGTCCGCCAGTTTCAGCGAGACGCTGTCGACAAATTTTTGTTTGAGAACCGGAATACCTTCTTCCCGGCGCTCTCGATGGCCAATTGGGACCGGCACTTCGATGCGATCGGTGCTCGTGCCGTCGTTGAAAAACACCTGCACGGCATTGCCGATGTAGCGCTTGTCGGGATCAAAGTAGTCCTTCGTAAACTGTTCGTTCTCTCGGACTTCCATCTTGTCGCGCAATACGTCGATGCGCGAATCGCTCGCGACATCATCTTCGTAATCTGCCGCGGTCAGCCGGCCGAAAATCAATGGCACGGCGGACATGTATTGAATGCAATGATCACGATCGGCCGGATTGTCGAGCGGACCCGTCTTGTCGATGATGCGTACGGCGGCTTCTTGCGTCTCGATGACGACCTTCTCGATGTCATCAATTCGATCTTTGACCTGGCCATGCAGCGTCATGCTCGCTTCAACGCAGGTCTGTGCGTGGAACTCGGCCGGGTAGGAAATCTTGAACAGCACATTCTCCATGACGTAGCTGCCGTAGCCTCGCTGGAACTCGAACGGCCGACCCTTGAAGAGCACATCGTAGTAGCCCCAGGTTTTAGCCGTCAGCGCAGATGGATAGCCCATCTCGCCCGTCATCGCGATCAGCGCCAGGCGCACCGCGCGACTGGTCGCGTCACCGGCCGCCCAACTCTTACGCGAACCGGTATTCGGTGCGTGGCGATAAGTGCGTAATGCGCCGCCGTCGATCCAGGCATGCGACAACGCGTTCCGTACCTGGTCGCGATCACCGCCCAGCATTTTCGTGACGACGGCTGCCGATGCAACGCGAACCAACAACACATGATCGAGTCCGACGCGGTTATAGCTGTTCTCGAGCGCCAGCACGCCTTGAATCTCGTGCGCCTTGATCATCGCGATCAGGACATCTCGCATCGTCAACGTGGCCTTGCCCACCACACGATTTTGTCGGCTTAAATAATCGGCAACGGCAAGTATGCCGCCGAGATTATCGGATGGATGTCCCCACTCGGCGGCGAGCCAAGTGTCGTTGAAGTCCAGCCAGCGATTCATGGCGCCGATGTTGAACGCGGCCATCACGGGGTCCAGTTCGTAAGACGTGCCTGGCACTCGCGCCCCGCCTGCCAAGGTTGCGCCCGGCACAATCGGCCCAAGCAGCTTAGTGCACGCGGGATAATCCAGCGCCTGAAAACCGCACGCAATGGTGTCCATCAGGCAGTAATGCGCGGTTTCAAACGCCACGTCGCTATCGATTTCGGTGTTACAGACAAAATCGGCGATGTCGGTGATCTCTTTGTCCCAATCGGAGCGCTTCGCCGAACGACTGTCAATGCCAGACATGATGTTACTCGCGATCTTCGATTGCGACCCACGACTGCAGGCCCGGCCCAATGTAATCAGCCGCCGGGCGAATCAGTTTGTTGTTGGCGCGTTGTTCCATGATATGGGCGGCCCATCCGCTAATGCGCGAACAAACAAAAATCGGCGTAAACAGATACGTCGGTACCCCCATGAAGTGGTACACGCTGGCCGCGAAAAAATCCGCATTCGCGAACAGCTTCTTCTCGTCCCACATGACTTTTTCCACGGCCTCGGATATCGGATACAAGGTGGTGTTGCCGACATCGTCAGCGAGCGATTTCGACAGTTTCTTGTTAACGGCGTTGCGTGGATCCGACGTTGTGTAAACACGATGGCCAAAACCCATGATCAAGTCTTTGTTCGCGAGCCTCTCATGAACACCCGCTGTCGCCGCTTCGGGTGTGTCGAATTTCGATATGAGCGCCATCGCTGCCTCGTTCGCTCCGCCGTGCAGTGATCCTCGCAACGCGCCGATGGCGCCGCAAATTGCCGAGTGCATATCCGACAATGTTCCCGTGATTACGCGGCCGGCGAATGTCGACGCATTAAATTCATGTTCCGCATACAGGACGAGCGTTGTATCCAGCGCCTTGCGATGCAGCTCCGATGGCGGCTTGTCGTGCAGCAGATGCAGAAAGTGGCCGGCGACGCTGTCATCGTCCGTCTCCGTGTCGATGCGTACACCGTCTGCGTGGAACCGGTGCCAATAGATCATTATTGACGGCATGCAAGCCAGCAACCGATCCGCGACATTGGACTGATTTTCGAAATCGCCTTCCGGCTCGATGTTTCCCAGGAAAGATACGCCCGTGCGCAACACCTCCATTGGGTGTGCGTCCGCCGGCACCATTTCGAGCACCGTTTTCAGTGCGTCCGGCAAGCCACGCTGCGCCTTGATTTTGACGATGTAACTGTCGAGGTCCGCCTGTGTTGGCAGCTTTCCGTACAGCAAAAGGTAGGCGACTTCCTCGAAACTCGCGTTGTCGACGAGATCGGCAATGTCGTAACCGCGGTAGGTCAGGCCCGAGCCTTCCTCGCCAACCGTGCAAAGTGCTGTCTGTCCCGCGGTAACCCCGGCTAGACCGCCTGTTTTTTTATCGTCTGTCATAGGTTCCGCCTTAGTCTTTGCCTGTCTTCAGCCCTTCTGCCGAGAACAACTCGTCGAGCTTGTCCTCGTAGGCCTGATAACCCAATACATCGTACAGTTCCGCACGCTCTTGCATGTCGGCCAGCGATGCCTGCTGCGTGCCTTGTGCACGCACTGTTTCGTAAACGGATAGCGCCGCTTTCGACATCGCGCGAAACGCACTCAACGGGTACAGCGCCATGCGAACACCGACCTCGGCGAGTTCTGTCGTCGTGAATAACGGCGTCTTGCCGAACTCCGTCAGGTTGGCAAGCACGGGTACCTTGATCGTGTCCGTGAATTGCCGAAACTCATCGAGCGCCATCAGCGCCTCGGCAAATATCATGTCCGCACCTGCCTCAACATAGGCCGCCGCTCTGTCGAGTGCCGCTTGCTGACCTTCCACGGCATGCGCATCCGTACGCGCCATGATGACGAACTCTTCATTTTCGCGGCCATCGATCGCGGCTTTTATCCGGTCGCACATTTCGCTTGTCTCAACGAGCGCTTTGCCCGGCCGGTGCCCGCAACGTTTGATCGCCACCTGGTCCTCGAGATGGCAGCCCGCTGCGCCGGCACGGCTCATCTCCGAGATCGTACGGGCGATCATGAATGCGCCGCCCCAACCGGTATCGGCATCGACCAGCAGCGGCAAATCGCTGGCATGGGTAATGCGGCGGATGTCTTCGCAGACATCATTGAGCGTTGTCATCGCCAGGTCGGGAAGACCAAACGAAGCATTCGCGACGCCCGCGCCCGACAAATAGATCGCCTTGAAGCCCGCTCTCCCGGCCAGCAACGCCGTATAGGCATTGATCGTACCGGCGATCTGCAGCGGACGCTCTGCCTCAAGCGCCGCCCGAAATTGTGCTCCTGCGCTCATGCGTCGCACCCTCCGAAGTGGTTTCGTGCGTAATTCTAATCCTGATTAAAATTACGGGAGGGCGATTCTAAACCACCGGAGGGTCGTTTCCCAAATGGACCGCCGGCTACACCACACACAAGGTGCCGACCGGGATACTTCTCTCCCTCATGGCTCGCTGCGCTGCGCTTTACTTCGGTCGATAAACATCCCGTCCAACACCTTGAATCTGACTATCCTATTCGTACGACCGTTCTGCCGGTAACCTTGCCGTCGATGTAGGCTTGGAAGTGCCCGGGTAGCTCGTCCAGGCCGATTATCCGGTGGCCAATCGTGTCCAGGTGGCGCGGCTTCAGGTCACTGCCGATTCGTGACCAGACCGCCAACCTCAGGTCGCGCGGCGTATCGACCGAGTTGATGCCCAGCAGGCATACGGCCCTCAAAATAAACGGCAGCACCGTGGTGTTGAGCTTGTAGCCCGCAGCAAGCCCGATGCTCGCGATATTCCCACCATAATTCATTGTGCGCGTCAGCCAGGTCAGGTAATCACCGCCCAGGTTATCGATGGCGCCGGCCCACTGCCCCTTCTCCATCGGCCGCTTGCCGAGATCGATTTCATCGCGAATCAACACGCTGCGCGCGCCAATGCTTTTCAGGTAATCAACTTCATCGGCCTTGCCGGTAACAGCGACGACTTCGTAGCCACGCCCGTCGAGAATATCGATTGCAACGCTACCGACGCCGCCGGTCGCCCCGGTAACCACTATTGGGCCGCTCTCGGGATGCTGCCCATTCTGTTCCATGCGATGAATCGCAAGCGCGGCTGTATAACCGGCCGTACCAATTTGCATCGTTTGTAGCGGTGTCATGCCGTCGGGAACGGCCACGACACTGGCGCTGTCCACCCGAGCGTATTCAGCGTAGCCACCATCGCAAGTCTCACTCAGTCCGCATCCATTGACCAACACTTCTGCGCCCGGCTCAAAACTGTCATCTTCAGAACTCACCACGGTTCCCGCGAGATCGATGCCGCCGACCAATGGATAGCGTCGCAGAATTTTGCCGGTGCCAGTCGCCGCCAGCGCGTCTTTGTAATTGATTGTCGAGTGGCTGACTTTGATAACGACACTGCCTTCGCTTAGATCGTCGATAGACAACTCTTCAAATCCGGCCACGATGTTGCCGTCTTGCTCATTGATTCTGTACGCGCGAAATTTATCCATGTTTATCTCTGTTGGAGCGCCTCTTGTCCCCTCAAGGGGGATTACAAGGCGCGATTAAGCCAGGTCGTGCTCCACAAAGGGCGCTCCTAACTATTGTCTGTCCAGCCACACCTCGATGCCCTGGGTGTTCAGCTTCACATCAATATTCAAAATTGACCACATCGTATCGCGATCAGCCTTGAAGCCGTGGTCTGACAATCCCCCAACAAAGTGTTCGAAGATGGCCGTCTGCAGGGCTTCGGTTCGTTCTTTAGCGTTCGCATTCGCCAGCGCCATGGTGACCAGCGCGTCGATGCCCTTGTGCATGTCAGCCGCGAGCTTAGCCAGATTGCCGACCTGACTGTAGTGCGTCAAATATACATGCTCAGGCTCGTACGACATGATCCGGTCGACGGACTTATGGGCCTCCTCGGGATCGAAGTGGACCGGTGTCGTCGTCGGGAAAATAAATTCTCCCGCGTCAGTGTCGAGCTCACGATACGACACGCCAAAACTGTCCCCTGTAAATACGCCCTTCGATGTTGGGTCATTCAGGCAGTAATGGTGGCGCGCATGGCCTTCAGTATAAAACGTTTGCAGTTCGCGGCCGCTTAGCTCGTAGCGCTGGCCGTCCTCAGCAATATCGATGCGCTCAGCATCAATGGCTTGGATGGTGCCGTACATCTCCTGTGTTTGTTGCTTCCCATAGACCGCCTCGGTGCCAGCAATCAGTTTCGCCGGATCGATCATGTGCGGCGCACCGCGGGGGTGCACAACACAACGCGCATTGGGTAATCGCTGCAGCAACTGCCCGGCGCCACCCGCGTGATCGAGATGAATATGCGTCAGGAAAACGTAGTCGACGTCACCTGGATCGAGGTCGCGCTGCTGCAATGCCGCCATCAGTAACGGCACGCTGCTATTGACGCCAGTATCGACGAACGCACCGCGTCCGCCCTCGACGATAAGGTGGCTAGCATCCTGCATCGGCCGCGCATACTCGGTGTCGATCGCTACGATGCCGCAATCGAAGGTCGTGATGTGTGGGTGCCGGTCGGTCATCGACGTTACTTTACTTCCGTCGTCCGCAGTCCTTCAAGGCTCGAGTAGTATTTCGCAAGCAGCGCGACGGTTTCATCGGACAGTGACGAGACCAACGGACTCATGACGGGGTCCTGGCGCATGCCGCTGCGATACTGGTTAAGCGCATGCACGAGGTAGTCCTCATGCTGGCCCGCGAGCGTCGGCCAACCCGGCGACAGGCCGATGCCATTTTGCCCGTGGCACGCGCCGCAGTTTCTCGCTGCGTTGAAGCTGCCACTGGGCGAGCCGCCCGCGGCGGCAGTCTCGTTACCAAGACTTGCAAAGTAGGCGGCAACATCCGCCAGTTCCTGGTCGGTCAAAGTCCCTGCCAGTGCGGTCATTCCCGGATCCTGCCGAGCGCCGTCGCGATACGCCTTCAGTGCGACAAACAGGTAGCTGGCTTTCTGCCCGCCGAGCTTGGGCACGCGATAGGACAAATCCGGGTTGCGAGAACCTTCGCTATCGTGACAGCTGAGGCAGGCCTGGCTGAGCGTTTCGCCGCGCGCCGCATCGCCCGCAGCCATCGCTCGCGGCACAGAAAGTCCGGCGGCAACGATCAGCGTCACCACGGCTATCGCTGTTTCATATTTGCTAATCACTTGTAATCACATGCTAGCATCACCGCCTCTCCGCAATTGCTTGAGCCGTCCACAGTGAGAAAAAGCGTTGTCGCCCTGCTGATTATTCTGGCGATGGTGGTGCTCATCTCGCCGGGAATCATCGGTCGCCTCGCTGAGAAAAGCGTGGACGACAGCCTGAGCTGGGCCGCAGCTGATCGCGATGACATTGTAGTGACGTCGACCGGCTTTGATCGTGGCTGGTTTACGTCGGCAGGCCAGCACCGCGTTGAGCTGCGTGAAGGCGATTTGCACGACATGCTATTCGGCGCGTTTGATATGGCCGAAACGGATGCGTTCCCGGTATTGATTATCGATACGCGCCTCGACCACGGCCTGATTCCCGTGTCATCGATGGCCCGGGACCATGGCTCTTTGCTGCCGGGCCTCGGTAGCGCGGTTTCAACGCTAAGCATCGAATTCGCTGACGGTTCTGTCGTCGACCTTCCAGGTACTATTTTCAGCAACATCGGTTTGACCGGCGCACTCCGATCCAGTTTCGTGCTTGAGCCCGACGGCGTTGATGCAGCCGGCGTTCGTCTCGACTGGGGCCCCGCTAACTTCGTCATTACAGCCAGTCCCGCCAACGGCGACATTGGCGTAAGCGGCGAGCTTGGCTCTTTCGCCGTGGCGTCGGACGGTGAAATTGTGATCCTCGACACCCTGGGCATTTCCGTTGATCAGGCGGCGACGCCATTCGGTTTCACGATCGGCTCGGCAAAGATAACGCTCAAGTCTTTCGCAATAATCAGCGCTACGGACACGATGACAATCGGTCCGATTTTCATGAACTCCGACTCCGCGATCGATGATGGCCGACTCCGCGCGGACGTGGTATTCCGAATGGAGAATACGCCGGTACCAAACTTCGGGCCCGCCAACATAGAAATAGTCGCGCGACTCGAAAATGTCGATGCCGCAGCGCTGGGGCAACTGCGGCGAAGCGTGGAGGCGATGTCGACCGCCAAAATCACCGATACCGCAATGATCGATATCGAGGCCGACCTGCAACGATTACTGGCATCCGGCTTGGAATGGCATTTCGATCAACTCGATGTCAAATTGCCATTAGGGCAGGTTACGTCGCGCATCAGCGCTATCGTCTCTGAATCCGCCGCCAGTGATTTCTCCTGGGCGTCCGCGTTGTTCTCACTCGACGCCTCCGCGGACATCCGCCTGCCGGTGGACCTCGTGAATATGCTGACGGAAGCATACCCCGACATGCACGCCGTCATCGCGATGGGCTTTTTACGAAGAAAGGGCGATTACTACACAATTCAAGCGGCCTTCAACAAGGGCCTGCTGACCGTCAATGGCGCACCAATGCCGCTGCCAATTCCCGGCATTCAATAGGCGCCCATCAACGGGACATTTAGCGTCGGTCAAGAAATGTCCTCCGCGCGATGGCAAGCCACTGTAACGCCATCGAGTTCGCGAACGGATGGGCGCGTTGTTGTGCAGATCTCTTTTGCGTGCGGGCAGCGCGGATGAAACGCGCACCCCGATGGCGGCGTGAGGATCGACGGCACTTCGCCGGCGAGTGACGCATAGCCGCCGGCCGCGGTCGGATCAGGTACGGGCACCGCTTCAAGCAGGGCCTTTGTGTATGGATGCCGCGCTCGCGTGAACAAAGAGGCACTGTCAGCCAACTCAACGAGCCTGCCCATGTACATGACGAGTACTCGGTGGCTGATCGAGCGTACAACCGCCAGGTCGTGAGAGATAAAAAGTATCGAAAGCCCGCTTTCCGTTTGCGCCCGCAACAGCAACTCGAGAATCTGTTTGCGCACTGATCCGTCGAGCGCTGCAACGGCCTCATCGCACACCAGTACTTGCGGTTTGATAATCAGTGCGCGCGCAATCGCGACACGCTGTGCCTGACCGCCCGAAAGCTCATGCGGATACCGATCCAGGTAGGAGTCGTCGAGCCCGATCTTTTCCAGCATCGCGGCAACCTGGTCGTGTCGATCTTGAGACGAGAGGTCGGGCTCGTGCACGAGCAATTGCTCCGCGACGATCGCCCGCACGTTCATCTGCGGATTGAGCGAAGCAACCGGGTCCTGAAAGACAAGCTGCAGGTCATGGCGCACTGTCACCGACCTCGACTGGACTGTGTTGCCAAGCACCTGACCACAAAAG
>SMUZ01080506.1_pt1 | contig 23199 bp, 21 predicted proteins | sample 2456421 | NCBI WGS metagenome assembly SMUZ01 (sample SAMN11095932, study PRJNA526329) | marine sediment metagenome | biome: Marine sediment; feature: Surficial sediment; material: Deep marine sediment; isolation source: Hadal surficial sediment | place: Pacific Ocean | collected 2014-11 | depth... | reverse complement strand
CCGCCTTCATCCGAATCAAGTCAATCAACCCGACAAACATGTCTCCTTCGCCAATCGGGACTTGAATTGGGACGATATTAGCACCCAGTCTATCTTTAATCATCTCCATCGCGCCATAAAAATTAGCGCCAACACGATCCATCTTATTAACAAAAATAACCCTCGGAACCTGATATTTATCAGCTTGACGCCAAACTGTTTCAGATTGAGGCTCAACGCCGCCAACGGCGCAAAACAGTGCAATCGCACCGTCCAAAACCCGTAGAGACCTTTCTACCTCTACAGTAAAATCGACGTGTCCGGGCGTATCGATAATGTTAATACGATGGTCTTTCCACAGGCAAGAAACTGCAGCGGATGTAATTGTAATTCCACGCTCTCTTTCCTGCTCCATCCAATCCATCGTTGCAGCACCATCATGAACTTCACCCATGCGGTGAATTTTGCCTGTGTAAAACAGAATACGCTCAGTTGTGGTAGTCTTACCCGCATCAATGTGGGCCATAATACCAATATTCCGAATCTTATCCAGCGAAACCTCTTTTGACATAACAACAAACTCCCGATTTAACTAAGATGAAAATCAAACGAGGAGAGACAATAGAATCCCTTCTATAAATTACAAGAAAAAGGGAAGTGCCAACAAAAATTTCGCTTCCCTTAAGACCAATAATTTTAAAAACTTAGCGTTAAAATTTATTAATTTTTTGTCCCTTCCTACCACCGAAAGTGCGCGAAAGCTTTATTAGCTTCGGCCATTTTGTGGGTATCTTCCCGTTTTTTCATTGAACTCCCCTCCTTATTCGAAGCGGAGATCAATTCATCTGCAAGCTTTTCAGCCATGGATTTTCCCGGACGTGCCTTGGCAAACCCAATAATCCATCTCAACGCTAATGCTTGCTTGCGATTCAAGCGAACCTCAATAGGCACCTGATAAGTCGCACCGCCAACTCTGCGAGAACGAACCTCCAGAATCGGCTTGACATTTTCGATAGCTCGCTCAAAAATCTCTAAGCCGCTTTTCTTGGTTTTGCTTTCAATACTTTCCAGTGCTGAATAAAAAATTTTTTCAGCAACACTCTTCTTGCCGCGCTGCATCAAACCATTGATAAATTTGGTAACCAAAATATTATTATACTTCGGATCCGGTAAAACCACTCTTTGTTCAGCGCTTTTTCTTCTTGACATAATTGCCGTTTTTTAAAAAAAACTTAAGATCCTTTTCTCTTGGTGCCATATTTTGAACGTGACTGATTGCGATCCTGAACACCGCTCGTATCGTAGACACCACGAACAATATGATATCTTACTCCAGGTAAATCCTTAACCCTGCCACCTCTAATCAACACAATTGAGTGCTCCTGTAAATTATGCCCTTCACCGGGAATATAAGCAGTCACTTCAAAACCATTAGTTAATCTTACCCTGGCCACTTTCCTCAAGGCAGAGTTAGGCTTCTTGGGGGTCGTTGTATAAACCCTAGTGCATACGCCTCGCCGTTGAGGAGAACCCGTTAATGCCGGTGCAGTTGTTTTCTTAGTAACTTTTTTGCGACCAGCTTTGATTAATTGGTTAATAGTTGGCAATAGGAATCCCTTAAATTACAGACCCATAGTATAAGTATTAATTTCAATAAAAGCAAATAAATTCTTGATCTTCTAAGATAATTTTCATTCTAACCAACAGCGGCCTGATACTCATCTTCGACTTCTTTGACCAAAGCCTTTTCTTCCTCATCCTGGTCTTCAGACATTACCATAAGATCTTTAAATTTACTTAATCCCGTTCCCGCCGGAATCAAGTGTCCCATAATAACATTTTCCTTTAGACCAAGCAGTTTGTCAACCTTGCCTTCAATGGCGGCATCAGTTAACACTCTGGTGGTCTCCTGGAACGAAGCCGCCGAGATGAAGCTCTCCGTTGTCAGAGATGCCTTGGTTATACCGAGAAGCAACGGTAAAAATGTTGCGGGTTGCGCTGGTCTCGATGACGTGACTTTTTTGCCTCCTTCTTTTAGCTTGGCGTTTTGATTCTTAAGTTCACCCTTTTTTACCAGCTCATCAATTTTAAAAGTAGAGTCGCCTTCATCAGTGATGACAACTTTATCACGAATTGATTCATTTGCCTCGAGAAAGCTGATTTTATCAACCTGATCGCCTTCAAGGTAAGACGTATCGCCCGGATCTTCTATCTTAACTTTCTGAAGCATTTGTCGAACGATGACTTCAATATGCTTATCATTTATTCGCACTCCTTGCAAACGATAGACTTCTTGAATTTCGTTTACGAGGTACTCCTGCACCTTATTCGGGCCCATAATATTCAAAATATCTTCAGGAGCAACGCTTCCCTCGCACAACTTTTCACCGGCCTCCACATAATCTCCTTCATGAACAAGTACGTGCCTTCCGTAAGGAATCATATAAAGTTTCTCTTCTTGCGCCTCTTGAGAAGTTACTAAAACTTTCCGCACCCCCCGACGAATTTCACCAAACTGAACTTCGCCGTCGATCTCGCTGACAATGGCAGGTTCCTTTGGTCTTCTCGCCTCAAACAACTCGGCTACCCGCGGCAAACCTCCGGTAATATCCCGGGTCTTTGCAATCTCCCTCGGTATTTTAGCCAAAACATCGCCCGCTTTAACCTCTTGGTTATCATTAACTTGCAAATGTGCACTTGTCGGTAAAATATAATTGCTCAGCTTCTGGCCATCTTTATCCAAAATATGCAGCTGTGGATTTAGATTGCGATTTCTTGTTTCAATGACCACACTCTGTTTGAGTCCCGTGGTTTCATTTAGCGCCTCGCGGAAAGTGACTTTCTCTTTTAAGTCAACATATTTAACTTTGCCATCATAGTTGGATAAAATACTGGTTGTGTAAGGGTCCCATTGAAAGACAATGGTTCCTTTTTCAATCACTTTGCCTTCCCGCACAATGATTCTAGCGCCATAGGGAACCGTGTAGTGAGCAGCAACCCGATTATTTTCATCAATAATCTTAACTTTACCGTTTCGCCCCACGGCAATCACTGCACCATTTGACTGAGCTACGAATTTCAAATTCTCAAATTCAACCTTTCCTGGATACTTAGCAGCCACTTCCGATTGTGCCGCAATTCGCGAAGCTGTTCCACCAATATGAAAAGTACGCAAGGTTAACTGAGTACCCGGTTCACCGATAGACTGAGCAGCCATGACACCGACTGCCTCACCGATGTTAACCATATTCCCAGTAGCAAGGTTGCGTCCGTAACATAGACCGCAAACGCCTCGCTTAGACTCACAAGTCAATACCGACCTGATTCGAACAGTTTCCAGGCCGCTATTTGAGATTTGATCAGCCATGCCTTCGTCGATTAAGGTATTTGCTTCAACAATTACGTCTTGAGTTTCAGGATCAAATACGTCCTCCGCAGCAACCCTGCCCAATATTCTGTCGCGAAGAGGTTCGATGATTTCTTCCCCCTCCTTTAAATCGCTAATGTGAATTCCCAGGATAGTCTTACAATCTACCCCAGTAATAATGACGTCCTGAGCAACATCAACCAGCCTTCTTGTCAAATAACCTGCGTCGGCGGTTTTCAAAGCAGTATCAGCCAAACCTTTTCTAGCACCGTGAGTAGAAATAAAATACTCTAATACGGAAAGACCTTCCCGGAAGTTTGCCGTAATCGGATCTTCGATAATTTCACCCATTTGACCGGTCATCTTCTTCTGAGGCTTGGCCATCAGTCCGCGCATTCCAGCTAGCTGCCTAATTTGTTCCTTCGAACCGCGCGCTCCCGAATCGGCCATCATATAGATAGGATTGAAACCTCCCCTATCTTTCTCAAGATGAGAGAATAATTTTTCGGCAACGTCGCTGGTAGTGCGTGTCCAAATATCGATTATCTTGTTATAACGCTCGCCGTCAGTAATGACTCCCTTTTCATACTGCTTTTGAATGGTAGTTACTTTGCCTATTGCGTCTTCGATCAGCCCATGCTTTTCTTCAGGAACTCTCACATCGTCAATTCCAACGGTCGCGCCCGATTTCATAGCGTAGTGGAATCCTAAATCCTTGAGATCGTCTAGGAAATTGGCCGTTCTAAGATTTCCGAACTTCTTGTATACGGCCGCCGTTATCTCTTCAACCCTTCGTTTGGTCAGGAGCTCATTGACAAAGGGTATCCCATCGGGAAGCACTTCGTTAAAGACAACCCTACCCGTGGTTGTCTCGATAATCTCACCCTTAATTCTCACTTTAATTTTTGCATGCAGGGCTAACTTTCCGTCATAGTAGGCAATCAATGTCTCACTAGGGGAGGAATGCATTTTCCCTGCCCCCAACTCATCCTCTCTCATCTTAGTCAGGTAGTAAATACCCAAAACAATATCCTGGCTCGGAATTGCCAGGGGGCGGCCATTCGCCGGCGAAAGGATATTGTGACTCGACAACATCAAAAGGCGAGTTTCAATCTGAGAATAATAAGACAACGGAACATGTACAGCCATCTGATCACCGTCAAAATCAGCATTGAAGGCTGCACAAACGAGCGGATGCACTTGAATGGCCTTTCCTTCGATCAGAATCGGCTGAAAAGCCTGAATGCCTAGCCTGTGCAAGGTTGGCGCACGATTTAAAAGAACAGGGTGATCGTCGACAATTTCTTCCAAAATATCCCAAACTTCCGGGCCGCGGCGGTCGACCATTTTTTTTGCACTCTTGACGGTTTTTACCAGACCGCGTTCTACCAATTTTCGAATTACAAAAGGCTTAAAGAGTTCTAAAGCCATATCCTTCGGCAACCCGCATTCGTGCAGTTCAAGGTCGGGCCCCACAACGATCACAGAACGCCCAGAATAGTCTATCCGCTTCCCAAGGAGGTTTTGACGGAAGCGTCCTTGTTTTCCTCTCAACATATCGGAGAGAGATTTCAAAGGCCGATTACCGTCGCCCCGAACTGCGGCAGATTTTCTGCCGTTATCAAACAGCGCATCAACAGCCTCCTGAAGCATCCGTTTCTCATTTCTCAAAATAACTTCGGGCGCCTTTATCTCCATCAATTTCTTAAGACGATTATTGCGAATAATGACCCGCCGATACAAATCATTCAAATCACTTGTCGCAAAACGGCCTCCTTCCAAGGGAACGAGGGGACGAAGTTCAGGCGGAATGACCGGGACCACTGAAAGCACCATCCACTCAGGGCGATTGGTGCTTTTCTTGAACGATTCAACGACACGCAACCGTTTCAAAGCATCACTTTTTCGCTGAAATGAGGTTTCTTCACGAACCGCCCGGCGCAATTCAACGGAAACAGCTTGCATGTCGATTCTCTTAAGTAAATCAAGGATCGCCTCCCCACCTATTTTAGCAAGGAATTCGTTCTCCTCTTCAGACTCTTCGTTAGCCTCTGTCTCCTCTCCATTTTCGGTAGACTCACTGATAATCTGGAAATACTCTTCTTCGCTAATAAGGTCTTTTTCATTTAGGCCGCTGTTTCCGGGCTCTATAACAACATACGATTCATAATAAATAATCCGTTCCAGCTGCTTGGCGCTCATTCCCAAGATGTAGCCAATTTTTGAAGGCAAAGACTTCCAGAACCAAATATGAATCACAGGTACCGCCAGGGAAATGTGTCCCATCCGTTCACGTCGAACACTCTTCGTAGTAACTTCAACACCGCATCTGTCGCAAATAATACCTTTGTAACGAATTCGTTTATATTTCCCGCAATGACATTCCCAATCACGAACCGGGCCAAAGATTTTTTCACAGAACAGTCCATCCTTTTCCGGCTTAAAAGAACGGTAATTAATTGTTTCCGGTTTTGTTACTTCGCCATACGACCTTTCCAAGATCTTATCCGAAGATGCCAAACTAATCGAAATTGCTTTAACTGTTTTTTTCGGTGTAGCTTCTTGACTACTAAAATAGGCCAACGTGCCACCTCCTGTTTAGAGATTGGTTACTAATTACGGCTTCTTACTATTTCCTTCCAAGAGCTCTACATCCAAGGCTAATCCCTGTAACTCCCGGATTAATACATTAAACGACTCCGGTAACCCCGGTTCGGGCAAATTATCGCCCTTAACAATCGCCTCATAAACTTTGGAGCGTCCGCGCACGTCATCCGATTTAACTGTGAGGATTTCCTGCAAAGTATACGCAGCGCCATAAGCTTCCAAAGCCCAGACTTCCATCTCACCAAATCGCTGGCCGCCAAATTGGGCTTTACCCCCAAGAGGCTGCTGTGTAATTAGCGAATATGGTCCAATAGATCGGGCATGGATTTTATCTTCAACAAGATGTGAAAGCTTCAGGATATAAATCTGCCCGACAGTTACCGGGTTATCAATCTTTTCTCCTGTCCGCCCATCATAAAGTGTCGTCTTGCCATCTTCCGGCAACCCGGCCTTTTTCATGATCTCCTTAACCTGATCAAGGCTCGCACCATCAAATACTGGGGTGGCATATTTTACGCCAAGAATCTGAGCCGCCCAACCCAAGTTGGCCTCGAAAATCTGTCCCAAATTCATTCTGGAGGGAACCCCCAGCGGGTTGAGTACAATATCCACCGGTGTACCATCGGGCATGTAGGGCATGTCTTCCATCGGCACGATTATAGCGACGACGCCTTTATTGCCGTGCCTTCCGGCCATCTTATCGCCAACCATCAATTTGCGTTTTTTGGCAACATATACTTTGGCGAGCTGGACAATACCGGGCGGCAGTTCATCGCCGACAACTATCTTAAATTTCCTATTTTCAAATTCTTCTTCCAGCTCGGCCAAACTGGTTTCATAAGCGATCCCAATTGAATTCACCAACTCATTTGCTTTTTTATCTGCGCTAAAGCCTTCGCTGTAGTCGATTTGCTCAAAATCTATTTCTGCCAACTTCTCAGTTGTAAGCGACGTGTTGGCTCTGAGCAGAATTTTACCCGAATTCTTATCCCGTATCGAATTCGCCAATTTATTTAAAAGAACTTTCCGTAGTTTCTCATCTCTAAGCTTTCGGACCCGAACCAATTCGGAGTTGTACCAAACCTCTGTCTCGTCGAGCGCTTTCTTATCTTGCTTTTTCGTTTTTGGATCTTTTTTCTTACGGGTAAACAACTTGGTGTCAATCACAACACCTTTCATCCCCGGTGGCGCTTTCAGAGAAGCATCTTTTACGTCGCCTGCTTTCTCGCCAAAAATCGCTTTAAGCAATTTCTCTTCAGGGGTAGGATCTGTCTCTCCTTTCGGCGTAACCTTTCCGACAAGGATGTCGCCTGCCCGAACTTCGGCGCCGACTCGAATGATCCCGTTTTCATCCAAATCTTTCGTGGTTTCTTCACTTACATTTGGAATTTCTCGTGTCAGCTCTTCCTCACCACGCTTAGTATCTCGAACTTGCAGGTCGAACTCTTCAATATGAATTGAGGTGTAAATATCCTCCTGAACGACTCGCTCTGAAATAACAATGGCATCTTCAAAATTATATCCGCGCCAGGGCATAAAAGCGACCAGCACATTTCGACCCAAAGCCAATTCTCCGCCTTGCGTTGCACAGCCGTCGGCCAATACGTCCCCTTTTTTAACTTTTTGCCCAACCTTGATAATTGGCCGCTGATTAATACAGGTATCCTGATTAGTACGCAAAAACTTTGTCAATCGATATGAAATGAAATCTGAATCATCAAAACTTAAAAGTGCTTCCGGCTTCATCTGGGCACTCGCCCTTGACTCCTTTTTTATTACAATTTTCGAAGCGGCAACCGATTCAACTATACCATTGAAATCCGAAATAATCATAGCCCGCGAATCCCTAGCCACCTTTGCCTCCATTCCGGTACCTACAAGGGGAGAATCGGTACGAAGCAGAGGCACACCTTGCCGTTGCATATTTGAACCCATGAGAGCACGGTTAGCATCGTCATGTTCAAGGAACGGAATCAATGCAGCCGCTGCAGATACAATTTGATACGGAGAAACATCCATATAATGAACTTCGGACGGTGGGACAACCGGAAAATCTCCGCGAAATCTCGATTTCACCCGATCCCCGACAAAATTTCCCTGCTCATCCAAAGGCGCATTTGCCTGAGCAATTACATATTTATCCTCGTCATCCGCAGAAAGGTATTCGATTTTATTAGAAACTTTACTCTTTTCAACTTTCCTATAAGGTGTTTCAATAAAACCAAAATCGTTAATGCGGGCAAATGTTGTTAACGAAGAGATTAAACCAATATTCGGCCCTTCGGGAGTTTCAATTGGACAGAGTCGCCCATAATGAGTATAGTGAACGTCCCGAACCTCAAATCCCGCACGTTCCCGAGTCAAACCACCTGGGCCAAGGGCAGATAAACGTCGCTTGTGCGTCATCTCTGCCAAAGGATTGGTTTGATCCATGAACTGAGACAGCTGGCTGGTTCCAAAAAAAGTATTAATTACGGAAAAAATTGTCCGGGCATTCACTAAGTCCTGTGGCGTCAAATTCTCATTGTCCCGCAAGTTCATTCTTTCTTTAATAGTTCGAGCCATTCGGGAAAGGCCAAGGTTCATCTGGCTGGAAAGCTGTTCGCCAACGGTCTTAATTCGCCTGTTACCAAGATGGTCAATATCGTCTGGCACTCTTTTACCTGCTCTCAATTCCAAAAGATATTTAATAATTTCGACAATATCTTCGCGTGTTAACACTGTTGTTTCAATAGGAATATCAAGAGACAATTTCTTATTCACTCTGTAGCGGCCAACCTTCCCAAGATCATATCTCTTGGGGTTGAAAAACATACGCTCAATCAAACTCCTGGCGGTATCCAAGTCCGGTGCATCCCCCGATCTTAAGTGCCGGTAAATTGCTTCTAAAGCGTCAGCTTCCGATCTCGCCGCATCTTTCTTCAGAGTATTCGTGATAACTTCCGGCCCCAGAAAACCATCGGGTTTAAGAAACTTAACGCTCTTGATACCGGCTTGCTTGATTTGGGCAACGGCTTCTTCCGTTAACTCCGCTTCTTTTTCCAGCAGCAGCTCCCCGGTTTCCATATCGATTATATCGGCGATTGAGATTCTACCGACCGATTTGCCAAAAGCTGCGTCTTTAACTTTGACTTCTTCAATCAAATCAAAAAGTTTCAACAAATCCGAATCAGTAGAATAACCGAGTGCCCGCAGCAGAGTCGTTACAGGAAATTTCTTGCGGCGATCGATATAAACAAACATCACGTCATTAATATCTGTCGTAAACTCAACCCATGAGCCTCGAAGGGGAATTATTCTGGCTGAATAAAGCTTAGTGCCGTTCGGGTGAAGCTGTTCGTCAAAAAACACGCCTGGCGAACGATGCAGTTGACTTACCACAATCCGTTCCGCACCGTTAATAACAAAGGTACCGCGATTGGTCATGTAAGGAATGTTACCCAAGTAGACGACTTGTTCTATCGTATCCACAAAGTCTTTGCTGTCACCATATTGATCCTTAATTGACAACTTCAACTTTGCCTTTAGAGGTACCGAATAGGTCACGCCGCGTTCCTGGCATTCGACAAGATCGTATTTCGGTTTTTCAACATAGTATTCAACGAATTCCAAACAAAAATTCTCGCGGCTGTCTACGATAGGAAAAATATTTTTGAAAACTGACTGTAGTCCTTGATCTTTTCGCTCGTCCGGACTTAAATCATCCTGCAGGAATTCCCCAAAAGACTTAAGCTGAATATCTAACAAGTCAGGCAATTCGATGACTTGCTTTAATGTAGCGAAAGATTCCCTTCCGTTATTTTGCATAAATTTGCACCCAATAGTTTGTTGATAAAAAGAAAAACTATTTAATTTCAACAGTGGCGCCAACTTCCTCTAATTGTTTCTTAACATCTTCAGCTTCTTCTTTCTGCACACTCTCCTTAACCGACTTCGGGGCGCCGTCAACCAAATCCTTGGCTTCCTTAAGACCCAAGCTGGTAACTGCCCGCACAACCTTAATCACCTGAATTTTCTTGTCGCCAACCAAGGTCAAGACAACATCAAAATCAGTTTTTTCTTCACCACCACCATCTGCAGCCGGAGCGCCAGGTGCAGCAGCAGCGACGGCTACCGGAGCAACAGCGGTTACACCAAAGCGATCTTCGATAGCCTTGACCAGTTCGGACAATTCAAGCACCGTCATTTTTTCGATGCTTTCTAAAACAGAACCCACCTGGCCATTTTCCTTTGCAGCCTTGGTGGTGTTCTTTTCAGTTTTTTCAGCCTTTTCCTCAGCTTTTTCTTTTGCCGGGGCTTCTTTAGTTTCTGCCATTGGAACCTCCACTAAATAGAGATATGAATAATTACTTTATTTCTAACTTTCGTTCTTATTCTCTTTTACAGCATTAAGAGCAAAGACAAATTTACTTAAAATCGCATTAAACGATAAAACAAGATTACTAAGCGGTGCGTTAAGCACTCCCGAAAGCTGCCCCAAAAGCTGAACTTTTGAGGGCAGGCTGGCAATTTCATTAAACCGGGTTGAATCAATGAGCACACCCTCGAACAATCCCACTTTCACCGAAATCTTATCTGAATCTTTTGAGAACTTTTTAATAACTCTGGCGGGTGCTGCAGGGTCATCCATACCGAACGCAATGGCGGTTGGCCCATCCAAATACTCAAGAAGCTCATCACGTCCGGCTTCTTTTACCGAAAGGCGGGCTAAAGTATTTTTAACGACCCGATATTGCACAGATGCACCCGTAAATGCCCGTCGCAGGTCATTTATCTCGTCGACGTTCAAACCCTTAAAGTCGGTCAAAAAGATACTTTTTGCTTTATTTAATTTCTCTGTGATTTCTGCGACAATGGCTTCCTTCTGAGGAGTTGGCATTTTTGTTTCCTAAATTTGATTAGCAAATAAATAAATTATTGCAAGTCACTCAATAATGCGTTTCTTTCAACCGGAATCCCCGGCCCCATGGTACTGGACAAAGAAACACGCCTTACATACTGTCCCTTCGCAGCAGAGGGTTTCAATCTCATGACCGTTTCCATAAAAGCAATAATATTTTCACGAATCTGGTTGGGTTCAAAAGAAGTTTTACCGAGAGAGACATGCAGAATTCCGTACTTATCAACACGAAATTCGATTTTACCAGCTTTTAATTCCTTAACAGCCTTGCCAACCTCCATGGTCACAGTTCCGCTCTTGGGGTTGGGCATTAAGCCTCGTGGACCTAAATCCTTACCAAGCTTTCCTCCCTCCGCCATCGCATCGGGAGTAGCCACGATTACGTCAAACTCAAACCAACCCTTCTGAATCTTTTGTACATAATCATCAAACCCGACAAAATCAGCGCCAGCCTCTTTAGCCTCGTCCTCTTTACTTCCTTTGGTTATAACCAGAACTTTAACCTCTTTACCGATGCCATGAGGTAGTGCTACAGTCCCCCGAACAACTTGATCGGCATGTTTCGGATCAACGCCCAGATTGACGGATATCTCAACCGATTCGTCAAATTTAGCTTTGGCTGATTTTTTCAGAAGCTCTACAGCTTCATCCAAAGTGTAGTCTTTACCTATTTCGAGCAATCCGTGTAACTCTTTATATCTTTTACCTCTCTTCATAAAATCCTTCCCGCATTTTTTTCATTCGACCGTAATCCCCATGCTACGGGCTGTTCCTTCAATTATTAACATCGCTGCCTCGATATCGTTGGCATTCAGATCTTCCATTTTAGTTTGAGCAATCTCTTTCACCTGCTCCTTATTGACCTTGCCAACCTTCTCTCTATTTGGCTCACCAGAGCCCTTTTCGATACCGGCAGCTTTTTTAAGAAGGACAGCGGCTGGCGGTGATTTGGTAATAAACGTGAATGACCTATCTGCGTAAACGGTTATTACAACCGGAACAATAAGCCCTTGCTTGTCCTGAGTTTTAGAATTGAATGCCTTACAAAACTCCATGATATTGAGGCCAGCCTGCCCCAAAGCCGGACCAACTGGTGGAGACGGATTGGCCGCTCCTGCCGGTATTTGCAATTTTATAGTCGAAATAACCTTTTTAGCCATTTGTTAGAATCTCTCCCTTTGTCTACTTTTCAAGCTCTACCTGTAAAAAATCCAGCTCAACAGGAGTAGCGCGACCAAATATGCTAACAAGCACTTTAAGTTTTTTCTTCTCGCTATTTATTTCTTCAACAAACCCCGAAAAATCCGTGAATGGACCGTCTGTGACTTTAATTGGGTCGCCCAACCTGAACGGTACCTCCAAAACCTCTTTCCCTACACTTTCTTCTACCCGACCAAGAATTCGATCGATTTCATCCTGCCGTAGCGGCTGCGGTTGATTTTTGGGACCCACAAAATTTGTCACCCCCGGGGTATTCAGAATCACATGCTGGGATTCTTTGTCCAACAAAACTTCTACAAGCATATATCCGGGAAAAAAGACTTTGTTCTTGACCCTGCGCTTGCCTGCACGCATCTCAGTAACTTCTTCAGATGGAATCAAAATCTGTGAAATCTTTTCCAGTAAACCGAGGCGTTCAATTTCGTTCTCTAAGTAGGACTTCACTTTGTTTTCGTGGCCCGAAAGAACGTGAATGGCATACCAACTTTTCTCTTGTTCGCTCAAAGTCGGCTCCTAAAATAGCAATTTCAGAAGGCTGCTAAGCAGCCAATCGGCTGAAAAAACAAATACCACGAAAAGCAAAGACAATACAATGACAACTATAGTGGACTCTTTTAAGTCTTCGTAGCTCGGCCAACTAACTTTAGACATCTCGTGATTGACGTCATTTACAAATTTTATCGGTTTGTTAATTAAGCTCATATCCTTATCCGATTTTTAAAGTTTTTGTTGGCAGGTGAGGCAGGAATTGAACCCGCAACCCCTGGTTTTGGAGACCAGTGCTCTACCAATTGAGCTACTCACCTAATGCTAGTTAATTACCGCGTTTCTTTGTGCGCAGTGTGCTTGTTGCAGGTTGGGCAATACTTCTTGAACTCCACCCGTCCGGAATGCAACGTTTTATTTTTATTGGTGGTATAATTCCGGTTTTTACATTCTGCGCATTCTAAAATCACCAGTACTCGCATTTCTCTACCGTGTTAAACTTTGAATAATAAAATTAGCTTGACAAACCCAGAGCCCACGAGCGGAGTCGAACCGCTGACCTCATCCTTACCAAGGATGTGCTCTACCTACTGAGCTACGTGGGCAAGCACTAAAAAATTGCTTCGTGAGCGGGAGACGGGACTCGAACCCGCAACCAACAGCTTGGAAGGCTGTGACTCTACCAATTGAGTTACCCCCGCAGGCAAACTCGCGTTTTCAGTTTCGTTCTCCACAATACTAAAAGCGTTTCGAAGCTGATGGCTTATGGCAAACATCAGGCTTCTGCAAAGTGGAGAGGGGAGGATTCGAACCTCCGAAGGCTGAGCCGGCAGATTTACAGTCTGCTCCCTTTGGCCACTCGGGAACCTCTCCAAACTAAAAAGAGCCACCAGCAGGAGTCGAACCCGCGACATCCTCATTACAAGTGAGGTGCTCTACCATCTGAGCTATGGTGGCTTAAAGTATTAAAAATCAATCGATTATTTATCGAAATCGTCCTTGGGTTGCAGAGAAAATACAGCCTCATAATATAAAAATTATCACCCTATTGTCAAGTGTTTTTTGCGAACTTATAGAAATTTTACTTGAACCGCCATACCGTCTCGGTTCCCTTATCTTCTAAGATGATACCTTTCGCATTTAATTGATCACGAATCTTGTCAGACAGAGCCCATTCTTTTTTGGTTCTAAGCGCATTGCGAAGCTCAATGAGTAAAGTTACCAGCTCATCAACAATTTCTGTATCCACTTTTTCCTCCCCGGAATCGATCAAACCTAAAAATGAATTAAAATCGTCAAAATTCTTTTTAGAATAATCCAGAAGTAATTTTTCATTTTCACTCAAACCTTCTTTTGATAAAAGTTTATTGGTTTCCCGAACCAAATCAAAGAGCGCTGAAAGTGCAACCGGCGTGTTTAAATCATCCGACATCGCTTCAACGAGATCTGTTTTCATTTTCTCAAATGAGTCGTAGAATTCGGCCTCGGATTTTGACAAAGCTTTGAGATCGATATCTTTGCTGCTGGTCTCTCCGGCATTAGCCAGAACTTTGCTTAATTTATCGTAGAAAATTTTAAGCCGAGAAGAAGCACTTTCTGCGGCCTTGAGCCCGTGATCCGTCAAATCAATTGGCCCACGGTAATTTTTTTGTAAAAAAAACAAACGCAGGACCCGGCCGGGGTAAATTCTCACAACGTCCCTGACTGTGCGGAAATTCCCGAGGGACTTGGCCATCTTTTCACCTTCGATTTGCAGAAAACCGTTGTGTAACCAGTAGTTGACAAACTTTTGTTTTGTCGCTCCCTCGCTCTGGGCGATTTCATTTTCGTGGTGCGGGAAAATCAGATCCTCGCCTCCCGCGTGAATGTCAAAACTCTCACCCAGATATTTCATCGACATGGCCGAGCACTCGATGTGCCAGCCCGGCCGCCCCATGCCCCAGGGGCTTTCCCAAGCCGGTTCCCCGGGCTTTTGGCTTTTCCAAAGAGCAAAGTCGAGTGGATTGCGCTTCTTTTCATCCACCGCAACGCGGGCGCCTGCCCACAAATCATCGATATTTTTCCCGGACAATTTGCCATAATTAGCGAACTTTGAGACGTCGTAATAAACATCGCCATTTGCCCGATAAGCCGTCCCTTGATCAATTAGCTTTTCGATTAAGACGATAATCTCACGGACATGCTCAGTGGCCTTGGGATAATGATCCGCTTTTTCAATTCCCAAAGCATCGATGTCTTTAAAAAATGCTGTGCTAAATTTTTCAGTAATCTTTTCAGTCGGAACTCCCTCTTCTTGGGAACGCTTGATGATTTTATCATCGATATCCGTTAAGTTCAGAACATAGGTGACATCATAACCAAGATATTTCAGGAAACGGCGCAGGACATCACCTGCGATAAAGGCACGAGCGTTACCGATGTGAATATAATCGTACACAGTCGGGCCACACATATAAAATTTGACCTTCCCCTTTTCGACGGGGACAAATTCTTCTTTGGTTTTGGTAAAGGTGTTGTGTAGTTTTAGATTCATATTTAAAGGAGATCTTTTACTTCTTATAATCCTGGAGCACTTTTATAGCTCTTCTGTTGACACCCAACCCCTAAACTCTATCGTGAGCTTAGTAAAACGCAAGGCTAAGGCGTACGCCAATGCCCAGAAACCAAAGTATTGAACAAAATAAAAAAGGCTGTTTGCCTTACTTTCGTGTTCTTCCTTTTTCATTAAACTTATCAATGTATTCATTCATCCATTTTAAAATCAAAGCCGCATCATCTTGAGGTATTTTACGAAAAAGTTCCTCATTTGAATTGATGAATTGCCGCCACTTTTGCTGATCATATTCTTTTTCATGAAAAGACTTAGTTTCACCAAACCATCCTGAAAGAGATCCTGTTTTATATCCAAAATACTCAATGTCACCAAATCTCAAATAAAACGATATCCCCCAATTTACCCGACTTTGTATATCGCCATGAACTCTCTCTAAATAGTGAGTAAGATATTTGGCTTCATTTTTGGACCCCTAAGGCGTCGAGTGAATAAATTCCAGAAAGACTAAAGACAGCAACAAATAAATATGTGTATTCAATGTTATGAATGAATTACGTTTTTTGATATTCCTTGCTTTTTTAACTTGACAGCAATGAAATGAAACAGTAAAAGTAAAAATAAAAAGCCAGAAAACAAGAGAATAGTCATGCTCATCCTATGGGAAAGGTCGAGCGAAATTCCGGCCAACATAGCTATAAAGAGAAGACTAAAGAAGATAAATAAACATACGTCCTTGAAAGAACCTTTTTGACTCAAAATAAACCCCGTTATTTTTAATCCGTTTGGTTATCTTTATTTAATCCACCAAACTCTTAACAAACCTCTCGCACTTATTCCTTCCCAAAATATCGCCCGTTTGGCAGCTCAGGCGAGAGTATCTGTCCACAAACCGTATTAAACTGAGACTTTCAATTCAGCTGCAACTGATTGTAAACGTTTGTCAAGAGTCCAAAGGGAACATCGAGTAAGTGAGGCTGACGCGAGAAGATTCAAATCCACCCAACCCAAAGCACGACCATAAAGTTTATCCATATTCACAAAATGTAAAACTTCAGAATGTTCTGCAATAAGAACTTCAGGTAAAGCTTTTAACAGATTTAAAATCTCGTTGCGGTTCTGAAGATGACCGCATGCTACCTCGCCTATTACAAACGGGTGGCAAAGCACTTCTCCATGATTAAGCAAAGCTACTAAACGGTTGTTCGAGCGTCGAAGGTGATCAATCCAAACCGAGGTATCGACTAAAATTACTCTCTGGTTCATGAACGGCGTCGACGAATCGGCTGTAATTGCCCTTCACTGCCCCCAAGTTCCGCCAGCCGTCGGGCACTTTCCAGAGCAATTAAAGCTTCAAGACCACGACGTACAAGGGACGTCTTTTCCTTTATGCCCGTAAGCTTAGAGGCCTTAGCCAATAACTCGTCATCAATATTTAGCGTAGTTCTCATATGCATCAATATGCATTATTCATGCATATAATCAAGTAAAATATATTGTCAATATCTAATTAATCCACCAAACCTCTAATAAACCTCTCGCACTTTTCCTTTCCCAAAATCGCAGCAGTTTTGGGGAGTTCAGGTCCGTGCATCTGACCGGTAAGGGCCACCCGAATCGGTGCCCAGAGATCTTTGCCCATGACTCCGGTTTCTTTTTGCACTTGCTTCATGATTACAATAAACGCCCCGGCATCTAAATGATCGTAGTTTTGCAAGTATCGCAAAAAAGCCCAGTAGATTTTTTGAGAAGTATCTTTTGAGTACAAAGCAATCGCCTGGGCATTGGTGAGTTGAATGCTGTCCTGGTAAAAGGGTTTCGCCAACTCAGGAATCTGGCTTAAGTGCTCCACGCTATCTTTCATAAGAGAGAAAACATTTTCTAGTTTTTCTCTGTCGGTTAGGTCAATTCCGGCGCTTTCTAAAAACGGAGTTGCCAAATCAATCAATTCATCCTGTTGCAAATCTCGGATGTAATGACCGTTCATCCAATTGAGTTTGACTGTGTCGAAAACGGCCGGCGATTTCGACATTCGGCGAAAATCAAATTCACTGATGAGACGCTCGATTGAAAGAAGCTCCTCCCCGCTTTCCGAGGACCAGCTTAGCAGACTGAGAAAATTAATCAGCGCTTCCGGCAAATAGCCTTTTTCGTTAAACTCCCGAACCGAGGTTGCTCCATGGCGCTTCGATAACCGCGTGCGATCCGGACCCAAAATCATGGGGATGTGCACGAACTGGGGAAGTCCAAAATCGAAGGCTTGATAAAGCAAAATCTGTTTCGGCGTATTTGAAACGTGGTCATCACCGCGAATCACATGAGAGATTTGCATAAGCGCATCATCAACAACGGCGGCAAAATTATAAGTCGGGATGCCATCCGATCGCATGATCACAAAATCACCGAAATTACCTCCATCAAAAACCAAAGACCCTTTGACAGGCTCTTCCCATTTGATTTCGCCCGGACTTACATAAAATCGCCAAACCGGTTTGCGGCCTGCTTTTTCTGAATCACTTTTCTCTTTATCAGAAAGGTTTAAGCATTTTCTGTCGTAGTAAAGATTTTCGCCTCTGGCCTTAGCAGCCTTTCTTTTTTCATCTAACTCCTCTTCAGCACAAAAACAAGGATATGCCAGTCCTTTGTTTTTCAAAATATCTAAATGCTTCCTGTAGATTTCCAAACGTTCTGATTGCCTGTAGGGACCAAAATCGCCGTCCACTTTCGGCCCTTCCTGCCAATCTAAGCCGAGCCACTTGAGGTCTTCAAAAATCGACTGCTCGGACGCTTTTGTGGACCTTTCGATATCCGTATCTTCGATCCGCAAGATAAATGTGCCGCCGGCTTTTTTGGCAAAAAACCAGTTAAGAATTGCAGTGCGGGCATTGCCGATATGAAGGTGTCCCGTGGGACTCGGGGCAAATCGAACTCTAACTGACGCCATTAAACTTGTTCTTTCCTTTCAATTAAAACACACGCATAAGCAGCCACACCCTTCTCCTCACCCACAAAACCCATCCTCTCCGAGGTGGTTGCCTTAACAGAAACTTGAGAATCTGAAATTGCTAAAGAGTCTGCGATATTTGTACGCATTTCATTAATGTGGGGCAATAGCTTTGGTTTCTCTAAAACCACGGTTGAATCGATATTGCTAATTTGGTAGCCTTCCTTTGAAAGCCGTTTTCCGATTTGTTTGAGCAGCAGCAAGCTTGAAATCCCGGCAAATTCTTCATCGCTGTCAGGAAAATGTTTACCCAAATCTCCAAGGGCAGTGCTGCCCAAAAGGGCATCACCAATTGCATGACTCAATGTGTCTGCATCCGAGTGGCCGAGCGCTCCCTTTTCCGAGGGAATTGTGACGCCTCCTAAAATCAGCTTCCTTCCTTCGACTAATTGATGAACGTCGTAACCAAATCCAACCCGCATTTAATTATCCATTGTTAATTTGATTTCAGCCCACTTCAAATCCATCGGCACTGTAACTTTGATGTTATCATGTTCGCCTTCGACGATTTTTACTTTCATGCCGATTCGTTCAACCAGCGCGGAGTCATCGGTATGATAAACGCCGTCCTCGAAAGCTTTCTGGTACGCTTTCATAATCAAATCGTATTTAAAAACTTGCGGGGTTTGCACAGACCAAAGAAAGCTGCGGTCGGGAGTTTCGTCAACAAATCCACTCTTCTCTGTTTTGATGGTGTCCTTCGGCGGAACAGCTAAGATGGCAGCGCCGTGTTTTTTGCAAGCATCGATCGCCGCCTCGAGTTTCTCCACACTTATAAACGGGCGAACTGCATCATGAATCGCGACGAAATCGGGATGGCCTTCCAGCGCTTTCAGGCCGGCAAAAACCGAATCCTGACGCTGCTCTCCGCCTGCAACAATCTTTATTACCTTTTTTAAATCAGATGGCTCGACGATTTCCTGAGCAGTATAAGTTACCCACTCAGACGCAGTTACTAAAATCACGTCCTGAATTCGAGAGCAGTCTTCAAATTTTTGCAGGGTATAGGAAAGAATAGGCTTCCCGCCCACCGACTGGAATTGTTTGGGCAAAATGCCGCCGACTCGGGAGCCCTGCCCGGCAGCAACTATAATTGCAGCAGTTTCCAACAAACTTTCTTAAACAATAAGCATGGCATCGCCATAGCTGTAAAAATTGTACTTTTCTCTAATCGCCTTTCGGTAAGCTTTGAAGACGAAATCCCGCCCGGCAAATGCACAAACAAGAATCAAAAGTGTCGAAGACGGAAGATGGAAATTCGTTATCATGCCATCGGTGATTTTTAATTTATATGGCGGATAAATAAATTTATCCGTCCAGCCTTTCGCGGGTTTTGTCCAACCCTCAGAGGTCACCGCAGTTTCCAAAGCACGAGTCGTGCTGGTTCCTACAGTAAAGATCCGGCCGCCTTCTTTTCTAGTTTTATTGATAATATCGGCGGTCGTTTGAGTGACTTCGTAATATTCGGAATCCATTTTGTGGCGGCTTAAATCTTCAACCACAACCGGGCGAAAGCTGCCTAAACCGAGATGTAAAACAACCCGGGCAATCGTGACACCCTTCTGCTCAATCTTTTTTAAAAGCGGATTTGTAAAATGCAGTCCGGCGGTTGGCGCCGCCACTGCTCCACGAACACGTGAATAAACCGTCTGGTAGCGCTCCTTGTCAAGTTGCTGCGGATCTCGATTGATATAAGGCGGCAAGGGCGACTTCCCGATTTTGTCCACTATCTCAAAAAAGTCACCAATATAGTTAAACCGTACGACCCGGCCACCCGAAACCGTATTATCGATGACATCACAATAAAGTTTATCATTTACTGAAAGTCGATTGCCAACCCGAACCTTTCTTGCCGGCCGCACCAAGACTTCCCATAGTCCGTTTTCTAATTCCCGAAGTAGGAAAATTTCAACTTTTGCATCCGTTTTATCCTTTGTGCCCATTAAACGTGCTGGGAACACCTTCGTCTCATTGATAACTAAGCAATCGCCTTTTTCAAAATAGTCAACGATATCTTTAAATACCTGCTGTTCAATCGTTTGTTTTTCACGATTGAGTACCATCAGGCGGGATTGATCACGCTTCGCTGGTGGGAATTGAGCAATCAGTTTTTCCGGTAATTTGTACTTGAAATCAGAAAGTTTCATTTAATAAATTCTCCCTCGCTACAATTATTATTACTTTAATTTTTGATGCTAAAACATTTTTTGCTGAGATGCCGCATTCGTTTTAATTTTACCAAAGTGGCGGTAAGTTAACTCGGTTACAACTCGGCCCCGGGGTGTTCTTTTTAAAAATCCTTCCTGAATTAGAAACGGCTCGTAAATTTCTTCTAAGGTTTCTCCCTGCTCTCCGACCGCAACGGCCAAAGTATTGATCCCAACCGGACCTCCGTTAAATTTTTCAAGTAAAAGCATTAAGATACGCTTATCCATTTCATCAAGGCCTTTTTTATCGACATCTAAGCGGGTCAGAGAATCTTCGGCAATTTCGTTGGAGATGGCACCGTTGCCTTCAATTTGGGCAAAATCCCTAACGCGTCTGAGTAAACGATTCGCAATTCTCGGGGTTCCACGTGACCTGCGCGCGATCTCCATTCCGGCCCCTTCATCTATTTCCACCTCCAGGATCCTGGCAGACCGTTGGATTATTGTAAACAAGTGTTCCGGTTTATAAAAATCTAAACGGTTCACCACTCCAAATCTGGAACGTAAAGGTGAAGTCAATAAACCCGCCCGGGTTGTGGCGCCAACCAGAGTAAATTTCGGTAGTTGAATTTGTATCGTTCGCGCATTGGCGCCACGGTCAATAATAATATCCAACTTGTAGTCTTCCATCGCCGGGTAAAGGTACTCTTCCACTACCCGATTCAGCCGATGAATTTCATCGATAAAAAGGACGTCTCTTTCACCCAGGTTTGTGAGAATGCCGGCCAAATCCCCCGCCTTTTCGAGAGCCGGCCCGGAAGTTACTCTGATATTTACGCCAAGCTCAATTGCGATAATATTTGCCAGAGTTGTCTTACCCAAACCCGGGGGCCCGTAAAAGAGAACATGATCGAGTGATTCCTGCCTTGCCTTTGCCGCCTCGATAAAAATCTTGAAGTTGGCCTTAATTTTGTCCTGCCCGACAAAATCACCAAAGTTTCGCGGCCGCAGGGTTTGGTCGAACTCCTGTTCCCCTTCAATTTGCTGCGGAGTTGTAGATCGGTCTTGGTCCATTATAAATCTTGACTAACTATTTTGTAATGCCCGTTTTATCAATTCATCCAAAGCCAAATCCGGTTCTGCTCCCAGAACTTTCAACAAAGCATTCTCTGCTGTGTTTCTATTATGCCCTAAAGACACCAGCGCTAAAGTTGCTTCTTCCAATTTTCCATTTGCACTTGGCTCGCCGGAAGCGATCGCCAATTGGCTTTCGGTCATTTTTTTTGCCAGCTTATCACGCAATTCCAGGACAATTCGTTGGGCGGTTTTCTTGCCCACACCGGATAGTTGAGTCAGGTTTGCAACGTCGCTGTTTACGATACTGCGGCTCAAATCTTCAACAGTCCGGCCTGATAAAATGCCTAATGCCAATTTGGGTCCAATTCCAGCAACGGAAATTAAATGAGCAAACATTCCCTTTTCTTTTGAAGTGCTGAATCCGAACAATTGCAAGGTATCTTGGCGAACATGAAGATAAGTCAAAAGTTTTGCTTTGGAACCAACCTCTCCAAGTTTATCAAATGTCGAAATCGGGATGAGCACATCATAACCGACGCCACTCACATCGACAATTACCTGAGTCGGAGTTTTTTCAGAGAGGATCCCCTCAAGTTGGGCAATCATACTTTTGATTCCATACGGTGCAGATGACAAATTGCGACCGCCAGTGCGTCTGAAGCGTCGAGGGGTTCCGGCGGCTCCTGCAATTTAAATAAATGCTGAATCATTTTTTGTACTTGTTGCTTAGATGCGCCCCCATTACCAACAACTGCCATCTTGACTTCTCTCGGTGAATATTCCGCGGTGGGGATTTGATGATTCACAGCAGCTAAAATCGCGACCCCTCGTGCATGCCCCATCTTCAGAGCTACTTTTACATTTTCTGCATAAAAAAGATCTTCAATTGCAAATTCATCGGGTCGATGTCGTTTAATTACAATTGATAACTCGTCATAGATTTTTTTTAATCTTTTGGGGATACCGTCTCTGGACGAGAGCTTTACGCAGCCAAAATCTAAAATATTATACCCGCTGCCATTTTCTTCTAATATACCAAAGCCTGTAACCAAGGTTCCCGGATCCACCCCGAGAATTCGCATATCTTCTAAACCCTTTTTATTGCATGCTTTCCAAAACGGACATATCGATATCAAAATTTGAATAGACATTTTGCACATCGTCCAGATCTTCGAGGGCCTCCAGAATTTTTAACAGCGTTTCTGCATCTTTGCCCTCGACTTTTATGGTATTTTTCGGATACATGGTTAAATTCGCGGAATCATATTTGATCTGACTTGATTCCAAAGCAGCTTTAACATTTTCAAGATCCTCCGCTGATGACGTGATCTCAAAAAAATCTTCCTCCGATTTCAAATCCTCGGCGCCTGCATCCATGACCACCATGAGAATCTCCTCCTCATCGAGTCCTTCGCTTGGAACAGTAATCAATCCCTTCTTTTCGAACATCCAGGCGACCGCTCCGGACTCCGCCAAGTTACCCGCGTGTTTGGTGAGACTATGTCGGACGTCGGCCACGGTTCGATTGCGATTATCCGTTAAAATTTCAATGTACAGTGCAACTCCAGCCGGGCCATATCCTTCCAAAACTCCCTCTTCATAAACATCCCCGGGAAGCTCGCCGGTACCTTTTTTGATCGCCCGATCGATATTGGCTGCGGGCATGTTGGCTGTTTTTGCTGCAGCTACCGCGCTTCTTAGTCTCGGGTTTGCGTTTTCATCACCACCGCCGTTGCGGGCGGCAAAGGTGATATCTTTAATTAGACGCGTAAAAATCTTGCCGCGCTCGGCGTCGGCCTTTCCCTTCTTGCGCTTAATTGTGCTCCACTTAGAATGACCGGACATGAATTCCTCCAAATT